>Ga0068876_10000101_pt1 | contig 66087 bp, 61 predicted proteins | sample NOAtaG_6_FD_66442 | JGI IMG/M metagenome (GOLD analysis project Ga0068876, IMG submission 66442) | Freshwater lake microbial communities from Lake Erie, under a cyanobacterial bloom - NOAA_Erie_Diel5S_2200h metaG | ecosystem: Environmental > Aquatic > Freshwater > Lake | place: USA: Ohio, Lake...
ATAACTGGACGAACACTTCACAAACAAGTTTATCGATTAATAACCTTATTGATGGCACATACAACTTAACAGTAGAAGATCAAAATGGCTGTACATCAGTCTATGGGCCAATAGTGATGACAACACCAAACGGACCAACAGCCTCATTTACTTGGTCCCCTCAAGAATTATATGCTGGAGAGGAATCAATGTTCACAAATAATTCTTCAGCAGTAACAAATTTCACCTCTAGTTGGTCATTAGATGGGAATACTTTTAATACAACCAATTTGAATTACATTTTTCAGAATAATGGAACCTATGAGGTAGTTTTAAGTGTGGTAGATTTAAATGGCTGTCAGGATAGTATGTCAATTTCGATAATGGTTTTAGGCGAATTAATAATACCAAATGTGCTTACGCTTAATGGAGATGGTGATAATGAAGTTTTTATAATTGACGGACTTAAAGAAAATTCAACTTTTGTTGTGTTAAATCGATGGGGAAATGTAGTATATGAATCTGATAACTACCAAAATGATTGGAATGGAACAAATAAAGATTCCGGTGTCAGATTGCCAGATGGTGTTTATACCTATTTATTGAGAATGACTGATGGAGAGAAAAAACATGGGTTTTTGCATATTGTACATTAATAAAAATAGGAGTTAATGCAATTTCAGTCAGAAGGTGTTTCAATATATAAAAGTCGTTTTGAAGAAGTCTTTGATAAAGTTAAACTAGAAGTTAACGAGAAAAAATACACTTTGTTAGTTCAACATATTGGCTATATTTCTGATGACTTGATAAATGGATTAGCTGATGTCCTAGAAGACCAATTGCAATCTTTTGGTGAAGAAAAAATTAAAATTAAAAGAGTTTTCTCTATTTTTATTGAAGGTTCACGAAACATAAGATCCCATGGTGCTAAAGATAATGATGGAATTCAAAAAGGGTTTTTCATCGTAGCTAAATCGGCAGTTTCGTATAAATTAATTTTTTCCAATATCATAGTTTCTGAACAAGTTCCTCTTGTCGAGAAATATATGGAAGCAATTAATAATGCTGATATTGAATCACTAAAGATATTACATCAATCTTCTTTATTAAGAATGGTCACCCCTGAAATTGAAATGGAAAGCTCCGGAGGTTTAGGATTATTACTGATGAGAATGCGAGCATCATCTAACTTAACTTTAAATATTGAAAAGTATAATGAACTAAAGTCACTGTTGGTTGTTGAGGTAAGCGTTTAGATAAATAACAAAATGCTGAAAGTTTCCTTTCGTGATGAATTTGTTTATCCTTTACCAGAAAGCCACAGGTTTCCTATGGAAAAGTATGATTTATTGGTTCGGCAACTACAATATGAAGGTACAATTCTTCAGAGTAATATTTTTTCACCAACAGAAATAGAATTAGTTCATTTGTCTAATTCTCATTGTGCCGATTATGTGGAAAGGCTTATGAAATTGGAAATCTCACCTCGAGAGCAACGTAAATCCGGTTTTGAACATTCAAGAGAACTTATTAGTCGGGAATTTATGATAATGGAAGGTACCCGAAAATGTGCAGAGTACGCAATACAAAATCAAATCGCAATGAATATTGCAGGTGGAACTCATCATGCTTTCAGAGATAGAGGTGAAGGTTTTTGTTTGTTAAATGACTTCGCTATTGCTGCCTATTGGTTAGTTAATAATAACTTGGCCTCTAGAATATTAATTGTTGATTTAGATGTGCATCAGGGTAATGGGACGGCTGCGATTTTTGAAAACGAGCCAGATGTTTTTACTTTTAGCATGCATGGCGAATTTAATTATCCATTATTAAAGGAAAAATCCAGTCTTGATGTTGGTTTAAAAGATGGGACGACCGATAAAGAGTATTTGTATTTATTGCAGTCCTCCATTGATCGTATACTTAAAGATTTTATACCTGATTTTATTCTTTATCAATGCGGGGTTGATGTTTTGGCTTCGGATAAATTAGGAAGGTTAAATTTGTCAATTCAAGGATGCAAAGAGAGAGACCGTATAGTTTTTTCTTTAGCTAAAGAATTGAAAATACCAATTATTTGTGCAATGGGAGGAGGGTATAGTCCTGATATTAAGGTTATTATTGAGGCACATGCGAATACTTTTCGTCTAGCGCAGTCAATATTTTTTTAACAAATCAAGTAATCATTGATATTTTCTTATTTTTGTTTGGATTAAATCTAAATAAGAATGAAGCAAGTGTTGCCAACAATTAAAAATTCATTGAATATCATGTGTCCATGTAATTTTGAAGGATGTCAAAAAAAGAAATCTTGCTGCAAAAAATATAAGAAAAAGGGCGAACATTGTAAGAAATGTCCTAAATTATAAATCTTACTTACGGATTCATTAATTTTGACTATGTCAAAAGCTTTGTTTTTAATATGCCTTTTTTTTACTCTTGAAACATCTGCACAGACTACCCCTAAAAATTGGATTGTATCCTATGGAGTTGGAATTACAAAATTAGATTTTTTTACAGGGTTGAAAGTAGGTAAAAACTTCAAGAATTGGGCGTTTTATTCTAGCGGTGAATTAGGTGTTAATCGTACGTTTTTTCAGCAAAGGTTTTTTCCGAAAATTTCATTTCAAGGTAATTATTACTATCTCAGCATGAAGAAAATCAGGCTTAGCATGGGCATGTCATACGCTTTTTCAATTTGCAAAATAAACACCTTAAACAATAGATTTCATAGATGGAATGAATATTATACTGTGACAAAAATGCAAATAGGTAATCGATTTTTTGGAATTACTGAATTGCAAATTGGTTTATTAGAAGAACGTTTTTATAGTTCCTTCGAACAATCAATAAAGAAATTTTACACACCAGGATTTAATTTATCAATAGGTTTAGGGTATGCGTTTTAAATGGTTTGTCTGTTTTTTGGTCATAATGGGATGTTCTAAGAAACGAGATTTCTCAATGGTTGATATCATCGGTCATGGTGGAAATGGCTTGGAAATTCTTAATTCATTTTATCATGATAATTCATTGGAGGCTATTGGACTTGCTGCTTCTATTGAAGGAACTGATGGCATTGAGGTAGATGTACAAATTTCCGCCGATGGTAATTTGTGGCTTTATCATGATGATTTTTTAGAATCTGAATCTTCAGGTGAGGGATGCATTAATGAAAAAAAATCTGACTATTTAAGTCAAATTCATTACAAGACTTTAGTAAAAGAAAAACTGTCAAAATTGTCAGAAATAAATAGCAAATATTTAGAAGGTAAAAAATTATTTTTAGACTTGAGACATTATAATTTTTGTGAGAATGACTTTGTTTCTATTGAGGAAATGTTGGCAGGACTTAAGAATTTAGAAATTCTTCATAATCCGAAAATTACGGTCTATTGTATCCTATCAACTAAGCAATGGATCGGAAAATTTTTAAATCAAGGATTCAATGTGTTAGTAACGTTAGGTGAAGTCCAACAATTCGAAGATTTGAATATGTTATACCCAGAAATTGCTGGAATAGTGGTTAACAATAACAAGGTAACTGCACAAAATGTATCCTCTATTCAAAACCTTGGTAAAAAAGTATATATTTTTGAAGTGAGATCTCCTAAAGGAATCAGAAAAGCGTTAAATAAACTGCCCGATGGAATTATTACTGATGACATTCGAACAGCTCTAATTGAAAAATACTAATGGCTAAAAAGAAAGAAAAGATAAATATAGTGTATTCTACTAATCCTGATTATCAATTTGAATTCGAAGAAGAGGAGGAAGTGATAACATTACCAAATGAACAACAGTTACTTTATGTTTCAATCGATAGAAAACAAAGAGCTGGAAAAGAAGTGACACTTATTGAAGGGTTTATCGGGAATGATAATGACCTAAAAGAACTAGCTAAAAAGCTCAAAAATAAATGTGGAGTAGGTGGTTCTGCAAAGGATAATGAAATTCTAATACAAGGAAATTTTAAAGATAAAATTTTTGAAATTCTTTCAATAGAAGGCTATAAAGTGAAGAAAAAAGGGGGATAAATTAAAAGAAGATCATAATTTTAATTTTCTATTTGTAACGTTATTAAAACCACCTATATTTGCAGCAATGGAAAAGCAAGTGATTCTTAATAAGCGGCACTTCGAACTAACGCTGAATCGACTTTGCTATCAATTAATTGAAACCCACAATGATTTCTCAGACACCGTGCTAATAGGTTTGCAGCCGAGAGGTGTTAACGTTCTTTCAAGAATTAAATCTCAATTGGAGGCGATTCTAGGTAAAAAAATTGTTTGCGGCAATCTTGATATAACATTTTATCGAGATGATTTTCGTAGACGGGAGAATCCACCAATTCCAAGTGTAACCAATATTGATTTTGTTATTGAAGATAAAAATGTTGTGCTAATAGATGACGTATTGTTTACCGGACGAACAATTCGATCAGGATTAGATGCATTATTGGCGTTCGGACGTCCAAGAAAAGTGGAATTACTTACTTTAATAGACCGTAGATTTAAGCGCGACTTGCCAATTCAGGCAGATTATGTAGGACATTCAGTTGACACCTTAACTACTGAAAAGGTTTCTGTTGAATGGAGAGAAATTGAAGGCGAAGATCAAGTTTTATTATACACTCCTGAATAATATGAATGGTTTAAGTGTTGAACATCTTACTGGAATAAAAAATCTTTCAAAAGAAGATATTGAATTGATATTTAAAACTGCAGATAGTTTCAAAGATGTTATTAATAGACCGATTAAAAAAGTACCCTCACTTCGCGATATTACGATAGCAAATATTTTTTTTGAAAACTCAACCAGAACCAGATTGTCTTTCGAACTTGCAGAGAAAAGATTGTCAGCCGATGTTATCAATTTTAGCGCCTCAAGTAGCTCGGTAAAAAAAGGTGAAACACTAGTGGATACAGTGAATAATATTCTGGCTATGAAGGTGGATATGGTGGTGATGAGGCATCCCAATCCCGGAGCTGCCAAATTTTTGTCTGACAGAGTAAGTGCAAAGGTAATTAACGCAGGAGATGGAACCCATGAACATCCTACTCAAGCGTTGTTGGATGCCTATTCCATTCGCGAGCAATTAGGCGAAATTTCTGGTAAAAAAGTCGTTATTGTTGGGGATATTCTCCATTCTCGTGTCGCCCTGTCAAATATTTATTGTCTTCAAAAATTAGGAGCCGAAGTGATGGTTTGTGGACCTACTACCCTAATTCCAAAATATATTCATGAACTTGATGTTAAAGTCGAACACAATTTATTAGCCGCACTTGAATGGTGCGACGTCGCAAATATGCTTAGAATTCAATTGGAACGCCAGGATATTAAATATTTCCCTTCCCTTAGAGAATATTCCATGCAATATGGTCTAACTAAAGAAATATTGGATAGTTTACCAAATAAAATCATCGTAATGCATCCAGGACCAATCAACAGAGGGGTTGAAATCACTAGTGATGTTGCTGACTCCAAACAGTCTATAATTCTTCAACAAGTCGAGAATGGTGTTGCCATAAGAATGGCGGTTATCTATTTACTAGCTGCTAAAGTTGGAAGAAATTAAAATTTATGCACCAAACGTCAAGAGAGATAAAGTCAATCTTATAAAAATTGATTTTCAAAAAAAATAGTACATTTGATTAAATTAGTTCATATGAATTTCGCTACCATACAAGAAAAAAATGAAGCTGTGGTCTCTACAAAAGTGGAAAAACTTAATGCTTCAAATGCACCTGAATTGAAGGCTGAACTCCTCATCTTAAATAAAAATGGCGTAAATAACATCATTATTGATATGAAAGCGACAAAATATTGTGACTCATCTGGTTTAAGTGCAATTCTAACGGCTAATCGGCTTTGTAAAGATTCTAATGGTAACTTTGCTTTGTGTGGACTCAATGATAATGTACTGAAAATGGTTCAAATTGCCCAGTTAGACAAAGTCCTTCTTATCACGGCAGATATTGATTCGGCAAGATTGGCTATTAAAAAGTGAGTTTTGAAGTTTGTTTTTTAGGCACTGGAGCTGCTATACCAAGTTCAAAAAGAAATCCTTCTGCTCAATTCATTACTTGTAATAACCGACATATTCTTATTGATTGCGGAGAAGGCACACAAATGCAAATTCGAAAATTTGGACTAAAACTCCAAAAAATAGCTCATATTTTAATTTCACACTTACATGGTGACCATTTTTTTGGATTGGTAGGCTTAATTAGTACAATGCATTTGCTAGGCAGAACAAGTGGAGTAACTATTTATTGCCCTGCTGAATTAGAACAAATTATAAAAAATCAATTGGAATTAGGTCATGCAAAGCTAGATTTTAGTATTCAGTTTGTTCATCTTCAAAATGTAAAATCAGCACTTATTTTTGAGGATCGAATTATTGAAATTCATTCGTTTCAACTGAATCACAGAATTCCTACATGGGGCTTTTTAATAAAGGAAAAAAATAAAGAAAGAACACTTTTAGTTGATGTAGCTAAAAAAGCAGGGCTGCTATTGGAACATTATCCAAAATTGAAAAACAATCAAAAGGTTGAATACAACAATAAAACTTATTATCCTGAAGAATTTACTTTGCCTCCTAAACCTTCATTTTCATATGCCTATATTTCAGATACTGCTTATACAGAAGATTTTTTAAATTTCATACAGGGGACTACTCATATTTACCATGAGGCTACATTTATCGATAAAGATATAGAAAGGGCCAGACAAACCTATCATTCTACAGCTTCTCAGGCTGCAAAATTTGCCCTCATATGCGGAGCAAAACAATTGTTTATGGGACATTTTAGCGCACGATATGAAAGTGTAAATCAACACCTGGATGAAGCTAGGATGATTTTCCCAGAAAGTTACACGGCTGAAGATGGTTTAATACTCAAAATTAGGGATTAGTTTTTCAACTGATTAACGTTTAAAAGTCATTAAAAATTAAGGTTATACGCGGCGATCTACTTGTTATATTTGTAAGTTAACAGTAATTTTTTAATGGCAGAAAATCAATATACAGAAGATAATATTCGATCGCTTGACTGGAAAGAGCACATACGGTTGCGTCCAGGAATGTATATTGGAAAACTAGGTGATGGCGCAGCTGCTGATGATGGGATATACATACTCGTAAAAGAAGTCGTCGATAATTGTATTGATGAATTTGTAATGGGCAATGGGAAGAGGATCGATATAAAAGTTAAGGATGGAAAAGTTGCTATACGTGACTTCGGACGAGGAATTCCGCTCGGGAAGGTTGTTGATTGCGTTTCTCAAATAAATACAGGGGGTAAGTATGATTCAAAGGCTTTTAAAAAATCCGTAGGCTTAAATGGTGTTGGTACTAAAGCAGTAAATGCACTGTCTTCCTATTTTATGGTTTATTCTGTTAGGGATGGGGAGAAAAAACAAGCCTCTTTTGAACAAGGAGAATTGATTGAGGAATTTCAGGTTGTTAAGACTGATGAGCAAAATGGTACTTATGTAGAGTTTATTCCTGATGAGTCGATTTTTAAAAAATATGCCTTCAAAACGGCATACTTGGATAAAATGATGTGGAATTACTGTTATCTGAATCGTGGGCTTTCGATTTATTGTAATGGTGAAAAGTATCAATCCAAAGATGGGCTAAAAGATTTGTTGGAGAACAATATGGATGGTGATCCGCTATATCCTATTATTCACCTGGAAGGAGATGATATAGAGGTTGCTTTTACGCACGGCAAAACTTATGGTGAAGACTACTATTCATTTGTTAATGGTCAACATACAACTCAAGGTGGTACACATCAAAGTGCATTTCGTGAATCTGTAGCTAAGGTAATTCGAGATTTTTACAATAAAAACTATGAGGCGTCAGATATTCGTCAGTCAATAGTTGCTGCAATTTCAGTTAAAGTAATCGAACCAGTATTTGAGTCTCAAACGAAAACAAAGTTGGGTTCCCAGGAAATTGAACCAGGTGGGAAGTCAATGCGAACTTTTATTAATGATTTCCTTAAAGATCAACTTGATAATTATTTACATAAAAATTCAGAAACCGCCGAATTGATTGAAAGAAAAATCAAGCAGTCTGAAAGAGAAAGAAAAGAATTATCAGGTATCCGAAAGATTGCGCGAGAACGTGCTAAAAAGTCGAGTTTACATAATAAAAAGCTTCGTGATTGTAGAGTTCATCTTACTGATTTAAAAGATGAGCGTCGCGAACATACAACACTTTTCATAACTGAAGGTGATTCAGCTAGTGGTTCGATCACGAAGTCAAGAGATGTGAATACTCAAGCTGTTTTTTCTTTGAGAGGTAAGCCGCTGAATTGTTATGGACTAACAAAGAAAATCGTATACGAAAACGAAGAATTTAACCTCATTCAGGCAGCTTTAGATATTGAAGAAGATATGGACAATCTTCGCTACAACAATATTGTTATTGCAACAGATGCTGATGTCGACGGGATGCATATTCGAATGTTGTTGCTGACTTTTTTCTTGCAATTTTTTCCCGATCTCGTAAAAAGAAACCATGTATATGTGCTTCAAACACCGTTGTTCAGGGTTAGAAATAAGAAGAAAACAATATATTGCTATTCTGAAGATGAACGACGTGCAGCTATCGATGAATTGGGTAAGAATCCTGAAATCACACGATTCAAAGGATTAGGTGAAATATCACCAGATGAATTCAAACATTTCATAGGGCAAGATATCCGTTTAGATCCAGTATTACTATCAAAAGACAATTCTATAGATTCAATTCTTTCTTACTTCATGGGAAAAAATACCCAGGAACGTCAAGATTTTATAATCGATAATTTACGTGTTGAAAAAGATTTACCATCCGAAACAATTACGGAATCTGATGAAAACAGTAAACTTGATATAGCTTCATAATTATGGCAGAGGACGAAGTTGAAGATAGGGGTCAAAATTCTGAGGAATCAATCAATCCTTTTGATAACAAATCAGTAGATGATAAAATAGTTCCCGTAGGTGGTCTTTATCAAAATTGGTTCTTGGATTATGCAAGTTATGTTATCCTAGAACGTGCAGTACCCTCTTTATACGATGGGTTGAAACCCGTACAAAGACGCATTCTTCATTCCATGAAAGAAATGGATGATGGACGTTACAATAAGGTTGCAAATATTATAGGAAACACAATGAAATATCACCCCCACGGTGATGCTTCAATTGGTGATGCGCTAGTTCAACTAGGACAAAAAGATTTGCTAATTGATTGCCAAGGTAACTGGGGAAATACACTGACCGGTGATGGTGCAGCTGCTCCACGTTATATCGAAGCACGTTTGTCAAAGTTTGCAAGTCATGTTGTTTTTAATCCGAAAACAACAAGCTGGCTCTCAAGTTATGATGGCAGAAATAAAGAGCCAGAACAACTTCCAGTTAAATTTCCGCTTCTTTTAGCTCAGGGTGCTGAAGGTATAGCGGTTGGTATGGCTTGTAAATTTTTGCCACATAATTTTATTGAGTTGATCGATCAGTCAATCAATCATTTAAGAGGTAAAAAGGTGGAAATATTTCCCGACTTCCAAAATGGGGGTATGGCTGATTTTTCAAACTATAACGATGGACTTAGGGGTGGCAAAGTTCGGGTTCGTGCGAAAATCAAAAAACTAGATAATAAAACGCTAGTCCTCAATGAAATACCTTTTGGAACAACTACAAGCTCATTAATTGAATCCATTATCAAAGCAAACGATAAAGGAAAAATAAAGGTTAAAAAAATTGAAGACAATACTGCTGCGGAAGCCGAAATTATTATTCATTTGGCACCCGGTGTGTCTCCTGATAAAACAATTGATGCGCTTTATGCTTTTACGGATTGTGAAGTTTCGATTTCTCCCAATTCATCCATAATTGATAAGGATACACCAAGATTTTTAGGGGTAAGCGAAATTCTTAAGATAAATACCAATCATACAGTAAACTTGCTCAAATTAGAGCTCGAAATCAAATTAGATGAGCTTGAAAGGCAATGGCATTTTTCTACCTTGGAGAAAATATTTATCCGTGAGGAAATGTATATCGATTTCAAGTTGTACAGCGATAAAATAACACTTTACGAATACCTTTATAAACGTTTCGAAAAATTCAAAAAGCGGTTCATTCGTGAAATTACAGATGAGGATTTGCATAAACTGACGCAGATTCCAATGATTCGCATCACACGCTTTGATTCAGATAAAGCTGATGAATTGTTGCTTAAAATTGAAGAAGAAATCAAATTAGTCAAAGAACATTTGGCTAATTTGATCGAATATGCTATTGATTATTATAAGGACCTCAAAAAACGTTTTGGTGCAGGAAGAGAGCGGAAGACGGAAATTCGAGTGTTTGATACAATTAGTGCTACAAAAGTTATCATTGCCAACCGAAAACTTTATGTAGATTACGAAGAAGGTTTTATTGGTTATGGACTTAAAAAGAATGAACCGGTAAACGATTGTTCTGAAATCGACGATATCATTATTTTCTTCCAAACTGGAAAAATGATGGTCACTAAGGTGGCTGATAAGAAATTTGTTGGTAAAGGAATTGTTCACGCAGACGTCTGGAAAAAAGGCGATAAAAGAACGATTTACCATTTGATTTATCAAGATGGAGTAGGCGGCCCTGCAATGATGAAGCGTTTTTATGTGAATTCCATCACCCGAGATACTGAATATGATTTAACCAGAGGAACAAAAGGATCTAAAATGCTTTATTTCTCTGTACATCCTAATGGTGAACGCGAGGTAGTTAATGTTTTGTTGCGTCCACGACCGCATTTGAAACGACTGCGTTTTGATGTGGATATGGGCGAACTCCTAATAAAAGGTCGACAATCTGCTGGAAATCGTGTCACCAAAGAAATCGTTCAGAAAATTACCCAAAAAGAAGTAGGTGGATCTACTTTAGCTGCGCGTAAAATTTGGTATGACGATGTTGTTGGCAGATTGAACGATGAAGGCAGAGGAAGGTATATCGGTGCGTTTAAGGGCGAGGATAAAATTCTGACCTTATATAAAACAGGAGAATACCGTTTAACCAATTTTGATCTATCTAACCATTTTGATGAAGACATGGTGCACATCGAAAAATGGCATCCAGACAGACCGATATCAGCGGTATATTATGATGGAGAAAAGGAATTGCATTTTGTTAAGCGTTTTCTTTGTGAGGTTACCTCGGATAAAAAGGTTTCATTCATTAGCGAGTCTGAAGGTTCCTACCTCGACGTGGTAACTACTGCATTTAAACCTCAAGTTAGAATTGTTTACAATAAATTATTAAAGGAAACAAAAAATTTACCTGATAACGTTGTTGCTATTGCTGATTTTATCGATGTGAAAGGTATGAAAGCACAAGGTAATCAACTAACCAAACTAAAGGTTAAAGAGGTGGTTTTAACTCATCCAGTCGAGGGTGATGAACCTTGGCCTGAAGATGAAATCGAAACCATCGAACCAGAGGTGTTAACTGTTGAAGATCAAGAGGATAGTGATACGGCATCCAGTGATGGCACTACAATAGAATGGGATTTCACCAAGGGCGAAGATGAAGATCAAATGACTTTGTTTTAATCCAATTTATTTGTTTAAATGTCTGTCATTTTTAAGTAGCATTTATTCAAACTTCATTTTTTGAATCAAATCCTCAAAGTATTTTACATTCCATATTTGAAGACGTTCGTCATTCGGAATGAATCTCCGAACATCATCTTTTACTGCATTGAACGAAACGGAATGGATTTTAGCACTTAGCAAATCTAAAATTTGGTTTTTGTTAATATCCGTCTCGCTCCAATCTTTCGTTTCGATGGCTCGATTCAAAAAATGAGGGATGTTCAACGGAATGCCTTTTCGGATATACCACTCCATATCATACCAGTCCCTTCCTTTTACACGGTTTTTCCATTTTCTAAATAACAATGCATGCAGTTTTCCGGCAAATAAGCTCGATAAATCATAGCAATTCACGTAAAATGAAAAGGGCCGCACCAAAAGTTTCTCTTCTGTATGAAATCCTGTTGGAGGAATTCGGTCTATCTCAATTTTTATTTTAATCGATTTGTTAGAAGAAATATCATGTTGCTTCACGATATCCTCCAATACCAATTCCTGCCAAATAGTTTCCGACTTTAAAAACGCGGATTCGATCTGAGATTTAATCCGCTTGTCTTTTTCTCGAATTTGAATGCGGAGACCTAACGATTCAAATTCTTCTTTAATTGCTGAGAAATAAGGCTCAATTGAAAATGTGGTATCGGTCTCCAATAATGAAAAATCCAAATCCTCTGAATACCGGTCCAGCCCGTGAAAAATGCGTAATGCGGTTTCACCGTAAAAGGCTGCTTTTTTGAAAAAATCGGTCCGCGACAATGCGGCAAGCGCGATCTCCTGCATGATTTCGCGCATTGCAGCAAGTGTTTCCTCTTCATTTTTCGGGTTATATTCCGCTATCCATTCTTTCATCATAAGCGCTGAAGTGTATTTACAAGCATTTGCAAACTGCTTCTTTTCGGTGCATCCTCAATCCAGGATTGAATACTGTTGATATTCAATGTTCGCAGTTGTTCTTGATCCATGCGTAAATCTTCACACAGGAAATCCATGGTCTGAGAAATACTCCGCAACAAAACGCCCGATGTCATTACGATTTTGTCGCAAATTGCTTTTTCCGGTGAAGCGATTAACGCAGTTTGTAACGCTGTAAGACGGACGCTTCGAATCCCAAATGCATAATACGGTGTTGATAGGTGTTGAAAGCTGAATCTTCCTAGCGGTGTGTTATAGCTTGCAGTTGTCTTTGTGGTTACAGAACTAACTTCGTAAACGCGCTCAGGAATTAAATTCCAGTAAGAAAGCGCGGACTCTAACGAAATGTAACTTGGACCACGCAAGTGGTTGGCAATGACAAAACGATCAGGAATAGGTAAATCCAACTCTGGCCCCGCCACATATAAACCACGACGCAATGCAATCAACTCACCTCTACTTATCATTTCGCTAATTTTATCATTAGGACGATTGTAAGATGCGAGTGCCTCCATAACTACAGCATGTGTTATCGGAGCTTCCGTATATGCTTTTATTTTTCTCCGCAAATTCATATGTCAAATTTAATTAAAATTACCGGTTTTTTTCCGATTTTAATATAAATTTTTTACATAAAATAAAAATTAAATACTACTTAATAGGAATTAATCCGATTAAGTAATAATAAATTTACAATAATTAGTTTTTGAATCGAAATAATATCAATTATCGATTATCTAATAAGATTCAATACCCATGAATTGCCAGTTTTATTGGCAAAAGGCACGATGTTTCTTATTAAGATACTTTTAACAGGCTCTTGAGCATTGTTTTTAATCATCGTTGCTTCTTTCTGGGGATTGGTTTTGAATACGGTTGTAAATAGTTGAACCTAGAACTTACTGCTACGAATCGATAAAAACAGTCATTTTTTATTGGATATAATATTTCAATTTCTTCCTTAAGACAATTTGTGGTTATCTTTACCATGTAAAAGTATTATCAAAATTGAGCTATGAGCAATCAAACCGCAGTCATGTCTTCACAAGAATTAATGAATCTGGAGGATAAACATGGTGCACACAATTACCATCCGTTACCTGTCGTTTTAGCAAAAGGTGAAGGTGTTTTCGTCTGGGACGTTGAAGGAAAACGCTATTTTGATTTTCTTTCTGCCTATTCAGCTGTGAATCAAGGACATTGCCACCCACACATCATAAACACATTGGTGGATCAAGCGCAAACCTTAACATTGACTTCCCGTGCATTTTACAACGACGCACTTGGACCCTACGAAAAAACAGTGACCGACTTCTTTGGATACGATAAGGTTTTGCCAATGAATACTGGTGCTGAAGCAGTGGAAACAGCCATAAAATTGTGCAGAAAATGGGCGTATGAGAAAAAAGGAATTGTTGAAGATGAGGCGGTAATTATTGTCTGTGAAGGGAATTTTCATGGACGAACCACCACAATTGTTTCCTTCTCAAGTGATCCGGATTCAAAATCGAATTTCGGGCCATATACGCCAGGTTTTGTGCAAATTCCTTACGATGATATTGAGGCGCTAAAAAAGGCCTTAGAATTACCCAATATTGCAGGATTTCTGGTAGAGCCCATTCAAGGAGAGGCAGGTGTTTATGTACCAAACGACAGCTATTTAAGTGATGCACATCAATTATGTAAAGATAAAAATGTACTCTTCCTTGCAGATGAGGTGCAAACAGGTATTGCCAGAACAGGAAGCATATTGGCCATGTGCGGAAATTGTTCTTGTGAATCCAAATGCGAACAACAAGCAACCTATTACAAACCAGACATATTGATACTAGGAAAAGCTTTATCCGGAGGTGTTTATCCTGTTTCAGCTGTTTTGGCAGATGATGAGATCATGATGGTGATTAAACCCGGTCAACACGGATCTACTTTTGGTGGAAATCCTATTGCTGCAAAAGTTGCAATCGCAGCTTTAGAAGTGGTGGAGAATGAAAAACTAATGCTGAATGCGCGTAAACTTGGTGCAATCTTCAGAAAAGAAATGCAACGCATTATAGATAGCTCTGAACTCATCGTAAAGGTTCGTGGAAAAGGATTATTAAATGCAATTGTTGTTAACGATACACCAGAAAGTAGCACGGCATGGAATCTTTGTGTGGAATTTATGAAAAACGGACTTCTGGCAAAACCTACGCATGGCAACATCATTCGCTTTGCACCTCCATTAGTAATTACGGAAGAACAAATGATGGAGTGTGTTGCGATTATTGAAAAAACAATTAAAAGTTTCGAGAAATAGAAACATATTGATAAGTTTGATTATTCTTTAAAAAACAATCTTTGGCAACACAAATTAAGTTTGGAACTGACGGATGGAGAGCGATTATTGCTCAAGACTTTACCGTTGAAAATGTGGCAAGAGTAACTGAAGCCACAGGCGAATGGCTCTTAAAAAAATACGATACCCCATCCGTTGTAATTGGACACGATTGCCGTTTTGCTGGAGAATTGTTCACGCATACTGCCACAAAAGTATTGATCAGTCAAGGGATAAAAGTTTTTATGGCTGAAGGTTTTGTATCGACACCAATGATTTCTTTGGCAGCTAAACAAAACAATTGCGAAGTAGGAATCATTATCACCGCGAGTCACAACCCACCTTCCTACAATGGCTTCAAACTGAAAGCATTTTATGGTGGGCCCTTATCTCCTGAATACATTTCAGAAATTGAGGCTATTATTCCGGATGCCTGCGTTATTAATTACGATAGCGTCGATTTATCGTTGGCGAAATCTGAAAATAATTTGACCGTTTTAGACTTAGAAACCATTTATTGTGACCATCTTTCAGCGAATTTTGATTTAGACGCGATTCGCAATTCTGGGTTAAATTTGGTTTACGATGCCATGTACGGTGCTGGACAAAATGTCTTAAAGCGACTGTTACCGGATCTCACGTTTTTACATTGCGAATACAATCCATCTTTCATGGGTCAGGCTCCAGAGCCTATTGCCAAAAACTTGAAGGAGTTGGAAAACCATATCAAAACTAACCCAGGAATTGACTGCGCCTTAGCAACAGATGGTGATGCTGATAGAATTGGATTATATAATGGTAAAGGAGAATTTATTGATTCTCATCATATCATCCTATTGCTGATCCATTACCTGGTGAAATACAAGCACCTCAAAGGGAAAGTAGTTATCGCTTTCTCTGTAACGCCTAGGGTTGAGCGTTTGTGTAAACATTACGGTTTAGAATTAGAGGTCACCAAAATTGGTTTCAAGGAAATTGCTTCCATTATGGTTAAAGAAGATGTGTTGTTGGGTGGTGAAGAATCCGGTGGAATTGCAGTGAAAGGCCACATTCCTGAAAGAGACGGCATCTGGATGGGTATGATCATCTGGGAATTTATGGCCAAATCTGGAAAAACATTGGATCAATTGATTGAAGAAGTATACGAAATAGTCGGTGAGTTCAAATTCGAGCGCAACGATTTACATATCAATGAAGCCCTCAAACAAAAAATTGTTGCCGCTTGTCAAAGTGATGCGTATACCAACTTCGGTACTTATCAGGTAAGAAACATTCAAAAAATCGATGGGTACAAGTACTTTTTCGATGATGACCGTTGGGTAATGATAAGACCATCAGGTACTGAACCAGTATTAAGGACATATGCTGAGGCTCCGACAATGGTAGAGGTGAGAACCATATTGAAAGCAACCGAATTGGCGATAACAAAGCCTTGATTTTTGTTTGAACGTGGCGTTGAAAAAAATAGATATTCAAACGTTTGATGCCTTTATGCTGCATGGATGCATGCGTTGCAAATGGGGTGATACACCTCAATGTAAGGTAAATACGTGGCGAGATGAGTTGCTCACTTTGCGCGAAATCGCTTCCAAATCAGGTTTAGTCGAAGAAATAAAATGGGGTTTTCCGACATATACCCAAAAAGGAAAAAATGTACTAATGATAGGTGCATTTAAAGAGTTTGTGAGTCTCAATTTTTTTAAAGGTTCGCAATTGAATGATTCCCATAATTTATTGGTAAAACAGGGCGAGAATTCCAACGTTGCTAAAATCTTAAAATTTACTTCGGTTGACGAAATTCAGGAAATTAGGGATGTTATTCAAGCCTATATTCAAGAAGCAATTTTAATTGAAGATTCAGGAGTCAAGGTTGAAAAAGTGGTGAAAATGGAGCCGATTCCCGAAGAACTGGAATGGAAATTTAAATCCAATCCGGAATTTGAAGCTGCTTTTATGAACCTCACTCCGGGTCGACAAAGAGCTTATATGATTTATTTTGCCCAGCCTAAAAATTCAGGAACACGAATCAAAAGAATTGAGAACTATACAGCGAAAATTCTTCAAGGTATCGGTTTTCATGACGTTTATAAATCCAATCAAAAAAGTTAAGATATGTTGAAGTTTATTTTTTTGTTTGCGACCTTAATTGTTTTTTCAGGTTGTAAATCTATACATCATTGCAATGCCTATGAAGAAGATGTAGAATGCTCGAGCGGCGCAACAATCAATAAAACAAGAATCCCAATTGATAAATCCATCATCAAAGGCACCGTAACGGATTGTGAAACGGGAGAGCCAATACCCTTCAGCGAGGTGGTACTCCGACAAGAGGGGCACATTTTAGCCCGTATCGCTGATGAATATGGTAACTATGAATTCAAAGATATTCCTTATGGAATGTATACCTTATCTTTCTCTTCAAGTTCAGGTGGATACGAACAATTTGATGTGCCCATTGACCTGCAGTTAGGTTATGATGTTAAGCTTGATGTACAACTTAAAGAAGAAATAATACTGCTTGAAAAACCGGTAGTTTATATTTACCCCGAAAAGGATACTATTGTATCAGTGAAGTTAAATTACAAAGGTGAGATCATTCACAGCTACCCTCTTTATCCAGATTCAGGATGGACTGTAAAAGCACAAGCAGACGGCACGCTTTGGGATAAAGATGGGAAATCGTATTATGCGCTTTTTTGGGAGGGAAAACCTAACGCGCAGCTCATGGCTAAAGATGGATTTGTTGTCAAAGGAAACGAAACGGCTGCATTTCTTGAAGAAAAGTTAGCCTATTTGGGTTTAAATAGAAGAGAAGCCAATGAGTTCATCATGTATTGGCTGCCTCGCATGGAAAGCAATCCATACAATTTTATTCATTTTGCAGGAAAATCATATGAGGAAATGGCTGAATTGATTATTGATCCAAAACCCGAAACTCTTATTCGTGTCATGATGTTGACCTTGCCGCTTCAACATAATATGCGTATGCCAGAACAAGATTTATCCCCATTGAAAAAAGAACGTAAAGGATATACCGTTGTGGAATGGGGAGGAAGTGTGTTGAATGCAACAGCTGAAGTATACAATCACAAAAGTTTAGATTCAAAATAATAAGTACACATTACCGTTATTCTTCATCTTAATGATCTATCGACTTTTTTATTTTTTCTGTTTTCTACTTTCTACAAAGATTTCATTTGCTCAAAATTGGATTCAGATTTCTGATTTCCCGGGAACAGAGCGAGACGATGGCACTGGTTTTCAAATTGGAGATTCAGCCTATTTTGGCACGGGCATTACCCCTTGGTGGTCCAATGAAAAGGATTTTTACGGATTGAATTTGTCAAATGACGAATGGTTTCCGATTTCCTCTTTGCCTGAAAATGAAGGCCGACAATATGCTACCGGATTCAGCTCTAATGGAAAAGGATACGTATTTGGAGGTTACAATGGAATGGAATTTCTGAATGACCTTTGGTGCTATGATCCGAATACTGATTCATGGTCAGAAAAATCATCCCTACCGGCAGTCGGCCGAAGCGGATGCAGCAAGTTTATAATAAACGATACTGTTTATATTATTGGCGGTAAAACGAGTACCCAATTCGCGATTGGTGAAATTTGGTGTTATGTACCTACATCAGATGTTTGGTTGCAAAAGCCGGATTTTCCATTTGGACCTCGTTGGCGAGCTTCTGCTGCAGAATTTGGTAATACTGGTTACCTGATATTTGGACGCGACTACAATAATAATTTTCATAACGAATTTTATTCCTACAGTTCTATAGATAATTCATGGACACAAATTGATGCTTTTCCTACAAATGGCAGGTCTCATGCTGTAATGTGCACCATGAATAGTGAATTTTATGTTGGTTTTGGAATCGACAGCTTGAACAATTCATTCAATGACCTTTGGAGGTATGATCTTGCCCAAAATACTTGGATTGCACTTCCTGGAATTCCTGCTTTGGGAAGAAGAGGGGGAATGGCAATCACATTTAATGATGTTTTCTATTACAGCACCGGAATCAATGAAATGAATCAAAGATTAAAAGAAACATGGAAATACATGCCCAATCTATCCATTAATGAACTAAATAATCCTTTAGAACCAAGTGTAATAAGAATTACCGATATAATGGGCAAAGATGCTCAAATTCAAACAAATAGGATTTTAATTTATCATTACATAGATGGGACTTCAAAAAAAGTGTTCATTTTGGAGTAATTCTATTTTTTTGAATAAATATGCAACAAAAAGTCAAATGGACTAAAGAACTTGAAGCTATTCGAGATATTCTGGATATTCCTGAATTCAATATCGCTATCAAATGGGGGGCAGAGGTCTTTACTTATGATGGACGAAACGTGGTAAGTTATGGAGGATTTAAGAATTATTTTGCCATATGGTTTTTTAATGGCGTTTTTCTCAATGATCCATACCAAGTGCTGGTGAATGCATCCGAGGGAAAGACAAAATCCATGCGGCAATGGCGATTTAACAATTTAGATGAAATCGATAGACCGAAAATTTTGGATTACCTTTATGAAGCGATTGAAATTGAAAAAAAAGGTTTAAAAATTCCGGCGGAAAAACAAGTGAAATTTGTTGTGGATGGCTTATTAAAAGTCGAATTAGAGAATAATCCTCAATTACGCCTTAGCTTCGATCAACTTAAATTGGGCAGGCGAAAAGAATATTTAGAATTTATCAACGCGGCAAAACAGGAAAAAACGAGGTGGTCTCGATTGGAGAAAATAAAGCCGATGATTTTATCAGGTATTGGAATGAACGACAAATACAAAAAATAGAATATGGAAAAAATGACTTTTCAGACAAAAATAAATGCCCCTGTGAATATCGTTTACGATAAAATGCTAGGATTGACTGATAAGACCTCTTATGCTGAATGGACAACTGTGTTTAATCCGACCTCCTACTATGAAGGTAGTTGGGAGAAAGGAAGTAAAATATACTTTGCTGGTACGGATGAAAATGGAAAAAAAGGTGGGATGGTATCAAAAATAACCGAAAACATACCCAATGAGTTGGTCGCAATTTTACATTATGGCTTTTTAGATGGGGACAATGAAGTTACTACTGGAGAGCTCGTGGAGAAATGGTCAGGTGGAACAGAAGTTTATAACTTTTCAGAAGAAAATGGAACAACTACTGTAGTTGTAAATATAGATGTAGTCCCAGAATACAAGGAGTTTTTCTCTAATTCATATCCCAAAGCCTTAGAAAAGTTAAAAGGAATTTGTGAATAAGGAAAAAATGCATTTTTGTAGAAGATTTCAAATTGAAATTCAAATGATGAATAGCAAAAAAAAATGAGATTTAAAATTTAAAATTCTTCAAAGGCTGCATGGTATCAACCAAACCAAATATCATTTATTATTTCAAACCCCGCTTTTTCATTTACACGATCTATTATAATCTGCTTTCCGTAAGATAATTCATCTCGCATGACAGATGAATCCATTTGAAGAATTAACTTCTTATTTTTTATTTGAATACTTTTAGTTCTATTTGCAACTGCAATTCCCATGAGTTCAGGCCAGGATTCTATAATATCCATTTCTTTCATTTTACCATCTAGACGATAGGCTCTTAACAACTTATCAATGACTTCGCCTAAAGTGTTTTGGTTTGAATTTCGCTTGAATGAATCCACTTTTTTTTAATTAGTTGTTAAAACTTCTTCGATTTGACCATCATAAATTCGGAAAAATTTTCGTTCAATATCATTCGAAATGAAAAGATCGTTTAATCTACCCTCATCCGTATCTGTTATTATAACTTGACCAAAATAACTATTTGAAACTATTTCAATTAAATGTTTTACCCTGGTGGAATCTAGCTTATCAAAAATATCGTCCAAAAGAATGACGGGTTTAATATCTAAATGCTTCTTAAGCCAATCATACTGTGCAAGTCTCAAAGAAATGATGAAAGATTTTTGTTGACCTTGAGAGCCAAATTTTTTTATCGGATGACCTTTTATAGTAAACAATAAGTCATCTTTATGAACGCCACAATTCGAATATTGAGTCAAAGCATCTTTTTTTTCAAATTGTTGGATTAATATTTTGAAATCATTTTCTTGCAATTGAGATCTGTATTCAATCCTGACTTCCTCATCAGATTTACCAATCATTTGATACCTTTCCTGAAAAACGTAAATGAACTCTTGAATAAATTCAGTTCTTTTACTAAAAATACGCATTCCAGTATCAATCATCTGGTCATTCCAAACTTCAATTGATTCACGATCAAAAAGTCCGTGATGATACATTTCCTTGAGTAGCGCATTTCGTTGTTCTAATATTTTTTGGTATCGCTGGATTAATAGTAAGTATTCTTTATCAAACTGAGAAATAATACTATCCATCCATTTTCTTCTTAATTCACTTCCCTCCGAGATTAAATCTCTATCGTAGGGTGAGATCATTACAACAGGAAACAAACCGATGTGATCAGCTAGTTTATCGTATTCTTTTTTATTTTTCTTTACAACTTTTTTCGCGCCAGATTTAACGACGCACTGTATTCCCACCAATTCATTGTTTTTACTCCATTTACTGTTGATACTGAAAAAATTTTCGCCAAATCTGATATTCTGTTTGTCTACAACATTCAAATAGGATTTGCAAAAGCTTAAATAGTAAACGGCATCCAATATATTCGTTTTTCCTGAACCATTATTTCCGTACAAACAATTAATATTCGAAGAAAATTCCAAGGATACTTCCTTATAATTCTTAAAGTTTGTGAGTTGAAGATCTCGAATGAACATCCCGTAAATTTAAGTAATTTCGACGGAAAGCTTTTTAAATAAACTTTTTTTGTTGAACCAGAATACAACCAAATATAATTCACGTATACATTTTCAAAAAAAAAACTATTTTTGCATGGCTTTAAAAATAATAGCATGAGTGAAGATTTTTCGTTTGGCTCCTTTAAGAAAAGGATCAACTCCTCCAAAAAAAGTAAACTAATTGCTTATATCGGTGGTGGATTAATTCTTTTAGTTTTAATTTATTTGGCTTATTTGCAGTTTATCTGGAATCCTGCTAATAATGAATCAAAAACACAATACTGGAGAGGTTTGAATTTTGCAATGAAGGATTCTACTGATAAAGCCATTGAAGAATTAGAGCCAGTTGTGCAAAATTACGATGGTAAAATTGGGGGTGAAGTATCACAATTTATTCTTGCGGGTCAATACATGAAAAAAGGTCGTTTTGATGATGCACTAAAAGAACTTGAGGGCGTAGAAGTTGAAGATACTTATGTGTCTGTAATGCGCATTGGTTTGCAGGCAGATTGTCATAGTGAACTGAATGATTACGTCAAAGCAACGGAATTATACCTCGAAGCCGCAAGTATGAATGAAAATAAATTCACCACACCAATGTACCTCTTTAAAGCTGGTTTGTGTGCAGAAAAAATTAAAGATTTCGGTTTAGCAATGGAATGTTACCAAAAAATAAAGGACGATTATCCTGATTATGGTAACCGTAAATATGAAAAGTATTTGGCCCGAGCGACCAACAAAAAAATCAAATAAAATGGCAACTGCTAATCGCAATTTGTCTGCTTACGATAAAGATAATGTTCCAACTGGTGCCGATTTTAAAATCGGCATCGTTGTTTCTGAATGGAATGATGAAATTACAAGTAAACTCTTAAAAGGGGCAAAAGTCACCCTATTAGAGAATGGTGTTAAAGAGGGAAATATTTCTGTTTATTACGTTCCGGGTGCATTCGAATTACCATTAGGTTGCCAGTTTATGTTCGATGCCCATCATGTTGACGGTATTGTAGCCATCGGTTCGGTTATACAAGGAGAAACAAAACATTTCGATTTTGTTTGTTCAGGAGCAACAGAAGGCATCATGAATGTAATGTTGAAATACAATAAACCTATTTCTTATTGCCTTTTAACCGATAATAACAAACAACAGGCGATCGATAGATCTGGCGGAAAACATGGTAATAAAGGTGTTGAATGTGCAATTGCCCTTATCAAAATGGTGGCATTAAAAGTTTCATAATTTTCTTAACAATTTAGGTATGACATTAATTAAATCGATATCCGGTATTCGAGGTACAATTGGTGGAGTGGTAGGTGACAATTTAACGCCTCTAGATGCCGTTAAATTTGCTGCTGCTTATGGTAGTTGGTTGAAATCAATTCAACCGAATAAAAAACTTAAAGTAGTTATTGGTCGAGATGCACGCCCATCTGGACAAATGATCAGCGATTTGGTTTCAGCAACACTTATTGGTTTGGGAATTGATGTAATTGATCTGGGTTTATCCACAACACCAACAGTAGAAGTAGCTGTACCTTTAGAAAAAGCTGACGGTGGAATTATTCTTACCGCAAGTCATAACCCTAAACAATGGAATGCACTCAAACTCCTCAATTCTAAAGGAGAGTTTATTTCGGGGGAAGAGGGCCAAGAAGTTCTAAGAATTGCAGAAGCTGAAACTTTTAATTTCGCTCAAATTGATGAGTTAGGTACTGTTCAGCTCAATAACACGTATATGGAAAAGCATATACAAGCTATCCTGAATTTACCTCTTGTTGATAAAGCGGCTATTCAAAAAGCTGATTTTTCCATTGTAGTGGATGCCGTTAATTCCTCTGGTGGTGTTTTCGTGCCGGCATTGTTAGCCGCGTTAGGAGTAAACAAAATTCATAAATTGTATTGTGAACCAACAGGTCAGTTTCCTCACAATCCGGAACCTCTGCCTGAACACTTAACGGATTTATCAGCAGAAATAATCAAACAATCAGCCGATTTAGGCATTACTGTTGACCCAGACGTTGATCGTTTGGCACTGGTATGCGAAGATGGTTCTATGTTTGGAGAAGAATATACCTTAGTTGCTGTTGCCGATTATGTACTCACGCATACGCCGGGTCCAACAGTTTCCAATTTGTCTTCTACTCGCGCTTTGCGCGATATTACTGAGCAACGTGATTTGAAGTACGAAGCTGCCGCAGTAGGTGAGGTGAATGTTGTGCAAAAAATGAAAGAAATTGGCGCTGTTATTGGCGGTGAAGGTAATGGAGGGGTAATTTACCCAGATTTACATTATGGTAGAGATTCACTTGTAGGTATTGCTTTATTTTTAAGTCATTTGGCACATAAAAAATGTAAAGTTTCTGAATTAAGGGACCAATATCCTAAATACGTAATCTCCAAAAATAAAATTGAACTTACTCCGGAAGTGGATGTAGATCAAATTCTAATGAACATGACTATCAATTATGCGCATGAAGAAGTTGATACAACTGATGGTGTAAAAATTTACATCGGAAAAGAATGGGTGCATCTCAGAAAAAGTAATACCGAGCCAATCATACGTATTTATGTAGAAAGCCAAAATGAAGAGTTAGCCAACGAACTTGCCAATAGAATTATTTTAGAAATTAAGGCGTTGATTTAATTTTTTTTTAATTGGCTGAACTTCTGCTTCGTTCAACTGTAAACGAACAAAAATTTTTATTATGAAGAATATATTTAAAATTTCCTTGTTTCTGTTAATGGCCATACAAGTTAAGGCAAATGATAAAGAAATAGTTAAAGCCACCACCACTGATGTAACGGTTTATGCGCAAGGTGCGCAATTGTTTCAGAAGGCCAGTTATTCAATAAAGCCGGGAACATCAGAAGTAATTATTGAGGGAATTAGCCCTCGTATTGATGCGAATAGCATACAGGTTAAAGCAACAGGTAATGTAGTTATTTTGGATTCAAAATACTCTGTTTATTATCCTGCGCCCAAAGAAGTTAATCTCGAGAGCCTTCCGCTTAAAATTAGGTTGGATATAAAATTGTTGGAGGACTCCATAGCCAACATTTCCTATGAAATTCAAGAAATTCAAGATGAAATTGATGTATTGAATGCAACAAAAAGTATCTTGAATAACAATGGTACTGTACGAGGGCAAGGGAAAGTCAATGATTCAATAGCCTTGTTGAAACAAACGGTTGATTATTACATGGTAAAAATGGTTGAAATCAATAAAAAGATTTCTACACTAAATAAAAGAAAAGCGGATAAGGTCGATAAAAAATATGCCATGCAAACAAGGCTTCAAAAATTAAAACAGCATGAAAACAGTGTAAGCACTTCAGAGGAAGACAATGGCCCTATTCATAGAATAACGGTTACACTTTCAGCGAAAGAGGCTGCATCGGGAAAATTGAATATTTCTTATCTTGTTTCGAATGCAGGTTGGATTCCCTTATATGATTTACGAAGTGACGGACTTACCTCTAAGATAAATTTAACCTACAAGGCCAAGATTTATCAAAATACAGGATTGGATTGGGACAACGTAAATTTAAGTATTTCAACAAATGATCCTTACCAAAATAAAACTAAGCCAGATTTGCACCCTTGGTATATTGACTATTATACTTATCGAAATGATTATGATGACAATAGGAGCAGGGCACCTGCAATGAATGAAAAGACAATTGCTGCCTATAGTAATGGAGTTGCTGAAGACACAAAGAGCCTTATGGAAGTAGATGCAACTTATTCATCAGATTTCACAAAAGTGATTAAGCAGTTAAATTCAGTCGAATTTAAAATTGATTTACCATATACCATTAAATCAGATAATGAACAACACATGGTATTAATTAAAGTTGTTGATTTGTCTGCGAATTATACTTATTACAGTATTCCTAAGTTAGACAATAGTACTTACTTAGTTGCACAATTGTCTAAATTGGATGAATTGGGCTTAGTACCAGCTTCAGCGAATATTTTCTTTGATGGAAGTTATATAGGTGAAACATATATTGATCCAACAACTATAGAAGATACAATGAATTTAAGCTTAGGTAAAGATCCTAACATTGTTGTGAAACGCAATCTTTTGAAAGAAGAATCTAAAGAAAAGATTATTGGAGATAAAAAAGAAAAAACAATGTCATACAGTATTGAGGTTAAGAATAATAAAGTTACGGATATAGAATTAATCATTCTTGATCAATTTCCAATTACTCAAAATGCAGACATCATTATAGAAAGGTTAGACATCGGGAAAGGTAAATTGGATGAGTCTACAGGAATAATTGAATGGAAAATGAATTTAAAATCCAAGGAATCTAAAAAATTCAATTTTAGTTTCAAGGTTAAATACAATAAAGATTATACAATACCACTTTAATTAGGAGAGGGGGCTTTTGAAAAGAAGCCCCTTTTTTTCGAACTAAAATTACATTACAGCTGTTATATTTGTTAAGAAATAATAGAGCATGAAGCAATTTGAAATTCCTGAATTTTATAGGTCACCCATCATTAGTCAGGTGAAAACCAAAAGAAAGTTGAACGATCCAAGAAAAAAAGATTTTTCCCCTTCTGTTCTAAATTTTGGCAAGATTAAGTTCATTATCGCACGGCATTTTGGTTTTTGTTACGGCGTAGAAAATGCAATTGAGATAGCCTATAAAGCAATTGCGGAAAATCAGGGTAAAAGGATTTACTTACTTAGTCAGATGATACATAATCCAGATGTTAATGCTGATTTATTAGCCAATGGGGTATCTTTCATTCAAGACACTATGGGAAATCAACTCATTGAATGGGAAGAAATTAATTCTGATGATTTAGTGGTTATTCCAGCATTTGGAACTACTATACAAATTGAAAATAAATTGAAATCCTTGGGTGTTTCCATTGAAAAATACAATACAACATGCCCTTTTGTAGAAAAAGTATGGAACCGATCTCAAAAATTGGGTGAAACAAATCATACCATAATTATTCATGGGAAATACAATCATGAGGAAACAAGAGCTACCTTTTCCCATAGTTCCCTAAATGCCCCTTCGATTATAATAAAAGATATGTCTGAGGCGATATTCCTAGGTGAAGTAATTACCAAGAAAAGAGGAGCTGAAGATTTTGAAAAGTTTTTTAAAGGAAAATTCACTGAAGGATTTGATATTCTTAAAGATTTGAGAAAAATTGGTGTTGTAAATCAAACAACTATGCTTGCCTCTGAAACACAAGAAATTACTGATTATTTGCGTGAGGTTATGAAACAGGAATGGGGAGAAGAGAATTTAAGAAATCATATGGCAGATACCAGAGATACATTGTGCTATGCCACAAATGATAATCAAACATCAACCTTGGAATTAATGGAACAAAATGCAGATTTAGCCATTGTAATTGGAGGTTATAATAGCTCTAATACTACTCATCTTGTAGAACTTTTGGAACGAAAATTCCCAACCCTGTTCATTCAATCAAAGGAGGAAATCGAACCGGATGGCAATATTAACAGTTATAATATTCATAGCTTGAAAAAGGAAAGAATAATAAATCCTCTGAATATGCTATCTGATGATGAATTAAAAATTATCATAACCTCTGGTGCATCTTGCCCTGATTCTATTGTCGATAATGTTATTCAAGAAATATTAAAATTAAAACAAGTAACTGTTACGGTTGATCAAGCTTTGAATGAATTTTTAGTAGATTAATGGCTTTTTCATTTTTCCATCAATAATGATTTGAATAGCTTTCTTAACTTTATGTCTGTAAAATGCCCTTTAAATGGAGAGATTCATTAACATTTTAGTTATTGATGAAAATGAAGACAACAAGAATGGTTTGAAAAAAATTCTTCTAGGAGGGGGAAATAATGTTTTATTTGCTTCGAATTTGATTGAAGCTTACGACGTTTTAAAGCATAAAGAAATTGGTATTTTACTTTTAAATATTGATCATTTTACAGAGGAATCTCAAGTATTTCTTCAATCAGTTAAAGAATTGCCATCCTCAAGAAACGTGTATAAAATTGTTGTTACTGGTGATTCGATGTTAGGCGCAAAATACGTTAGAGGTATGCATAATGGTGCTGTAGATTTTATACTTGTTCCATTAAATTCAAATTTGATCCAAGCTAAAATTGAGGTTTTTAAATCCTTATATCATAAAGATCAACGCATCAACCAATTATTGACCAATATTTTCCCTTTTACAGTTCTTGAGGATTTAAATGCGAATAAAAAGTTCTCCCCTAGACGTGTAGAAAAAGGAGTGGTACTTTTTTCTGATTTTGTAGATTTTTCTTTGAAAGCAAAAAACATTAAACCAATTAAGTTGGTGAAACGATTGGAGCATTATTTCACAAAATTTGATGAAATAATAGATCGTTATAAATTAGAGAAAATCAAGACTATTGGGGACGCTTATATGGCGATTGCAGGAGTAACGGAGAGCGCACCTAATCCCGGAATTAGAGCTTGTTTGGCTGCAATTGAAATGAGGGATTTCATGCGCACGGAACGTGAAGTGGCAAAGGCAACTGGAAAAGATTTTTGGGAGATTAGGATTGGATTGCATATGGGACCATTAGTGGCTGGTATTATCGGCACGAATAAAATGAGTTTTGATGTCTGGGGAGACACCGTAAACATTGCATCCAGAGCAGAATCTGGAACACTTCCTGGTACAATTTCGATTACAAAGGATATTGCTAATGAAGTCCGTGATTTCATGAATTTGGAATCGCGAGGTGTTGTTAATATTCATAAGCGGGGTGGTAAAATTGAGATGTATTTTCTGAATCAAATAACTCTTGAACATTGCCTTTATGGCGAAGGAAAGTACGCTTCAGCATCTTTAAGAGCTATTTGTGGTTTGTCCACAATTGACTTTCAGCATATGCGAAGGGATATTTTGAATAGATTAAAGGCGCTAATGCCTGAAGAATTGGTTTATCATGATATCCACCATATGTTGAATGTGGAAAAAGCAGCTGTAAGATTTGCTAAATTGGAAGGATTAGACGACGATTCCATTTTATTGCTGAGAACGGCAGTTCTTTATCATGATGCTGGTTTTATTTTGAGATATCATGAAAATGAGGAGTTTGCTGTGTTATTGGCTCAATATAATCTGCCAAAGTTTGGATATTCTAAAGAACAAATTCATTTGATAAGTCAAATTATAAAAGCCACTGCGATTCAAAATGAACCCAATACTTTGCTTGAAAAGATCATGTGCGACGCTGATCATGATTATTTAGGACGAGCAGATTATTTCAACGTATCGAAAAAATTGCGATTTGAATTAGAAAATTTTGGACAATGCATGACTGACATAGAATGGATTGATTTTCAATTAAATTATTTGGAAAATAAGCATCGTTTTTTCACGAATACGGCCAAGAATATAAGGCTTCAAGGAAAGAAAGCAAGAATTGCAGAACTTCATGAACAAAGAAAACAATTAGTATGAAAATTTACACGAAAAAAGGAGATCAGGGACTTACCGGGTTAATTGGAGGAACAAGGGTTTTAAAATCATCATTCCGGATTGAATGTTACGGTACTGTGGATGAGTTAAATTCATACATTGGAGTAGTACGTGATCATGGAATAAATCAAAAATATGTCCTTCAGTTAATGGAGATACAGGACCGACTTTTTACTATCGGTTCTGCCTTGGCATCTGATCCAGAGAAATCAACCATGAAAATTCCGGATTTGAATGAAACGGATATTCAACAACTCGAGCTTTGGATGGACGAAATGGATACAGTTTTACCAGCAATGAAATATTTCATTTTACCCGGTGGTAATCTACCCGCTTCATTTTGCCATGTGGCAAGATGTGTCTGTCGCAGGGCAGAACGACTTATTGTTCATTTGAAGCAAGATGAGTTTGTGCCGGAATTGGTTTTGCAATATATGAACAGACTGAGTGATTATCTTTTTATTTTGGGTAGAAAAATAACATTTGATTCAGGGAATGAGGAACATCCTTGGAAACCAAGAATGTAGAATTTGTTGAATTGTTAATAAAACTAGCTTAAACTTTTGGTCGTTCAATTTGGAATCTTTGAAATAAAAATTATTTTTGCGCAAAATAACCATAGATAAACAGGGGAAAGATGTATTGGACATTAGAATTAGCATCATATTTAGAAGATGCGCCGTGGCCGGCAGCGAAAGATGAATTAATTGATTTTGCAATTCGAACAGGAGCTCCTCTCGAAGTTGTTGAAAATTTACAAGATCTTGAAGATGAAGGTGATATTTATGAGAGTATCGAAGAAATATGGCCAGATTATCCTTCTCGGGAGGATTTTTTATTTAATGAAGACGAATATTAAATGCAATCCCACAGAAATGTGGGATTTTTTTTATGAATTATCTCGGACATCTCTACTTCTCCAAAAATAACCTAGAATTGATGTATGCCAATCTTTTTGGGGACTTTGTGAAAGGAACCCGTTTAGATCATTATCCAAAAATTATTCAGGATGGAATTTTTTTACACAGATCAATTGATGCTCTAATTGATCATCATACAGAGGTAATTCGAGTAAAAAGGTTATTTTATAATGAGCTTCCAAAAGTATCAGGTATTGCCATGGATTTATTTTTTGATCACCTCTTAGCTCTGAATTGGAGCAGATACTCCAAAATACCTTTACAACAATTTTTGGATGATTTTTACAATTTTGAACCAAAATATTCCTATCATGAGGCTCCAGCGTTTATAGTCTTCATCCAAAATTTGAAAAGATACCAATGGATTAATTCATACGGAACAACTTATGGTTTAGAGAAATCATGTGAAGGTGTCTCTAAAAAAATATCTTTTGATAATAACTTAGCATTAGCTCCGAAAGTTTTTTATGAAAACGAAAAAATAATTGAAAAAGCATTTCATGTTTTCATGAAAGATGCCATTCAGTTTTTCTTTTAGTCCAAGAAAATACATGCATTTTATAAAATAAAATGAATAACAATAATATTTATTGTAATTTGCAATCCAATTATTCGCTTGAATGAAGCTACTTATAGGCCATATTTATTTTTATTTTCTTTTATGTCTAACCATTTCATTGGTGGGTTGTAATTCAGAAGGAACAGAGGAATGTGGAACTGTATTAAAGCAATCCTTTGATCTTCCTGAGCTTAAAAAGCAAAAGAAAATAACTGTTCTTTTTGATAATAATATTTTGTCTTATTTCAATTACAGGGGAAAAGACATGGGTTTCGAATATGAACTCTTGAATGAATTTGCCAAAGAAATGGGACTAACTTTAGAAGTTAAACTGTTGGATAATAGAGATAGTATAATCCAACAATTAAATAATGGATCTGTTGATTTACTATCGTGTAACATGACTTTAACAAGAGAAAGAGGTAAATTAATAAATTTTTCACTTCCGTTATACAATTCTCCTCAAGTCTTGGTACAGAGAAAATCAAATGAAAACAAAGCTGTATCTACTAAATCACCCCGAATTGCACACATTAAAGATCCATCTCAATTGGCTAAAAAGAAAGTTTATGTTTGGAAAAATTCAAGTTTCTATCGTCGCTTGATTCATTTACAGGAAGAAATTGGGGATTCCATTTATATCGTCCCACAAAATGGTGAAATAGGGACAGAGGAATTAATTGAAATGGTGGCAGATGGAGAAATTGATTATACCATTTCAGAACAAAATATGGCTTTGCTAAACCAGAGGTTTTATGAGAATTTGGATGTATCTCTGCCTGTTTCCATTAAACAAAATATTGTTTTTGGGGTTAGAAAAAATAGTCCCATTTTACTTACTGAGTTAAATAAATGGTTGTTGAAATTCAAAAAAACCGAGCGTTTTGCAGATATAAAAAGTAAATATTTTGAATTAAAAAATATTTCAACGAACACGGAACAATTTATAGCAACTGTTATCGGAGGAAAGCTTTCAGTTTATGATGAAATATTCAAAAGAGAGGCAGCTAAGTATAAAATTGACTGGAGATTAATGGCTTCAATTGCTTTTCAAGAATCGAGGTTCAATCCAAATGCCATAGGTGTTGGCGGTGCTTTTGGAATTATGCAATTTATGCCATCAACTGGTCGAAAATACGGGGTTAGACCAAGTTCTAGAGTAGAGGATCAAATAGCAGCAGCTGCTCAATTATTGAGTAAATTCTATGAGTCTTGGAATGATGTTCAGGATACCATTCAACGTCAGAAATTCACTTTAGCAAGTTACAATGCAGGCAGGTCTCACGTCGAAGATGCTCAACGACTAGCGAGAAAATATCGAAAAAATCCGTTGATATGGGATGGTAATGTTGGAATAATGTTTAGGAATTTATCTAAACAAAAGTATTACAGAGACCGAGTTGTGAAAAATGGTGCAGCTCGTGGTTGGCATACTTGTAATTATGTTCAAAATATTCACAATCGTTATATGGAATGGAGAAAGTTAACAGAATAGCACTTATTTGAAGAAGTGTTGTTTAATTTTTCTAGTAATTTTGTGAAATGGCTGGATCAACTTTTGGTAAATTATTCCGATTAACAACCTTTGGTGAATCTCACGGAGAAGGAATAGGCGGAATAATTGATGGAATTCCTCCAAATTTCCCGCTAAATATCGAATTTATTCAAAATGAACTAAACCGAAGAAAACCGGGTCAGTCGTCGATAGTTACAGCACGAAAGGAGGGAGATAAAGTTAGGATCATGTCTGGTGTTTTCGAAGGAAAAACTACTGGGACACCTATTGGTTTTGTCATTGAAAATTCTAGTCAAAACCCAAGCGATTATAATCATCTCAGTGGTGTATACAGGCCATCCCATGCAGATTATTCTTATCAAAAAAAGTATGGAATACGTGATTATCGCGGTGGTGGAAGATCTAGTGCGCGAGAAACGGCATGCAGAATTGTGGCAGGAGCAGTGGCAAAACAAATATTAAAAAATCTAGGAGTAAACTTCAGTACATATGTTGATCAAATAGGTGAATTTAGAATCCCTGAAAGAAAATTCTATGCTTTTGATCAAATTGAATCTAATTTGGTGAGATGTCCAAATTTGGAAGTAGCCAATGAAATGATTAATTATATTGAGGAAATTAAAATTCAGGGAGATTCTATTGGTGGCTGTATATCTTGTTTTGTCAATGGTGTTCCAGCTGGTATTGGCGAACCGGTATTTGATAAACTTAATGCAGAATTGGCAAAAGCAGTTTTCTCAATTAATGCAGTAAAAGGTTTTGAGGTGGGTAGTGGATTTTTATCCGCTTCTATGAAAGGTTCAGCGCATAATGATCATTTCAATCCTGATGGTTCAACAAAAACGAATTACTCTGGGGGCATTCAGGGAGGAATTTCAAATGGGATGCCTATAGAGATGAGAGTTGCATTTAAACCCGTATCTTCTATCCAAATGGATCAAGATTTATTGACACAAAATGGTGATTTAGTAAATAACCGAATAAACGGTAGACATGATCCATGTGTTCTTCCTAGGGCGGTTCCGATCGTTGAAGCTATGGTAGCAATTGTGATTTTAGATTTGTATTTGCAACAAAAAGCCTTAATTTTTGAACAATTTATCAAGGAGTAAAGCCACCTTGTAAATACCTTACAGTCAAATAACTTTTGTTTGTTTTAGCCTGAGTTTCTAAAAGTTTAACTTGTGAATTGATATATGTTATTTCTCTCATGTTTATAAGAAATACTGTGCTCTCACCCAATTCAAAAAGCGATTGTTCTCCCTCTACAAGTTTTAGATAGTTTTGAGTGATTTTGGTTAATTGCTCAGTTTGTTCTATTTGAGCTGTCCATTCATTGAATAATTGTTGTTGTTTTATGGTCAACTCTCTTTGTTTTAAACTCAATTCATATTTAGTATTTTCTATTTTCAATTTTGTTAACTCTAGTGAAGATCTTTCCTTTCTAAGGAATAAGGGCATATAGAAAGAACCTCCCCATTTATAATTATTTAAATTGTAGGTATTAAACGCATATTGCGGTTCTTGCAATAAGTTGTAATTAATAGATAATTGAGGTTTTAATTGTTCAATTTTAAGTTTTCTTTCGTAATTTAAATCAATAAGTTTGAAGTCGTATGCTCTTAAGTATGGTGTTTCGTTTAATTCAGCTGCTTGGCTAAGAATAATTGGCTGAACGGTAAGTTCAGGGGGAAATACTATACTATCAAAGTAAAGCGGGATTAAACCTTGATCCCACAAATAACTTTCAACCTTAAGTCTTGCATTTTTTTCATTTAATGTCCGCTGATTAAGATCAAAAAGTCGTTGTGTGTAGATGGCGGATGCCTCAACAGTATCGATTGCTGGTCTGTCTTCAGCTATTACTTTTAATTTTATTTGAGACAATCTTTTTTCAGCAAGCTGAGCCATCCGTTGTGCTAACAGCATTTGGTTGTAACATTCTTGCCAAAAGATATAATCTGTACCAGCCTCATACAATAAATCGTTTAATGCAATATTTCTTTCAACTGCTGATAATAACAGCGCATTTTCAGCTCTTTTCAGTTGGGTTCTTTGTTCGTCAGTAAGTAAACCTCTTCCCAATTGGACCTCAACACCCAACAATCCGAGTCCATTGCTTGGCGTAAAATTTTCAGGAGATAAATATTCACCCCTGTTCCAATCCACCATACCCTTAAATTGAACCCCAAATCTGGTGGGGATTTTTACTCCAGTTGAAAGGGTACTGTAATAAGTTTTACCATTAAAATATTTTTGATCAATCTGCGCTATTCCTCTCGGATCAAATGCACCTTTACTGTATACCGTCAATTGTTCTGCTTGTGAAATGTTATTATTGGTAACAAATGACAGGGGATGGTTTTCTCTTACCTGAATTAAGAATGTTTCAAGATCGATACTTTTTATGGTATCTTGGGCCATACCATAATTTGTGAAAAACAGAAAAAAAACGAATATCAATTTTCTCATTTATTTTTTTTTGTAGATTCTGTTGACTCTTTATTTTTTTCCGCAGGATTCTCATAATAGTTTGGTGGGAATCCATTGATTTTTCTCCATAGTTCATACCAAATCGGAACATCATTTAGTAAAGCTATTCCTTTTACACCGACTCCCATTCTTAGACCCTTTGGCCATGGGTGATCATTTGGATCAGGCACGATTAAAATTCGGTATTTTCCATTTTCTGAAATGTAATTGTCAACTGCTGAGACAACACCGGTGTAAGTGCCATAACTTATCATGGGCCATCCCGAAAAGACTATTGCAGGCCATCCATCGAATTGTAACCTAATCTTATTCCCTTTATGAATTAAAGGAAGGTCAACCGGAGAAATAAACATCTCAACTGCCATATCCGATTCTGCAGGTACAATACTTAAAAGAGGACTTCCTTCTTTAACAATTTCTCCAATCCCACTGAGCAAAGTTTTGGAAATAAAACCATCTTGGGGTGCAGTGACGTAATAATAACCTGAACGAATACTATAATTGGTAACTTCATTTTGCATCTTCGTTACTTGTGCTTCTGTGTCATATAAATTACTCAGTGCAGACGCTTTTTCAGACTCACTTTTTGCAATTTTATCGCGGTAATCCGCATCAATTGATTCGAGTTCGGAAATTAAATTGTCCATTTCATTTCTGGATGCTTTTAATTTATTTTCGTAACTTATGACTTCAGCTTCGATTTGTTGCATTTTTACTCTGCTATTTTCTAAGTCTGTTGTAGATTTTAGGTCTTTTTGATACAAACTTTCAGTTCTCCTGTATTGTTTTTGAGCAATTTCAAGTTTATTTTTTGAAGCCACCAAGTCCATACTATCGGTTGTAATTTTAAACCTACCTTGTTTGATTTTATTTCTAGACTGCTGCAACTTAACAGCTCTATTATCTATCATCGCGTCAATTTGGTTATCAAGTGCCTGGACTTTTTCCATGTAGGAAGATGCACTATTTTCTTTTGATTTTATTTGCGATTCAGACCTTTTGATTAGGAGCGTATCCATATACTCAGGCTTAACTTCAGAAAGAAAAACCAATGTGTCACCTTTTTTAACAAATTGACCTTCTTTGACATACCATTTTTCAATTTTCCCACCAATGGTTGCATTAACGGTTTGTGGCCTGTTAGCCGGATTATATGCAGTTACCTTACCATCGGATATAATGGTTTGAGTCCAAGGTAAAAACATAATTATTAACAATATTAGAAAAGAGAAAATCAAAATTTTCGAAAGACGATTCGGAGTTTGTCTGCTATGTAGAATCCGAATAGATTTATAATTTTCAAAGCGTTTCATTTGTAATGTATTTTATTTTCCAATTTGGAAGTTCAATAGTATTTGTTGCACAGACAATAGTCGTTTGAGGGTAATTCATTTCTATGTTTTGCAGAATATTTATTATTTCATCTTCATTTAATGTTAAGTCATTAAGCGATAATAGCAATAATTCAGGTTCGTGTATGATTGACCTGGCTATTAATAACCTTTCTTTAATAGACTCTGGAAATTGACCATATTGAGAAGAAATTTTTAAATCGTATCCATCAATTGTATCCTCGATAAAATTGTCTAATCCGACAGTTTTAATTGATGTTTTGAGCTGTTGTTCACTGATATTATCCCTTCCCATTTTTAAATTTTCCATTAATGAACCATTTATTAGTTGGGTACCTTTTTCATACCAACCGGTGACATTAAATGTGGATAAAATTGAATTTGCATCTGGTATAGATTTGTTCCATAAGAGTGAATTTTCAGAATCTATTGTTCTGTCTATCAATTGTCTCATTATGAAAGTTAATTCTATGGGATTTTGCCCTTTTAGAATGGTTTTATCATATTTTTCGATGCTTATTATTCTTGTTGAATTTGAATCTTTTTTTATTAATTCCATTGGAAAAATACTAATTTCTGGTATGTTATGATTTTCTGTTTTTTCATCTTCTTCAAAAGCCAATGGAAGGTCGGAGAGTTGGCCCAATTTTTCAAGGGAAGTAAAAACGTCATACAAAGTTTCTAATAGTTGAATTAGTTTTTCAACCGATGCAAGTAAGAGTAATATTAATACTTCGGCAGCCACAAATTGACCGAGATTCATTTGTTGATCAATAACCAAATATCCTCCTAATCCTAATAGCGCAGCAACAATTATCGCTTTTATTGAAATCATCCATATGTACTGTTTCCATAAGATTTTAAAATGGTCCTCCCTACTTGCCAAGTAATCTTGCGTGTGTTCATCCAATCTTTTAAGCGGGAGATTTCCTTTTGGTGTTAATCTAAAACTCCAATCTGCTCTCGCGATTTGCTGCATCCAATAGGCGGTTTTATATTTGTTTGAAGACTCCTTCATACTTGTTTGAAAACCAGATTTTATCATTGGGCGAAATACCAGGTATAAGGTGAACACTAATAAAATAGAAAAAGCAATGTAAAATGGATGATAAAAAGACAAAACAATTAAACTAAAAGCTACCTGAAGAGAAGAAGAAGTAAAATCTAGTAATACTTTTGCAATACCTTTTTGAAGCGTTATAATATCGAAAAAACGATTGATCAGTTCAACAGGTTCATTTTCATCTAATGCATTTCTCCTAAATCTTGGGAATCTGTAGGCTAAATCAAAAGAGTAACGGGTAAATATTTTCTGTTGTAAGTTTTCAGTAATCCGCAATTGCATAATTTGTAGTGTGCCACTTAAAATCACTCCACCTGTAACAAAAAGAATAAGCATTAACCATGAAGTGCTTATTTGACCTGCCTGTATGAAATTGATTATAGATTGAATACCAAGTGGTAGACTCAAGCCAAGAAGACCACTAAATAATGCATAAATATATAATTGGGAAACTTCGACTTTTTCAAGTTTTAATAATTCAGATAATCTTTTCCAAGGTGTTTTTATCATGATTTAATTTGATTTGTAGGATTAACAAGAAATAAATTAAGCATTTCCATAAAAAATAATTCAATTTGCTGTTTACCCTTACCAGCATTCGTAAGCCTCGGAAGATGTTCAGCAAAAAAATACTGGATATGGGCTCCTTCTATTATTGTTGTAACTAACATATTAGGATGTTTAAAGTTCGGGTCTATATTCATAATCCAAACACAAAGCTTAGATACAAGTTCTTTGTAATTGTGAAATGCTCCCGTGCTATTGACATCATCAACATTTTTGCTAAGCATAGATTTGATTCCTTCTTGCTGAACAATACGCATTAATTTTTGATTGTTCTGGAAAAGAAATTCCTCCTCAGAAATATTTTCGGCAATAAGCAATTGAAAAGCAGTCAATAATTTTTGTCTATCACTTTGTAAGTGACCCGTAGAAATTGAAATACGGTAGTTCATCCAGCCCCAATATAAGGAATCCAAATACAACAGAAGTTGATATTTGTTTTCAAAATATCTATAAACCGAAGCCTCAGTGGTTCCAATGGCATGAGCAAGTTTTTTAAAAGTAAAGGATTCAAAGCCAATTTGATCAATCAACTTTATCGATTCATCAATTATGGAGTTCCCTAGTTTCGTTTCTTGTGGGTCTCTAATATAATTGCATTCCGGAATTTTCAGTTTAATTTGTTTTATCATTTAATAGTATTACTATTATAAATAATTGTTTTACGATTAACAAATATAATATTACTTTGTTTTATTTAATTGTGAAAAAAACTTAAAATTGAAGACCATTAACTTGAAAGGAAAGCATTCTTTTTTTTGAAAAAAAACCGATATTAGCTAAAAATAAATTTATGATTCAGCGCATTCAAACATTACATTTTTTAATTGCCATACTCCTTATTTGTCTCTCGCTATTTGGTTTAGCCTTTTTTTCTTTTCAACTCAAAGAATCTTCACTTAATTTAAACCCATTTGGACTTGTGTCAGATAATGATTCTTCACCTTATTATTTTTGGATAGTTCAAGTTGGAATTAGTTTAATTCTCCTGTTGACTGTATTTTCTTATAAAAATAGGAAACGTCAAATACTCTTGGGATGGACCGCTTTTTCTCTTCATTTATTCCTGATGTCTTGGATATTATTTACCGTATTTTTTACCTCTCCTTTGAAAGATTGTAATGATTATTCAATGGAATTGGGATTTTACAGTTATGCTTCTGCATTTTTATTTATTTTTCTTGGCATAAAGGGTGTTAGAAAAGATAAGGCATTGATTGACTCATTGAATCGACTTAGATAAATTAACTACCTTTAAATGCTAATGTTAATAATGAGAATAAATTCAACTGAGTCTTGATTGTTTTAATTTGATGCGATTACCTCTATTTAAGAAAGGAATTCAAAACAAAATGCATAGAATGGCCATTCGTTTTTTAGCTATTTTCTTTGTTAACCTAACGATTTTCAATGCCAAGTGTTGGTCTCAGAATTATGTTTTTGGCCAATTAACAGGAAGCCCGATTGTTAACACAACGGGTTGGAACTTAACAGGTAATGCTTTCACAGGTGATACACCTGGAGATGTTGACAACCTTTTAAACGAGCTCGTTCTCACCAGTAATACCACTTGGCAAAGTGGAGCAGTTTTTTATAATAGTCCAATCAATCTTCAAGTTTGTACCAAATGGACTGTTGAATTTGATTTTCGCATTTTTGGTGGTAATGGTGCCGATGGTTTAGCATTTTGTTTCCTGGATGTGCCGCCATCAGGATTTGTGAATGGTGGAGGAATGGGTATTCCGGGTACGGCTAATGGGCTTAAAATCGGCTTGGACACTTACAATAATTGTGGAGGTCCCAATCCTGAATTGCAAATTTATTCCGGACCAGGTTACGATGAATGCATTACAGGAATGATTAAAGTTGATAATTCAGCCGGAAATTTGAATTTCGTAAGGAACAATAATTACCAACCTGCACGAATTACCTATAATAATGGTGTTATCCAATTTTTCATAAATAACACTTTATATCTAACAGCTAATTTTAATGTAAATTTTTCTGGCTATATGGGATTCACGGCATCTTCAGGTTCCCTTTATGATCAACATTCCATTAGAAATGTAATTATCTACACGGAACAAGCGACATCAAATGCGGGTCCTAATGTGAGCATATGTTCAGGAGATTCAGTTTCTATTGGAACATTACCAAATACTCAATACGTGTATAATTGGACACCTACAAACGGTCTTTCTTCAACAAACGTTGCTAATCCGACCGTGGCTTTGGTGAATAATACTTCTGCTCCAATAACACAAAATTTTACTGTATCGACTTCCTTAGTCACAAATCCGGGTGTTTGTCCTACAAGCGATCAGGTAACTGTAACAGTATTTCCAAATCTTTCAACAATCATATACGACACGGTTTGTAATGGTGGTCCATATCTTTTTAATGGGCAAGTTCTAACAAATTCAGGAAGTTACATTTCCAATTTACAGACGGCTAATGGTTGTGATTCAACAGTTACATTAAATTTGATTATATCTGATCCTCCGAATCTAATAATAACAGATACGGCATTTTGTCAAGGAGGGACAGCAGTTTTGAATCCTTCAGGTGCTACTTCTTATCAATGGATCCCTAATAATGTAGGGATATTAAACGCTAGTGGTGCGCTTACCGTTACACCTTCTCAAACGCTAGGATTTATCCTAGTGGGTTCCAATGAATTCAATTGTGTCGATTCTCAAAGCGTTCAAATAACTGTTTACGATAATCCAACGCTACAATTAACAGCCTCAGATGTAGCAATTTGTCCAGGTGAAGAGGTTGATATTAATGTGTCCGGAGCAATTTATTATTCATGGTTAGGAGGGGTGTTAGCGGGAGTTAATGGTGATGAACAATCGTTTAGTCCCATACAAACGGACACTTACACGATTATTGGATCCAACCTAGACGGCTGCACAGACACAGCTGCAGTTCAAATTGTTGTTAATCCAGCACCAAATGTTACTGTGTCTCCGGATTCAGCTATTTGCCAAGGTGAGGAACTTTTATTAGAAGCCTTTGGAGCACAAACTTACAGTTGGAACGATGGTACAAACGGATCTTCAAATTTGATCACACCTCTCAATACCTCTGTTTTTCAAGTTATTGGAAGTAATAATTTTGGATGTTCAGATACGGCTATAATTAATGTTACAGTTCATCCGCTACCTGAGGCAATCATACAAGCTAATCCAACAATGGTCTACAGTGATGACCCAACGGTTCAATTCTCAAATAATAGTACTGGAGCTTCTGTTTCAGTGTGGAATTTTGATAATGGAGAATTCTTGGAAACAAATGAAACAAGTTTTGACTACACCTATGCGCAAGAAGAAGGAAATTATTTAGTGACTTTGACAGTAAGTAATCAGTACGGTTGTACAGATTTTTCATTCGTTCCAATAGATGTTATTGGAGACATTGTTTTTTACATTCCTAACACATTTACTCCAGATGGAGATGAATTCAATAATGTATTTTTACCAATTTTCACTAGTGGTTTCGATCCATACAATTATCTCCTGACCATTTATAACCGTTGGGGAGAGGTGGTATTTGAATCCAAAAATCATTTAATCGGTTGGGATGGTGATTATCAAGGAAATATTTGTCCAACAGGGACATACACATATGCTATTACGTATAAGGCGATTAGTTCTGATTTCAAAAAGACTATAACAGGTCATGTTGAGCTATTGCGTTAATAATTAAAAACGAATTTGCTTTTTATTTAAATAACCCGCATCAATTCATTTCGGTATTTTTGTATCCATGAATTATCTTTCTGTTGAAAATCTTACTAAATCTTATGGCGAGCGCATTTTATTCGTTGATTTAACCTTCGGAATTGAAAATGGACAAAAAGTGGCAATTGTAGCCAAAAATGGAAATGGTAAAACGACTTTGTTGCGGTGTTTAATGGGGCTAGAGCCATTTGATTCTGGAAATATTGTTTACCGCAAGGATATACGAGTGGCTTACATGCAACAAACAGATTTATTAGATGACAATCAAAGTATTCTTGATGCAGTGCTGTCTCATGATTTACCGCAGCTTAAAATTGTAAAAAGATATAATGAGGCACTTGCTTCAGGAAACAATAAGGATGTGGAGGCTTGTTATGAAGAGATGACAGAGTTGCAGGCGTGGGATACTGAAGTTCAGGTTAATCAAATGTTATCAAAGTTAAAACTTAGCGATACTGCAGCAAAGATAAGTTCACTTTCTGGAGGTCAGAAAAAACGGGTTGCTTTAGCTCAAGTATTATTGGCTGATGCAGATTTGTTGTTTTTAGATGAGCCGACCAACCACCTCGATTTAGATATGATTGAATGGTTGGAAGATTATTTGTCCAAGTCGAAAGCGACTATCATAATGGTCACTCATGATAGATATTTTTTAGAGGTGGTTTGTGACACAATTCTCGAATTGGAGGATAAAACGTTGCACAGATATAAAGGCAACTTTTCCTATTATTTGGAGAAAAAAGCGGAGCGCCAAGAACAGCAACAAGCAACAATTGATAAAGCAAGAAACACTTTCAAAAAAGAACTAGATTGGATTCGCAGGCAGCCCAAAGCAAGAGGAACCAAACAGAAAGCACGAATTGATGCTTTTCAGGAAACCAAGAAGATTGCATCGCAGCGTATTGAGGAAGATGAAATGGATATTCCCGTAAAAATGGAACGACTGGGAACAAAAATAGTTGAGATGCACAAAGTTTCGAAATCATTTGGTAGTAAGCCTATTTTGAATGGATTTACCTATAATTTTCAGCGGCAAGAACGATTGGGTGTTGTAGGTTCGAATGGTACAGGTAAATCGACATTTTTAAATATTCTTCAAGGTCATTTGGAGCCTGACCAAGGGAAAATTGTTATTGGAGAAACGGTTGTATTTGGCTATTACAGTCAAGAGTTGATTCAGGTGGATGAAGATAAAAAGGTGATTGATGTTATTCGAGATATCGCCGAATTTATACCGCTTGAAAAAGGTCGTCAACTGTCAGCCGCACAATTTCTGGAGAAGTTTCTGTTTGACCGTTCCATGCATTACAATTTTGTTCACAAACTTAGTGGGGGAGAGAAGCGGCGTTTAAAACTTATGACAGTTCTAATGTCTAATCCCAATTTTTTAATATTAGACGAACCTACCAACGACCTCGATATTTTTGTTATGTCCGTTCTTGAAGAGTATTTGCGGACCTTTCAAGGATGTCTTATTGTGGTTTCCCACGACCGTTACTTTATGGATAAAATGGTCGATCACCTGTTTGTTTTTGAAGGTGAAGGCCAAATAAAGGACATTATTGGTAATTATACAGCTTACCGACAGTTAGAAAAAAATACCATTAAAAATCCTGAACCAGTTGCCATTAAGCAAGTTGAAGCGAAGGTTGAATCCAAATCAATAGAAAAACGCAAGTTAACCTTTAAAGAAAAAGAGGAATTTAACCGTTTGGAAAGTGACATGGAGCAGCTCGAGCAAGAAAAACAACGCTTAACAGAAGAGATGAGCCAAGACACGATTAATAATGAGGATTTATTGCGTATTGGAAACCGCATGTCAGAAATCGTTGCTCAGCTCGAAATCATGTCCGATCGATGGTTGGAATTGGCCGAGTTTATTTAAATGCCATGGCTAAGCGTTAAATTAAGGCATAAGATGAACACATTGAATTGTTTCTGGTTAAATTGAAGGTGGAGTTAAATCATATTAGTTCGTTTATCTTGAAAGAATTTCTATTATTCGAAGAGAAGTTAAGTTACATAATGCTGGCTAATCTTATTGAAAATCTTATGTGCTACTTTGCTAGAAAAAATAAACATATAGGTTTGTAAACAACTGAAGTATCGATAGTATTTTTCAAAATAAATTAAAAGACTACAAAACTTCTTAAGGAGCAATACAATATTCACTCAATAGGGATTTATCCTCTAATTTAATTGAGCATGATTATAAACTGATCACTTTAAGTCTTTGAAAATAGGTGCTCTAAACTGATTAATTAAAAATCGATGAAACAGTCTGTCCTTTGTTCAAAAGGTTGAATTTTATGCTGAATCGAATTTTTTCACCGTATGATGAATTTCCAAAAGAGTCACTGAGTTCTTTGCTCATCCACAAAGGAAAATATAGACCGAAAACATTTGAAATTCGAATAGCTAATCCAGTATTAAATGCGGTATTTGTAGAAATTCCATTGCTGAAAATTCCAGCATCAGCGAATCCATAAAGAATCGAAAAACTTGGAATTGGTAACTGAAACAATAGATTTGCAGTAGTCATCCAATCTGTTGTGGTTCCGTAATAGGACGTGCTTTTGAAACCACCCATATTTTCAGCTCTTTGCTGGGACCATATGCCATCAATCAGACCTCTCCCGAAATAATAATCTTCGTAAAATAAATCCTGTGCGCCATCTGTTCCACTGAGTGACATGGCATACGGATAACTGCTTGATGATGGCCATATTTTCTCATTGTAATACATTTTACCAGCGAATACTCTGAGTTCTATCCATCTATTCATCGAATTTCTGATGTATTTGAGTCTGTAGGTACCGGATGCACTGAGTCTAATCATTTCTAATTGTTCATTGGTTATAAATTCAGGTTTAACTTCGAAGGCAATTTGGTGATCTGGCAAACTAATTTTCCCTTCATATCTCAAAAATGCACCTCGATAAGCCAAATCGTATTTTCCGACGTATCGAATTTTAGAAATACCTTGTAATGTTATAAATTGATTAAAAATACTGTTTTCCCTTTTACCAAGTTTAGCATAGATATATGGAGAATAGGCATAATATGTTAAGAATGATTTAGGAATAACACTGCTAGAATCTTCTTTGAAAGTTTTAACAGATAAACCAAACCTAACAGATTTTGCAAAAGTTTTTGGAAGTATATTGTATGAAATCTCCCCAATACCTGAAACGCCATTTCTTCCGAAAGAATACATCGGTGCAATGAGGTATTGCCATTTGTTAAATGGAATGCCCAAATTATGGATTGCAGCACCGATCATAAATTTGTCATAAAAATTACCTGCAATTACTGGAGTCCAAAATACATTGGTATGATTTGCCTCTTTGTCACCAATTAAAAATTCCATTTTAATTGGCTCCAATTTTTTAAACATTCCTTTAGAATGCCATTGGTTATTTGCCCTGTTAATTTCCGGTATGTCTTTTGAATCATCAATTGCCATTCTGTCAAAATCAATTCCTTGAAAAATTATTTCACCTTTTTGGGAGGGACCTACCCATTGGGTTTCCACCAACAAATCATTTTTAAATGCGTTAACTTCTATTGGCCCATTTACCTGTCCAACATTTTTAACTTTGACGGTAGTGGTATTAGACAATTTATCTTTTTTGACACAAGATAATTTATAATCAATATGGTTAGTTGTTTGGATTAAATCTTTGAATAGCCAACTCAAATCTTCTGCAGTAGCCTGCTCAATTGTCTTTTTCATATCCTCAGGTTGAGGATGTTTAAATTTCCATTCTTCAAAATAGGCATGCATTGCTTTATTGAAGAGCTCTTCCCCCAAATAATCCTTTAGATATAAAAAAACCAATCCCGTTTTTTGATACATAATTGTACCATAGTTTATGCTGCTGAATTCTGCCGAATGTGTTTCAATAGGTTCGTCTTCACCAAAAGCAGCAATCGCCCGATATGAAAGGTCACCTATGTCATGGTGATTCAAGTCATTGAAGTGGAATCTCCCACCTAAAATCATATCGGAAAGGGAAGTGTTTTCAGGATATTTTGTTTGCATATAACGCATTTCGTTCAGCGTATTCATACCTTCATCCATCCATCCATGAACGCGTTCATTCGATCCCAAAATACCATAAAACCAGTTATGTCCAACTTCATGGACAATTACAATTTCCAATTCTTGATCCGAACTCGCGTTACCAATAACGGTTATATTTGGATATTCCATTCCTCCTCCAGCGCTAATTGTACCGTCAACTGCAGTGACGTGATTATAGGGGTAATCTCCATTCCACAAAGAATAATAATAAGTTCCATCATTGATATACTCAATAGCGTTTTGCCATAACTCAGCATTCTGAGGAGTGAACAGCGCCCAAGAGGTTACTGTTCTTTTGGAATGAGGAAGTTCTACTTCACCTTTAAGGACTAAATATCTTTTGTCTGCAAACCAAGCGAAATCATGTACATTTTTTTGAATAAATCTAATTGTTTTCATGTCGGATGTAGATTCAGGAAATTTCCAAAATTTATAATCCCGTTTATCATTTTCTAATTCGGTTAATTCTGGGAGTTTTTTTAATGTTTCCGAGGCTTTTGCATTCATGAAATCGATTTCAGAAGTCGTTTGTAAATCACCAGTGGCTCCCACAACATAATTTGATGGCAACGTAATAGAAACGTCAAAGGAACCAAATTCAGAATAAAATTCGCCTTGATTGAGGTAAGGCATTTGATTCCAACCGTTCTTGTCATAAACGGCAGGTTTAGGATACCACTGCGTAATCTGGTAAGATTGCTCTATGTGCCCCAATCGAGATATTTCTCCCGAAGGAATTTTTACTTTAAAAGGAGTACTGATAGTAATTTTCCCTTTAGATTGAAGTGGTTGTGTTAAGACAAGAACGCAAATATCGGGATTAATCGGATCATATTCCCATTTTACTGGTTCATTATTAACTTTAAAATCCAAGGAGTCAATTCTTCCTTTAATTTCTTCCGAACCAAATTCAAGAATAGTTTCTTTGTTTTTATATAACTGTTTTCCTAATGCCGTTTCCCCATTTTTATAGGCATTTGGCCAAAGATGAATGTATATTTTATCCAATACATTTGGAGAATTATTGATGTATTCAAAAGATTCATAACCGCTTAACTGGTGCTGCTTGTCATCGAGTTTGACATTTATAGTGTAATTAACCTCCTGCTGCCAATAATCTTGAGCAGACAAGTTTAAAAATTGTGTTAAAAAAAATAGAATTAGTACTTTCCTCATATGGCAGGATTTAATCGTTAATCGAATACTTTGACGTCTTATAATTAATATATATTTCTGTTTAAAATTTTAAAAAAAATGGCTGCCGGATTTCCGACAGCCATCAAAATTAACGTTTAATTCAATATTTATTAATTTCTTATTACTCGAATTATTTTATTGATATTATTTGTTTCTAATTTCAATAAATAGATTCCTTCTACATAATTAGAAAGATTAATTGAAACTAGGTTTTTATCCATAACTTCTACTAATAAAATTTTACCATCGAGGTCACATAGACTTATCAACGCGTTTTCGTTAAGCCCTTCAACTGTGATATTTAGCAAATTGTCGGTAGGGTTAGGGAATACAGTAATTTGATTAATACTATTTTCTAGAGTATTCGCATAGTTATCTGTCCCGTCACAATTTTCATCGATATCATTGTTTAAAATTTCTTGAGCATTTGGGTTGATATTTGGATTACTATCATCGCAATCACCTCCTTCAGTAACATAACCAATTCCAGGTTCTTCACAAAGAGTCAGAGCAGTATTATCATTCCCAAAATTGTCACCATCTACATCCTCATAGTATGTCAAGAATGTCAAACCATCATCAACACCATTTAAACAATCGTTGTCCAATCCGTCACAAATTTCTTGTGCACCCGGATATACTGTTGGCTCAGCATCATCACAATCACTGTTGTTCGTGGAAAAACCTACACCTGGATTGGTACAAAAGGATAATCCCGTTGTCATGGTTGCATCTCCAAATCCATCATTGTCCGCATCAGTATAATACATAATAGGACCTAATATTGAGTTGTTATTGTCATCACAATCACCACCATTTAGTACAAAACCGTTTGGTTGAACGCATCCAACTTGGCTTTGTTGTATATTACCTACACCGTCATTATCCAAATCTTGGTACCAAACTGTATTTGGATTGATAAGAGAATCACTGTCGTTACAATCAGTATTGTCTAAAACATAATTAGCTGGAGATGAACAAGAAGAAATAGTTGCATTGGCGTTTCCAAAACCATCGCCATCAACATCGGCATAAAACGTTTGTGGTGTTAAAGAGGTTGAATTTCCTATAAGGGTAACATTATCGTTTCTCCAGGTAGATCCTGATTGCGCCATACTGACAATGTAGAATCTGAAGGTTACCTGATCAACCGCATCGAAAGCAGATCCAAGAAGAACAGTGTCAATTTTGTCAGTTGTAATTGGTGTCCCAGTGGCAATGTCTACAGTATAATTATCTAAACTGGAGCGTAAAATCCAGAAAGGTGTACCGCCTGAAGCGCTAATACGGTGTGTAAAGATCAATTTATTTAAATCTAACGAATAACAATCTGCAGCATCGATTGAAAATTCATTGTATTCTGTTAAGTCTATTGTTCCGGATGTATTCCATCCGCTGTTGTTAAACACATTATTTGCTGCAGCACATGTCGTTCCTGATGTCCCGTAAGGACTAAAAGTTGCGAAACTTGGTTGAGCGGTTACATTGACAGCTAACACCGGACAAGCAGAAGCTTGAGTGAATTCATAAATACCAATTGTAGCTCCTAACGCTGTTGCATCTCCACCGGAACAATCCTCATCTATTCCATTGTCAGGACTATCGGTTCCATTAGGGTTTATTGATCCAATATTATCGTTACAATCCTGGTTGTTTGTAACATAGCCCGCAGGAATTGTACATGCAGTTGTCGTATTCGTAGGAGAACCAAATCCATCATTATCATTATCTAGATAGAAAATTGTAGTCGCTAAACCAACAGTTGCATTATTGTCGTCACAATCATTTGAATTGGTTACATATCCTACAGGTAATGAGCAGCCTATAGTTGTATTATTTGGATTTCCTAGACCATCACCATCCGAGTCAGCAAAATAAGTAATGCCGGTGGCTATTGTTAAGTTAATGGTTATAATGCTGTCACAATTTGCCGCATTTAAAATCGTATCTGAATAAATACCTGAGGTGGTATAAGTTTCGCCTCCACTTGGCACGGTGTAGGAGTTACATGTTGATACATTTATTGTTGAAGAGGTAACACAAGTGTTTTCTGGAGTAACAGATTCCCACGTTGAGCCGTATCGGATTTCATCTATTTCTAAATTACCTGTTCCTGAGGTCACCGATCCACCTTGACGTAGAAAAATTGACGCGAAAGTAGTAAAGGCAAAGGTTCCCGAACTGTTCGAAATTGTTGGTGAAGGTTCAGAGGCATTTACATTAGGATTCACAAACAGGTTTGCTTCAATAGGGCTGGTGGTAGCATTCAATTTGACAACAACCATTACTGTTGTTCCAATAGGATATTCTGTTGAACCGTAGGTGGGCGTAGGGGTACCACCTGTCGTATTTTGGATTCCCAATTGAAAGGTATTTGCAGTTAATCCAGCTTTAATATATACCCTTGGAGCAAAAACAGTTACAGTAGCACCTGAAGTCTGACCGAATCCTGTAAAGTAATCTCCTGATGTGCTTAAGCCTGTTGTATTTGTTACCTTCAATAAAAAGGAATAATAACCAGTTCCAGTAATGCCTGTTAATGCAAGGTTAACATCTTCTGTATTTCCAGCAATTAAAGTTGTTCTATTGCCTGTTGAATTTGGTAAGCCGTTATAATATAAACTATTTCCTTGGTCTGATGCTGTGGTTAAGGTTTGTTGCTGACCTGGAATTGCACCACTGTGAGTTGTCCATCCATTAGCATTTAAAGCCCCAGAGAAATTAAAAGACTCAAGTGTTTGTGCTGTTAAATTGATCATTATTGTAATCGTCAATATTACGCTTAAGTAGATTTTTTTCATGAATTTTACTTTTCTTCAAAATTAAGAAACACAATGAGAACAAATTAAAAAATAGATTAACAAATTGTCAACAAAAAAAAAGCGACCGAAGTCGCTTTCCATTTTAATGCATTTGTTCATCCTCTTCTGGATCAGGAGGGAATATTTTAGGAAGATCGGTAAATCCTTGTTCTCTATCCAATAAATCCTCCAATTGGGAAATTGAAATTCCTTTTGCGATTATCTTCTTATCCTTATCCAAAACAAAAACTCTTGGTGTTGAGAAAATGTCATAAGTTGTTTGATAATTGAGCGATTCTATGGTCGTGTAACGGAGTAAGTTGATTAGTTTTTCCTGATTATTTGATTTGTCTGATGCATCTTTGAACAATTTATCAGTAACACCAACATTTATGAATGTGAGTTTATTATCCCTAATAAACTTCTTCCATTTTTCAAAGTCTTCACCTACTGCTTTTCCAACAGCAAAAATTTCTATATTTCTGTTTTTAAATTTTTCTTGGTACAGCGTTTCTAATTTCGGGGTTGTCTTTTTACAATGTCCGCATTCCGGATCCCAAAAATATAGGATAGTGTAATCAGACTTTAGTTCGTAAAAACCTTTCCAATTGACATCGGTAGTATCTCTTAAAATTACGTTAGGCGGACGCACGCCGAGAACTAAATTTTTCTTGATGTTTATACCTTTACAAAGTTCTTCAAGTTTATCAGGTTTTACCCAAGTAGCAGGAGATTTTCCATTGGCATCTTTAGAACAGTAATATTTATCTACCATGTATAAATAGACTTTATCCATTCCCATGATATTGCTCTTTCCGTATGTTGAAGTGATGTATGAAACACAATATTCAAATGCTTTTGACTTAGGATCTAATTTATCGCACAAATCATAGGCATATTTAATTACGGTGTCCCAATGCTGAAGGGTGAAATTTTTACTGAATAGAAATTCTAGTTTATTATGAAAATCCGGACAATTCACCAAACGATCATCATTGAAATCGACATGATCCCAAAAATGCTGTCTATAGTACTTGTAACTGAAATTTGAATCTATTATATTTCCTTTATCATCCTTTGGCGATTCAGGGATTTCAACGTCAATAGTCATCCATACATATTTTGCCCATAATAAATCAGGATTATTTTTAACGATTTCATTTTGGTATTGAACTACTGATTTATTGATTTCAGCTATTTGATCGCCTAGCGCTTTATAGGTTGTATCTTCAGGTTTTAATTTGGATTTTTCATCATTTAAATTATTAACCAACATTTTTTTAGCTGAAATGAAATTTATATAATCCACAAAAACCTTATTTTCCTTAGATTTCAGAACTTTCATGTTTTTGTAAAAGTCAATAGCACCTTTTTCATCTTTAGTTTCGAATGTTTCAAGGCTCACATCTTCATTATTGTAAACAAACTGAAAAAATTTCTGACCAGGCAACAATAACCCAAGCATTCCTGCATTTTGTTTGGCACCATTAAATTCTACACAACCATTTTTCATTACAGCTGTGTCAGCGTAATAGAGATTTTTACCAAAATACTTTACTAAATGAACAGTTGTGTCGGCAACTCCTAACACTTTGAATTTAATTTTTTGACTGAAACTTAGACTTGTAATAAGTGCAAAAAAGATGATTAAACTAATTCTCATAATTTTATAATTAGACTGAAATTATTTTAATTGACGAATTAAATGTACAAAAGTCATTGAAATTAACATTTCTTTAACCTTAACGATAATAACTTTTAATCTCTCGAAGGGCAGTCAAATAACCTGCCAAAATAAAAATAAAGTAACACAAGATTATGGCTAAAAAAGGAGAAAATGATAGGTCTTTATTAAGCGGAATTCCGCCGGTATCTATCAATAGGTCAATGTACTTTTTAATAAGCAGAAAAAATAAAGCTGCACTGAGAATGATTACTCCGAATAGTATACTAAAGTAGCGCATGAATGCCCAAATAAGTTGTTTCTTATAATAACCTATTTGTAAAAGAATTTGTATTTGATAGGAGTTTTTTGTTATCAATAATTGAATGTACTGTATCAATAATAAAGCAGAAAGCAACAAAGTCAAAACAGAAATACTCATTAAAATCACAATTAAATTACTTAGAATACTTTTGAGCCTGCCAGTTATTAATTGAGAATTTCTTGCTTCGAGCCCTTTCTTTTTCATGTATTGTTCTACTTTTCCAAATTCATTTTCTTTGGCTTTAATCAATACTTGAGTTATTTTTCCGGGATCTCCTGACCCGAATTTACGCTCACAATATTGCATAAACTCTTCGGGAATTAAAATGGAAGAAAACTCATTAGTGAAACCCATAATTCGGACATTGTGCCATTCTCTATTTATACCATCGCCAATAGTGAATTTAAAATTTACTTGTTTGATTAGGTCTTCTGAAAGTTGCGGAATTCCCTTAGCATTCATAAAGGTGTTAAGCATGATTAAAAAATCTCTTGGAAGAATTATTGGAACCATTTGCTGTGCATTAGTCCATTTCCAATTATTGTCCTTAAAATCCAGAAATCGTTTACTTACAGACTGAGCAAATATTGAGGATCTAAAATAAGGTAGTAATTGATCATTTGTTTCGAGAGAAATGGAAAATGAATTATTTGTTAAGGGCTGAACATCCTCAATCCCATCTGCACGATTGAGCATTTCAATGTCTTTATTGCTAAAGTTGGACTGTCTAATATTAAGCGTGTTGTAATTGGATACCTTTTTTTGTAGGACCATAATTTCCGAGCCAAGTGCATCTTTTGCCTTACCAATAGATTGAATTTTAAAATAATAATGAGTTGCGCATGCAAGAAAAATACAACCAACTAAAATTCCTAATAGCGAAATGTATAGTTGTTTTTTGTTTTGATGTTTGAATAACAATTGTTTATACATAATCAAATAATTAGCTTTTGGTCAGGGGTAAACCATGTTTGATTACTTAAAGATGATATTATTATTCCAGCGTTATTTCTCTTTGTTTCGCGCTCAATTATTTCCCAACTCTTTTCCGCATTTTGACCATCGAGATGGGAGAATGGCTCATCGAGCAAAATAAAATCGAAGGGTTGTAAAAGTGATCTTAAAATAGCGATACGTTGCTTTTGACCTTGAGATAGTGTTCCACAGGTTTGATTCCATTTGTCTTGAAGGTCAAATTCGGCTAACATTTCTTTTATTTTTGATTCAGAAAACATTTGTGTTAAATCGTTTTTCAAAATTAAATTTTCTCCTACACTTAGGTTATCAAATAAACGGAGGTCTTGAAATACCATTGAGATTTTTTCTCTTCGAATCTTACTCCAATCATCGTCAGAGAATGATTTTATATCTCTTTCAAAAATTAAAATGTTTCCGGTGTAATCTTTTCTTATTCCATAGATCAAGTTTAAAAAAGTTGTTTTACCCTTTCCACTGGTTGCGTAAACCAGGTTTTTTTGTGAGGTTAATAAAAAAGCACCTTTTTTCCAAACACTTTCTTCAGCGGGCTCGAATTCGTGCAATATTGGGACTTTGACATTATTGAATGTTATACTCATAGCTCCTTCACTTTTCAATGCATTCAATAATGGTATCTTTCATCTTGTTGATTCCTTTGTCTTCCATCCATACAGCTTCAGTATGACGTCTAAACCAAGTTAATTGTCTTTTTGCGTAATTTCTGGTGTTTTGCTTAATTTTATTTATCGCTTCTTCTAAATTGATTTTGTTATCAAAATACTTAAAAAGTTCTTTGTAACCTACTGTTTGAAGCGCTTGTAAATGGGATAAATTAATTAATGCATGTACTTCTTCAACAAGTCCTTTTTCAATCATTTTGTCAACCCTGTCATTAATGCGATTATATAGTTTATCTCTTTCGTGATTGATTACGAAACGATGAAGTATAAAATTACGATCTTTTTTTTCTTTTATACGAAGTGATGAGTATGGAATCCCGCTAATGCGTGTGGCCTCTAGTGCTCTAATTAATCTGGCAGGATTACTTCGATCCACGTTTTCATAGAAAACTGGATCTATTTTTTTTAGCTCTTCTAAAAGAATGTCAATCCCTTTGTTCGAATATAGGTTATGCAATTCTTGACGTATTTTTTTATCGCAAGGTATTTCATCTAATCCTTCGCAGACCGCGTCTAGATACATTCCAGACCCACCGACTAAAATCAATTCATTTTTATTTTTGAATTCATTATTTATAATTTCATTTGCTTCCTTTGAATAGATTCCTGATGTCAGTTCTTCATGAACAGAGTGTGAATCAATAAAATAATGCTTTACGCCCTGCATTTCTTCATTTGATGGCTTTGCAGTACCAATAGAAAGTTCTCGGTAACATTGTCTCGAATCTGCTGAAATAATATTTGTATTGAGCTTGTGTGCTAGAGCAACCGCAAGTTCTGTTTTACCACTAGCCGTCGGGCCTTCTATGACAATAAGTTTTTTGATTTTTCTTTCAAAGTTAATGTAAATACATGTATTTTTTTAGTTGTAAAAGCATAAATTGCTCAGCTAATTATTTTTTGATTTCCTAAGGTTGAAAAAAATATTATAGTTTTGTTAGTCTATGAGGATTGCATTGATTATTTCGGTATTGATGTTGAGTTTTGTTACGATTGGAACTGCTCAACTTACAGCAATAAAAGGAAAAGCGGATTATAATTTTTGGCTTTACACGCCAAAGGATAGTATATTAAAAAGTAATCCACCCGTTCTCATTTTTCTGCATGGAAGAAGTTTATCCGGAAGTGATTTGAATTTGGTTAAAAAATATGGTGTAATTCATGAAATCGAAAATGGCAAGGAAATTCCTGCTGTTGTTATTGCTCCTCAAGTATCATCTGGGAAATCTTGGGAGCCTTCAAAGATAAAAAGTGTATTAGATTATGTTCAAAGTATTTATGCTACTGATTCAAATAGAGTTTATGTCACAGGAATGAGTTTAGGAGGGTATGGGACTTTACATTTTGTAGGAGCTTATCCTGAATTGGTAGCAGCAGCGGTAGCATTGTGCGGTGGAGGTAAAGTTTCTGATGGTTGTGATTTGGCTGAAGTGCCACTATGGATTCAACATGGAAATAAAGATGCTGCCGTGCCTATTTCAGAATCTGAAAAAATAGTTAAGGCCATAAAGGACTGTAATGGTGGATCAAATTTGAAATACACCGTGGTTGAGGGTGCAGATCATGGTGATTTAGAAAAAGCTTTTCGTACAAGTGAAATTTACGATTGGATGTTTCAGTACTCCAAAGCAATTGAAACCCTCACTGAAGAGAAGAAATAATTTTGAATCTTTATAATTTGTGAAAGGGAGGTAATGAACCAGGCATTTTGGTCGCTCTGTCATGCATAACAATACTTCCAGCCACTCCAACATTCAATGAATTGTTTCCGGGCATTTTTATCAAATAATGACACTTATCTTTGATTTCATTTGGCAATCCTTCATCTTCAGCGCCTAGCAAGTAAATTGCTCTTTTTGGATGAGAAAATTCATGAAGAAAAGTGGATCTATCATCCATTTCAACTCCAACAAGCCTACAGTCATAAGGGATGTTGTTCAATAATTCCTCAAATGAATCATAATGAAATAATGGAATTCTTGACCAGGTTTTTAAAACATCTGATGTTTGCTTTTTGTATCTTTTTTCAACTGTAAAAATATATGAAGCTCCTAGAATATAAGCTGAACGCCATAATGTACCGATGTTGTGTGCAGTCTTTCCCCGGTATACACCTATAGCACAATAACCCTGAATGTTCAAAGTTTTCATGCTGCAAATGTGCAAATTTCTTTCGTTATAGGGGGCTTTTCAACATCTTTGCATAAAAATTTTCAAAAATGGAATTTATTGATCCAATTTTAGATCGTTATGTTTGCGATCATTCAGAGAATGAGCCGAAAGTTTTAGCGGATTTAAATAGAACAACACATGCTTCCGTATTACAGCCTCGGATGTTAAGTGGGCATTTTCAAGGTAGAGTCCTTAGTATGTTGATGCATATGATAAAACCGAAGCGAATTTTGGAAATAGGAACATACACAGGTTATTCTGCGATATGCATGGCCGAAGGTTTAATTGAAGGAGGAGAATTAATAACCATTGATATAAATGAAGAGTTAGAAGATTTGGTTAATGGTTTTATAAAACAGGCAGGATTTGAGAATAAAATTGTTCATAAAATAGGCAATGCTTTGGAAATTATTCCTCAACTAGAAGGAGATTTTGACGTTGTTTTTATTGATGCAGACAAAAAAAATTACATCAACTATTACCATTCAATTTTCGATAAAATAAAACCGGGAGGATACATTATTGCGGATAATGTGCTTTGGTCAGGCAAAGTTGTTATTCCCCAAGAAAAGTTAGATTATGAAACCAAAATAATAATGGAGTACAATGATATGGTTCACCATGATGTTCGAGTTCAAGAAGTGTTATTGCCAATCAGAGACGGTTTATTGATTGCAAGAAAACGCTAAAAATTAAATCAAACCAATAATCAACAACAACCCCATTATAAAAAGGAAAATCCCTACTGTTTTTTTAATGAAGCCTAATGAGGTCTTTTTTAAAAGCTTATTACCTATGAAGGTTCCAACAAAGGCAAAAATAATTGCTACAATTAATATCTTGTATTCTTGAGTGATTGGAATAAAATTCAGCGTGTTAATGTAAACGGTAATTCGTGATATATCAATTAAAAGAGCTATGCTATTCGAGGTTCCAATAAATGCTTCTTTTGATAAACCTGAGTTCACCAGAAAAACAGATCTAAAGGCTCCTTGATGTCCCGATATTCCGCCGAAAAAACCACTTAAAAAACCACCAATAGGTAAGTGCTTAGGGTTAAAATGCCATTTTTCTGTTTTTGGACTAAGTTCCCACCACGCAAAAAATAACATTAGTGATCCAATGATTAATTTAATCGCAGTGATTTCAAAATAGTTATCACCAATTGAGTACCCTTTAATCGGAGTTACTTTACCTATATAAACCAATAAATAACCACCTAAAATTGCAGCTGCCATAGCTGGAATCCCAAATTTTAAAAACGTTGGGTAATGAATGTTTTTATATACCAATGCAAATTTGAAAAGGTTATTGGATAAATGAACCATGGCAGTTGCCACAATGGAAAAATCGATTGGAAAAAATATTGAAAAGACTGGCAGCATTAATGTCCCTAATCCAAATCCTGAGAAAAAGGTTAATAATGTACCCGTTAAAACAACTAATGATATAAGTATATAATCCATTGAATTTTAATAAAACAAAAAAACATAAAATTTGCTTTATTTTCATTGGTTAACATTAATTTCACAAATAAAAAGCAATGATTGATCTTCGAAGCGATACAGTAACTAAGCCTACAAAGGACATGCTTGAATTTATGATACAAGCAAAGGTAGGTGACGATGTCTTTTCTGAGGACCCAACTGTAAATGAGCTCCAAGAATTTACGGCAGATTTATTTGGAAAAGAAGCGGCCTTATTTTGTTCCTCCGGAACGCAAACGAATCAAATTGCTATTGCAGTCCATGTTAAACCAGGTGGCGAGGTTATTTGTCATGAGGAAAGCCATATTTATAAATATGAAGGCGGTGGTATTGCAAGAAATAGCGGTGCTTCAGTAAGGTTACTCAAAGGTGACAGGGGGCGAATTTCGGTTTCAGCAATAGCACAATGGATTAATAACCCAGAAGATGTCCATTTTCCCTTAACGCAATTGGTAAGTCTTGAAGATACTGCAAATCGAGGAGGAGGAGCAATTTATGATTTTGAGGAAATCAAACGGATTAAGACTTTTTGTAACCAAAATGGTTTGCCACTACATTTGGATGGGGCAAGGTTAATGAATGCTTTGGTTGAAACTAAAATTGATCCCAAGTTATATGCCCAACAGTTTGATTCTATTTCGCTATGCTTGTCAAAAGGATTAGGAGCGCCAATTGGATCGGTGTTAATTGGTTCAAATGACTTTATTAAAAAAGCAAGAAGGGTAAGAAAAGTTTTTGGAGGTGGAATGAGGCAAGCAGGATTTATTGCAGCTGCAGGACTTTATGCTTTAAAGAATAATGTTAACCGTCTCAAGGTGGACCATGAGCATGCAAAAAGGCTAGAGAAAGAATTGATTCAACTGGATTGGATTAAAGATATTTTACCTGTTCAAACTAACATTGTCGTGATTCAACTGAAAAATGCTGAATCTAGAGATATGATAATTAATCAATTGCGGTCAAAAGGGATTTTAATTATGGCTTTTGGTCCAGGTATGTTAAGAATAGTAACTCATTTGGATATTTGTGAATCGGAAATCGAAAGTGTAATTCATGCTTTTAATACTTTGAATGTATGAGAATCATTTGTTCTTGGCTTATGATTTCATTATTTTTGGGTTGTTCTTCAGATTCAAACAATGATCCCATAGATTCAAGGAAGATAGTTCCTCAGGCTGAGATTAAAAATGAAACTAAAGTTGCTGAAATAATTGATGATGCTACGCATGATTTTGATCTTAAACTGGCCGATAGTTCGGGTATTAATATTGACAGTGTAAAGGGTATTAATTTGCCGTTATTTCCCGATCGATTTTCACCAAAAAATGTCAAAAAGTTATCATTAATAACAGGTAGAGATTCAATTATTTACTATCAGTGGGCATTCAAAGATTCATTAAAAACTAAAAATGCCCTCTACAATTGGTTGGATTGTTTTGGGAAAGATTGCCGGTCAATTAAATTATATGAACCTGCAAAGTTTCAAAAAGATAATTTTATAATTTTTGTTAATGACACATCTTTAAGTTTCATTAGTTCTGAAAGGAAATTGGAATTGGGTCATTGGTTAACCTATTTTAAGTACTATTCAAAGATTGAAGATTGGCCATTGGTTATATTTCAAAAAAGTAGGGCTGAAGCATCTTGGGTTAGCGTGGAAAAAGAAAAACAAACTAATTTGACAAGAGAATGATGAAATTAATCAATCGTGGCTATTTAATTATAAAACAAAAACAACCATTTTGGGATTGGGCAAATTCGGTGGATCCTGAAATGGAATTTAACGAAGAGGATCAAATGGAGCCCAATATTTATTTGATTGCAGAAGATTTTTTCGAGGAAGATTCATTAATTGAAAGTTATTACAAAAAAATATTTCAGGCCGAATTAATGGCTGTAACAGAAGATAAGGATATTTGGCCTCGTGAAATCAATCTAGCGCTTTTCGAAAATTGGTTTTCAACTATTGCTATTGGTTCGACAGTTATAGATTTGGAAAAGGGTAATATTCAATCTTTTGATTTTTGAAATAATTTCATTTTAAACAATTTCTAATCGTTTTTTGTTAATAAGGTAAACGAAAAACGATGAAAACAACATTCATTATATTAGGAATTATAGGTGTTATATTTTTTATTGCTCAGGGATTTATCATGAAATCGAGTTCTGACATTGAACAGCATCCATATGTTGTCCTCAAAACATACGAAGATTTTGAGGTTCGACAGTACGCTCCTGCACTGTTCTCCAGTGTAAAAATGAAAGAGGATTCTTACGAAGAAATTTCGAGTCCGGGTTTTCGCGTATTGGCAGGATATATTTTTGGAGGAAATGAAAAGAATGAAAGTATTGCCATGACATCTCCTGTTAGAATGGAAATCGGAGATACTTCAAAAATGTCATTTATAGTTCCTCGAGAGTATGATTTGGACGAACTTCCTAAGCCAAATAATGGGCGCATTTATTTTGAGCAAGAAGAACAAAAAATTATGGCTGCTATAGCTTTCGGAGGTTGGGCAAATGATCAGAAAATAAAAGAGTATTCAGAAAAATTAGCTAAATCTTTGGAGGAAAATGGTATCAAGACAAAAGGTAAGTTTGCTTACTTGGGATATAATCCTCCTTATCAAATGTTTAACCGTAGAAATGAGATTGTTGTAGAATTAGACAATTTTTCGCTCTGATTCAATAAGCTTAACCAAATTAGCATTGAAATAGCGCTGATCCGTAGAAACTTCATCTAACACCCAATGAGGTAATTCGAATGTCTCTTCTTCATCTTTCAACTCAATTTCTGCTATAAGAAGTCCTTCCAATTGATCTTCAAATTCGTCTATTTCCCATAGGTGATTGCCAATTTTAATGGTATACCTTCTTTTGATTATGGTTTTAGGTGTAAATAATTCAAGCATATTTTCTGCGTCGGAAAATGGAATTTCGTATTCAAATTCTTCACGGCTAATTCCTTGTGTAGGTCCTTTAATGGTTAGGAAAGCTTTTTCTCCTTTAGTTCTAATTCTAATGGTTAGTCCTTTGTCATTGATGAGGTAACCCTGAATAATTTTAATGGGTTCAGGTTTTTTTAACTTTTCCCATTTTTTTTTATCAACGAGGAATTTTCTTTCAATTTCCATGATTAGATTAGCCGATTCCAAGATTTAGATTCTGTAATAATATCGCTCTTATTTTTTTACGAATATACTACCTTTACGGAATTGAAAATTTTCTTAACATACGATTACGAATTGTTTTTCGGAGAAACAACAGGTTCTGTCTCTAAATGCCTGCTTGAACCTACACGGAAATTATTGAATCTTTCAAAAAAAGAAGGAATTAAAATGGTATTCTTTGTTGATGTGGGATATTTGATTAAAATGGAAGAATTTGCATTTAAATATCCAGAACTGACAGATGAATTAGTTGCCGTTAAAGCTCAAATTCGAGATATGATTGATGAAGGTCATGATGTCCAGTTGCATGTTCATCCCCATTGGGAAAAATCTATTTACAACGGAGAAAAATGGGTGATTAATGTAAATGGCGCGTATAAACTGGCTGATTTTCCTATCGATGAAATAGAAAGAATTCTGTCAAGTTATAAGTACTACCTGGACAATCTAATTGGACGAAAAACTATAGCATTCAGAGCTGGAGGATGGTGTGTTCAACCATTTCATTTATTGAAAAATTCATTCAAGAAATTAGGATTAAAAATTGACTCAAGCGTATTTCCAGGTGGAAAATTTTTTTCACCTGAATACAATTTTGATTTTACTGATGCTCCAATGAAAAGTGAATATTCTTTTGAAGATGATGTTTGTTTAGAGAATGATAGTGGTTCATTTCTAGAATATCCAATTGCATCCTGGCAATATTCCCCATTTTTTTATTGGAGATTGTACATTATGGGTCGTCTAAATCCAACCAAACATAAAATGTGGGGAGATGGAAGCTTCTTAGCACAGCCGGGTAGAAAGAAAGCCGTTTTAACAAATTTCACTTGGAATCATGTCAGTACTGATGGATACTACGCTTCACAACTTGTAAAAATAGAAATGAAATTTTCAAAAGAGGGAAGAGAAAACTTAGTCATTATTGGTCATCCTAAAAGTATGACAACTTATTCTTTTGAAAAATTATCAGAATTTGTACATTCTTTTAAAAACAAACATCAATTCATAACGTTTGAACAGCTGCAGTGAGATTAATTGAAAGGCAAAATATTGACATATTGCGATGGGATAATTTGGTTCAATCAGTTTCAGAATCTTCCGTTTTTTCTTTGTCTTATTATTTGGATAATACGGCTGAAAATTGGTGCATAGCGGTAAGTGATGATTATTCTTATGGAATAGCAATTCCCTACAATATTAGACTCGGTATAGAACGCTGTTACACGCCTGTATTCGTAAGGTATCTAGAATGGTTTGGTGATGAAAAATATTTTGAAATGGCATTGAAATTAATCAAAGAGCGGTTTTTAATAGGTGATTATCAATTAAAGTCAATATTGAATAATGAAACTCATGAAGCGCGCGTTTTTCAGACAATTTCAGGTGAACCAGCCATTAATACTCAGGCCAGACGAATGATTCAACGTGCGAAAAAAGCGGAGTTATTGGTGAATGATTCAATCAATTTTCGCGAGATCATAGAAATCATAAAAGGGGAATTAACAATAAAAATCCCAACGCTTGACAAGGAGAGTTTAAATCGATTGGAGAATTTGTGCGAAGCTTTAAAAAATCATGGTTGCCTCAAAGTATTGCAGGTTGTAAGTGATCATAAAATTGTTGGAGGAATATTATTAGTAACATTCAATGAATCTTTACTTTACCTCAAAGGAACTGCATTACCCGACACAAAACAAAAAGGAGGAATGTACTTGGTTATGCATGAGGCAATTCAAAAGGCAGCAGTTGCAAATTGTAAATTTGATTTTGGTGGATCAAATGTATCAGGTGTTCAAAGGTTTAATTTAAATTTGGGCGGTAAAGACAACATTTATTATCGGTTAAAATGGAATAATTCGCCCTGGTGGTTTAAATTGGCAAAAAAAATAAACGGTTTATGGAGAAAAAAGTAATGTTGATTACTGGTGCTTCAGGTGGAATAGGAAGGGAAATAGCTCATTATTTCAACAATGGTAAGTTCCATTTATTATTGCATCATAATGAAAGTAAATTGGCCATTCCCGAATCTGAATATGTAACCCATTTGAAAGCTGATCTTAGTCAGTACGTTGGTGTGCAAGATTTAATAGCTAATGCACTCATTCCATTCAATAAAGTCGATATAGTCATCAATAATTCCGGAATATCCCTAAGCGCCATGTCATGGAAAACTACTGTGGATGATTGGAATAGGACAATCGCGGTGAATTTAACCGCACCATTTTTACTTTCTCAAGGTTTTATACCGGCAATGCGCAAGCTGAATTATGGCGTAATAATCAATATTACCTCTGTAGTTGCACAAACTGGAATGCCCGGTACTGCAGCGTATGCTGCTTCAAAATCTGGATTAATTGGCTTAACTAAAACCTTAGCTCGAGAGTTGGCTCCCAATAACATTCGAGTAAATGCATTGGCATTGGGATATTTTAATCAAGGAATGATAAATGATGTTCCTCAAAACATTCAAGAGGAAATAATTGAGAGCATTCCTGCAAAAAAGCTTGGCGATCCATTAACAATTTGTAAAACATTGGAATGGTTAATTGACGATGCTTCAGCATATGTGAATGGACAAGTTATTAATTTGAACGGAGGACTTTATTCCTAGTTCACATTTTCATAAGTTTGTATATGGTTAAATTGAAAGCAAATACACCTAGATGGATCATAATTCTCGGGGATTTGGTGCTGTCAACTTTTGCTTTGATTTTTGCCTATTTAATTCGTTTTGATTTAAAAGCCGATAAACAACTGATTCAGCAGGAGTGGTATGTCCTTTCCAAATCAATCGGAATCTATTTTTTGGTAAAGTTGTTAGTATTTTTCTTTTTTAAAATACATAAAGGATTAGTTAGACACACTTCAACGGAAGATATAAGAAGGATTTTTCTGGCCGTTTTTACCTGCTCCACTATTTATTTAATCTTAGGATTTATAAGGGTTTACTTTTTTGATAAATTTTTTCTTTTTCCAACATCAGTTTTAATTCTTGAAGCATTTGCAACTTTCTTATTCATGATTGGTACTCGATTTACAATTAAACTGTGGTACCTAGAGTCCATAAGATCAAAACAAGATGAAACCAATATCGTTATTTATGGAGCAGGTATTTCTGGTTTAATTACCAAAAGAACAATAGAAAAGGACAGACGCTTGTCTTATAAAATTTACTGTTTTATCGATGACAATAAAAAGATGGCTGGTACTAGATTGGAAGGTATACCAATTTTTCATTCTAGCAAATTGGATAGTATATTGACTGAAGAGAAAATCTCAACATTAATTTTGGCGATTCAGCAACCAGACGAAGATAATCGCAAGCGAGTAGTAGAAACTTGTTTAAGCCATCATGTGAATATTCAAAAAGTACCGAATACCAAAAGTTGGATTAATGGTGAATTTTCTACAAAACAAATTGCAAAGGTTAAAATTGAAGACTTATTGGGGCGAAAGCCAATCGTGCTGGATGAGAACAAAATTAAGAAAGAACTTAGTGGCAAAACGATACTCGTTACAGGTGCTGCAGGATCAATCGGAAGCGGAATTGTAAAGAGACTTATTGATTACCAACCTGAGAAACTCATTTTACTAGATCAGGCTGAATCTGCACTGTATGATTTTCAACAAGAACTGATCGGTTCCAATAAATTGAAAAATATTGAAATGGTAGTTGGTGATATTAGGAATTTTGAGAGAATGGAACGAATGTTTCAATTTTATCAACCTAATTATGTTTTTCATGCCGCAGCCTATAAACATGTACCTTTAATGGAAGATAATCCTTCGGAGGCAGTTTTCACAAACGTAGGCGGGACAAAAAACTTAGTGGACCTATCTTTAAAGTATAAGGTCTTAAAGTTCGTTATGATTTCAACCGATAAAGCAGTTAACCCAACCAATGTGATGGGTGCTTCAAAAAGGATTGCAGAAATTTATGCACAGGTTTGCAATGAACAAAACAGAACCAAATTTATTACCACAAGGTTTGGTAATGTATTGGGCTCGAATGGATCTGTGATTCCACTCTTTCAAAAACAAATCGAACAAGGTGGTCCAGTAACAGTTACTGATGAAAGAATAACACGCTACTTCATGACTATACCTGAAGCTTGTCAGCTGGTTTTAGAAGCAGGAACCATGGGGGAGGGTGGAGAGATATTTGTTTTTGATATGGGTGAATCTGTGAGAATAATTGATTTAGCTAAAAAGATGATTCAACTAAGCGGACTTGAAGTTGGGAAGGATATTGAGATTAAAATAACGGGACTCCGGCCTGGAGAGAAGTTATTCGAGGAATTACTGGCTAAAGAGGAGAATACAATTGCTACACATCATCCACAAATATTGAAAGCAAAAATCAGGGAAGAAAACGGAAGTCAATTAATCGCTATTCAAGAATTAATTGAATTATTCAGCCTTCAAGATAATGTATCTATTGTGAAAAAAATGAAATCTATTGTTCCTGAGTATATCAGTAATAATTCCGATTTTGAAAAACTTGACAGGAAATGATAGAACCTCTTCAACTTCAATTGAGATTTGCAGATTTGGATATTTTGGGCCATGTCAATAATTCAGTGTATTTAACCTACTTTGAATTAGCCAGGCTGCATTATTTTAAGCAACTACTTGGTGATGATTGGGACTGGAAAACCTATGGAATGGTATTGGTTAAGAATGAAATAGAATATCTTCATCCAGTTGTAATTACCGACCAACCAATAATTTATATGACTACCGAAGAAATTGGTAACAAAAGTTTTGTCTTGAGTTATAAATTGGTAGTTAAAGACAGAATATTCACTAAAGGACTTTCAAAACAAGTTTGTTATAACTCATATAAAAATGAATCAATTGTAATTCCTCAAGTGATGAAAACTGCATTAATATCAATAAAATAGTACTTATGAAAATTATTGTTTTGTGCGCAATTCTTAGCGCAAGTTTGGTTGGCTTTTCTCAAGTGAACATAACCCCTAGAACTAAATGTTATGAAAAACCCCCAGGCTATAAACCTGTTTGGCAATGTGGGACGACACCTGGAGTAATTGATTCCGAAAAGTTGGAATATGATGAAGATAGAAAAGTGACCGTTTCTATTAATACAGGAATTCCATTTTCAGGAACTTGTGAAACTTGTCATATGAATGGCCAGTTGGCACAAAGGGTGACTTTCGTAAATGGAAAAGAAGATGGGGAAATTTTGAGTTACTATAAATCTGGTTGTATTCAAGTAATCGAAAACTATATACAAGGTTTAGAACACGGCACTTTTACAACCTTTTATGACAGTACAGGGATGGTGGAAGTTGAAGCCAATTTTAAAATGGGTGAATATGATGGTTTTCAATATCAGTTGACACGTAATGGAGATACGGTGATTTCAGAGAATTTTTTAAATGGATTGTTGGAAGGAGTTCGAAGGGATTTTCATCCTGGAGGAAAAATTAAAACCAATGTAACCTATGTAAAGGGTTTAATGGATGGCATATATACAAGATATAATCAAGAAGGAGCTATTGTTGAAGTCATTCCTTATAAGCAAGGTAAAAGAAATGGAGTGTTGAAAAGTCATTTTGATGATGGGACTTTAATGGCTGTAGAAAATTGGACAATGGATGTTAAAAACGGTGAGTTCAAATCATTTTATCCAGATGGGGTTGTGAGAACTTCTGAATTTTACAAGAAAGGAACGCCAGAAGGTGTTTTTGAAATGAGATACCCTGATAATAAGCTGATTTATACCAAAATTTTTAAAAAAGGAGTGCTGATTGAAGAACATCAATATGATGAAAATGGTATTGAAACATATACTTTTGGCGTAGAAGATTCAAATGGAAATGAAGATGATGAAATGCCTGCTGATGGTTCTTCAAAAAAGAAAAAAAGTAAAAAGAAGAAGAAGAATAAGAAACAGGTAGAAGAAGAATTAATCGAGCTAGAATAATTTTTTTGATGGTTATTGCCGTAATAGGTGGCGGAGCAGCAGGTTTCTTTGCTGCAATACATGCCAAAATAAATTTTCCAGATTGTGAGGTAAGAATTTATGAAAAATCTTCAAAACTGCTTTCAAAGGTAAAAATTTCTGGAGGTGGTCGTTGTAATGTTACACATGCCTGTTATAATCAGAAAGATCTTGCAAATTACTACCCAAGA
>Ga0068876_10000104_pt1 | contig 64635 bp, 88 predicted proteins | sample NOAtaG_6_FD_66442 | JGI IMG/M metagenome (GOLD analysis project Ga0068876, IMG submission 66442) | Freshwater lake microbial communities from Lake Erie, under a cyanobacterial bloom - NOAA_Erie_Diel5S_2200h metaG | ecosystem: Environmental > Aquatic > Freshwater > Lake | place: USA: Ohio, Lake...
AACTAATCGACATTGAAGATGAGTCATCAAACGAGTGGAGTGAACCAATCACCAAGAAAGAAGCATTGGATCAAATCCAAGAGTGGAATGATGAAATGGGAACGAACTATAAAACAATAGCAGAGTTCAACGAGAAGGAACAATACTGGCAATGGGAAGAAGTTATTGATTCCGAATAGAAATAAACCTATGACTCCATACAAACACGCTCAAAGCTCCGCTCAAAAGTGGGGAGGACAACCAGAAGATTACATTGTCTTACATGACTGGTTCGATGAAACCAAACAATATACAGGGGATTGGACTCATCGTGCCTTGCGTCATCACTCTGCTGGTATTCAATGGTCGATTGAAAAGTTTGGACATTGTATTACAAATTCCAAAGGTCAAAAGATTCCTACGAAAATTCTTGCAGAACAGCACTTGATGGAGGATTGTGGATTCATTCCTACTCCACAAGATTACCTTTCCCCCTTGACAAAGCATCCAGAAAAGTGGATGCTCCAAGTCGGAAAGCAAACCAAAACAGAAACATTAGAAATCAAATAAAATGAAAGCACAACCACTAAACAAATCCATCTACAATAAAGCCAAAGAACAAGGTATTGAACAAATCATTCTTCGTTTCAGCGGAGGGAATGATGAAGGATACCTTGACATTGAAACCGAACCAAAATGGGATCAAGACCTTGCAAGTGAGATTGAGGAATGGGCATGGGAAGTCTATGACTATTCGGGAGCAGGAGAAGGAAACGATTATGGAGATGATATTGTCTATGATCTCAAGGAGGGAAAGGTGACGACAAGTGAATGGTTCACTTCTCGACAAGAGGGAGATTCGGACAACGATAAACTGGAATTAGAGGACTGACAAATGAAAAAGATTATTCCAATTCTATTGTCTTTGACTCTGGTTGGATGCACAACTGGTAGCAAAACAAAAACAAATGTAAATTATTACAGCAATGTGTCTTACACCATACCACAAGAACCACAGGTTATCTACAAGGAGGTTCCAGTAGAAGTTCCCGTAGAAGTGGTTAAGTATAAGACCATCTACAAAAGAGTTCCCCCAAGACAGGCATCAGTATCCGAACTTGGAGAGGAATTAGGTAGGAAAATCCTACGCAAGATGAAAGCCGCATACAACGAAACATGAAAATCAACCCATATAAAATCGGTATGAACTTCTATATTATTCTAATTGTATTTACGATAACCTTTCTTGGGTGTAAAACCTTTGAGAGAATAGAAGAAAGAAACAAATTCAAACAACAAGCACAAGACATACTCACAACACCAAACTTAAAATGAAAACAATCAAACAACTACGACAAAACGGATACAAGGTAAGAGTTTTCCACAAGAGGAATTACAATGACAGACAAAGAATCGGAGGTATCACAAAAGAACTATCTCCCAAAGGAGGCGAAACCTTTATTGAGATTACTACTCCATGTAGAACCTTCACCGAAACAGGAACATCAATCTGTTCCGATCAAGACTTGTTTAATAGAAGGACAGGAAACGAAATCGCCCTTGGTCGAGCATTAAAATCCTTGCAGTCCAGAGGCTATGTGCTATCGTTTTAATAGCGCACCGAGTTGAAATATAACATAGTGTCGCATTACAACGCAAATACACACACATACAGACGCACATAATATGAAAATCATACAAGACATAAAAGAATCTCTCCAAGAGAAATTCCAAGAACAAAAACCAATATCACTAAAACAAGCAGTAGGAGTCGTAGCAGGACTTCATGTAATGGTAGGAGTAGGTATATTCTATTCCTCCATGCCTAAAAGCTATGCCAAGGATAAAGAGTTTCTAAATACACCAGAAGCTATTTATGCGGGTATTCCAGATGTAATACCAACACCAACTCCTACTCCAAAACCAACACCAGAACCTCTAAAGAAAGAAGTTCTACCCGATGGTAGAGTAGCAACATATCCAAAACCACAGGAAATACCACAAGAACCTCCACAGGTAAAACCACAAGAGAAACCAAAGATCAATTCCAAATACACCCAATCATACACAATCAAGAAAGGAGATACAATTCATAGTATCTCAAAACGATTCAAACTCAATACAAAGAAACTATTAGACATCAATCACATTAAAAACCCAAACAACATAAGAGAAGGTCAAGTATTGAAATTCCTCTAAAGACAATACAAACCCCTACACTACAATGTAGGGGTTTTCTTCTAATTGTATTGTGTTACATTACAATACTATCAAACAACTTTAATACTATTGTATGATATTCACCGCACAACCAATACATTTACAATATATTACAATAGATTACAATAGATTCTAATACATTTTGCTTTATTTTGATACATTTTGATACATTTTGCTTTATTACACCTAGTTGTATCACAAAAAATTACAAAAAATTGTAATAAAATTTTTTGAAAAACACAACAATATATTGTAATGTATTGTAATACAACCAATTATATTATAATATATTGTAATATATTGAAATATAACATAATACATTGTAATATATTATAATACATTGTAATGTATTGTGTTACATCGGCTCTGCCGAGTATATTACGATTGAATTACAATACAATTACAATTTTATTCTAATAGTATTGTGTTACATGGAGACTATGAAAAAAAGATAAAAAAAGAATTTGACTCTTGGGGGAATTTTGAATAGAGTGCGGACATGAAGTTCCAATACTCTGATGGTGGTCGATCAATGTATTTCTCTGGAATAGCAGGAGATTGTGTTACACGAGCTTTTTCTATTGCTTTGGGGAAATCTTATGTTGAAATGTATCAGTTGGTGAACCAGTATTCTCAATTAGAAAGAACAGATATGAAAATAAAATCAAATAGAAATAAACCAAAAGATATATCTTCTGCCTGTGGGGGTGTGTATCCAAAAACTATTGCAAACATTGCTCGACATTTTGGGTTGAAGTTCAATCCCAAGACGGGTAAGATCAAGAACCTCAAAGGAAGAAACTATTTGCTTTTACTTCACGAACACATGACCTGTATTCGGGATGGAATTATGCTTGACACACATGACTGCTCTAATTTAGAATATATTGGATACTACGAATTATGACAAACACAAACGAAAACCAAATGAAATATAAAATACAAACAGAAGGTGCGTTCGGTTGGGGAGACTTGAAGTATAGTGAGGATGGAGAAACCTATCAAGTTGATCTATTCGACACCAAGGAACAAGCAGACGAAGAACTCAAAAACATTCTATCTGAATTTGGAGAGGATGGAGACAACTACCGAATTGTTACAGAGGATGTCTTGGAGGATTTCAATATCTATACCGAATGAATACAACAACCGCATTAGCAATAATTCTACTTGGAATTGGATTCATTCTCTTTACTCCATTCCTTTTGATCTGGAGTGTCAATGGACTATTCGGATTGATGATCCAATACACATGGGCTAACTGGTTTTATGCTCTGGTTATTATGGTTCTTCTTCGTGGTAGCGTCAACAATAATTCCAAATGAAAACATTTTTAGTATTAAACTCGGATCAAGACGGAGATGGTTTTGAAGTGGAGGCAGACACCAGACAAGAAGCATTGGAGAAAGCATTATCAGAACTTGGGTGGTATGTGGTGCAAGATGATGACGAGGACGAACAGGATTTAGAATCCGACGATGTGTTGTAATAGAGCATGGTGTCGCAATAAATCATGTTTTAATATCACACGCGTTATCCACACACTTGCCCACATCCACAGATACGCACATCTTTATTAGAAAAATATAAAAAGAAATCAAGAGAAATAAATCCAAATAGAATTTTGTTGTCATGGCAAACAACCCAAGGTAGAAATATCTTGGGTTGTTTTGTTTTTTCCGTTGACATTTCCGAATAGTAATGCTATATTGGATGTCTAATGAAGAACAATACGCAAACAAAAATTGAAAAGTATGCAAAGCTCCGCAATAGGGGGTTCTCCAATAAGCAAATTGCTATCTATTGGAGGATGAAACTTGCTCAAGTAGCAGGAGTTCATTCTTGGGCATCCCGCAAGGGACTTGTCCCTGCCTGATTAGTGTAGTTTTTGTATTTTATTTTTCATGTTTCAACCCTCACTCGAAAGAGTGGGGGTTGTTTTTCTTTGCGCGTAAGAGTAACACAATACCTTTTAATATATTGTAATGTATTATAATGTATTGTAATAGAATTGTAATCATTACAATACCTTGTAATGTATTGTGTTACATATTATAATACCTCGAATCGAGCGATACATTACAATACATCACAATGTAACACAAGACATTACAATACCTTATACCAAAATGTAACACAAGTTATTACAATACATTACAATACACACTGGATATGTAACACAATGTAAAAAGAAAAATAATTCTTGCAATTAGAATAACTTTATTTAGATTGGATTCATCGGCGATTCCTATGAGTTGTCCGATACGCAGTAAAACTAAACGAGATGCCTACTCGATAAAACTGGCAACCTATACTATGGCACACATGATTGAAGAAAACATCGACCGCGTTTATTCCAACCAAGGAACCGAGTGGCACACTCTCGCCATTCCAACCGAGGTGATTGATGAGGAAGTATTTGACTCCCTCTCCCATGACATTATCGAGTCTCCTGTCACCTGTCAGGTCGAGGGTAATACCATCGAACTCCCTAACCACAAAATACTTGTGGCGGATATGCGTAAATCTCGCCCCGATCTTGATCCAAGCCAGCAGTTTGTCCCTCTCCATGTTCCCAAAGCGGGATACAAGGTCATCAATAACCGCGATGTTATCGAGTGCATGAAGGCGAGCTTTGCTGATCTTGATGTAAAGATCACAACAGCAGGCACATTGGAAGGCGCAAAAAAGTTCTTTGTCAGCGTGGACATTGGTGAATCGGATCTGGTCATCAACAAAGACCGCTTCAAAGCCTATGTGAACTTCATCACGGGTCACGATGGCACTCTCGCCATGACTGCTTATGATTCGGTCATCCGTATCGTTTGCATGAACACTCTCATCGCAAGCCGTGAGGCGGCGGGAGCGGCGGGTTTCTCTGTCTACCATACCAAGAATGCGGACTTGGCGATGAAGAACCTTCCAGAGTTGTTCAATGCGATTCTCAAGGGACGCGCCAACTTGCAGGAGGTCATGGAGTATCTGGAGCAGAATAAATGCGATGCAAACGACGCACTCGCAATGGCTTGCGGATACTTCTGCCTCGAAACTGACAAGGCGGAACTCTCGACCCGTGCGATGAACGCCGCCCAAGGTATCGCAACCCTGTTCAGCAGGGGTATCGGTAACAAAGGCGAAACCCTGTATGATCTGGCTAACGGAGCTACGGAGTATTGGACTTCGGGTGAGGGAACTGGCAAAGGCAAGACCTCCCTCTCCGACCGCACATACCGCTCGCAGATGGGATCGGCGGCAACTCACAAAGAATCCTTTGTGGCGATGCTGGCGAACGATGATCGCCGCAAAGAAGCACTCCAGCTTGGCAAGCAAGCACTCGCACTCGCCAACTGATAGGGTAGGAATCACAAAGACCCCACTCTCGAAAGAGGGTGGGGTTTTTCTTTGTATCTATTGTTTTTATAATGCATTGTGTTACATTTGAACACCTTGTCGCATTACAACATGTATCGTATTGTGTTACATGTCTACCCACACCTATACGCATTCGTATTTGTGTTACATGTAAAAATATATTGCAATAAAAGAAAAATCGAATTAGATTAAAAGTCCAATGACAACAGAACCAACATTCAACTATCCGTTCACCAACAAAGATGGTGAAAAATTCGACCGAGGCGACATTGTGATGATTAAGAAAAAACACGGCTATCCGTGGGGGTATTGGAAAATACATACAATCTCAGAAGATGGTATGGCATATATCCGAACTACACCAACATACACTTGCGGAGGATACAATTCGTTTGGAACCGAGTATCATATAGATGATCTGAGATTTGCAGAGCATGGCGAGCCTTTGACTGGCAAATTCATCTAACAACAAGAAAGGGGGACGCAAGTCCCCCTTTACTTTGCAATATATTGTGTTACATTTCAAAGTATTATAATATATTACAATGTATTGTGTTACATCTGATAGTGGCATAATATATTACAATAGTGGCGCGATATATTATATAATGTAACTCTATGTATTGTGTTACATGGGCGCCGCCAATATAAATTACAATACATTGTAATACATTACATTACAATACCTACACTCATGTAACACAAGGTATCACAAAAATAATTCTGGACATATTGGAAGACCTGTGAGAAAGTAGGTGCAGTCTCAAATGAGGCTACGGAACAAAGCCAGCCGATCAAGTGGCAACGGATGGAAAATCCGAAACGCAAGTGAACATCGCAGACATCAAAAACATCGTCAAGTCCCACAAGGGAGCAAACCTTTCCGCCATCCTCGGAAAGCAACTCAAGACCCGCAAAGGCGAAACCGCCGTGGTCGAGAAAGTCACCTCCATCGTCATCCGTGGCGGGGTGGAATATGACAATCAGAAGGTCGTCATCGAAGGACGCGAGGATGGAACCTTGCCAGAAGAGAACGCTGGTCTTCCGTGGGGACAATGGGTGGAATACCCCTTCCACATTGAACACAAGGGAAGCGACTACGCTCGCTTCTATGCCGCCAGCGGTTTGTCTTTCGAGCCGAAGGTGGAATACTACCTCAACGGCGAACTGACAACAAAGGCGGCGATTGAACCTCTCTGCCTTGCCAGTGAGTTTCGCAAGAGTGATGAGCCAATGCCTCTGTGCATGACCATCAAGGCCGACAATGTGAAAGCAATCATCCTCTAATTCAACAAGGGGGAGGGGGAATACGCTCCCTCCCCCACAACCCAAAAAATCCAAATGAAAACAATTATCAAAAACCTCCTCACAATCCTTTTTCCCTTTCGGGAACTGAACGACAAACCTTCCGTATTCATTCAAGAGACATGGCTGGAGAAGCACACACGCCCCATCCAAATAAAAGAATACCTTTGGAATTATAGGTGATGGCATAGGGGGGAAGGGGAGGCGAAAGCCTCCCCTTTTCTTTTGTATTGTTTTGTGTTACATTACAATACATTACAATACACACTTCAATGTAACTCTATGTATTGTGTTACATACCGATCTCGAATTGGAACCTCATACGATGTAACACAAGGTATCACAAAAATAATTCTTGCGTTAAAAACGAATTGGATTATTGTGAAGACTCAATCCTATGACCAACACAAACAAAATCAAAATCGAACGAGTAGATGTCCGTGAGGATGTCGTAGTTGTAGATCATAATTCAGAGATGGCGGATTATACTAATCCGACTGGTGCGATTTATCGTCGTGCCTTTGAGGTTCTGGCAATGACAGAAGATGGTCGTCGTTTTCGTCATCGTCATTTCTTCGGTATGGATCGTGATAAAGCTGATGCCTTGGCGATCAAAGTCCTTTATCGCGGTGAGGTTGATCTTTCTTATTGGACTGAAACCTATCCAGAGTATGGATCATCAGCTTGGGCAGTCGAAGATTTTTATCGTCAAGTCGATCTCGCCGCCGCAGTAGGTCGAGGGGATTGGGAGGAAGCTGACAACCTCGCTTGAGATTCGAAGGGGAGGCGAAAGCCTCCCCTTCTTCTTTTCTGGAATCGCAATGTAACACAATACACTACACGATATTGTGTTACATATCATTACCAGTATCTATTCACATTACAATGTATTACAATACATTACAATACATTATGTAACACAAGGTATCACAAAAATAATTCTTGCTATATTTTCAATCCGTGCGATTCTGTATGTCCTATGACCAACCTATTCAAAACACCAAAACAAGCCGAAGCAATCGTTCACTCACTCTCCAATCCTTCCAAGATGCCATGTCATGGATATTCAATTCCTGCCAGCCGATGCATCACAGGTGGCAAGCTCCAAAAAGTAAAAGATTCTATTTGCTCTGTGTGCTATGCCATGAAGGGTCGTTATGTCTTCCCGAATGTCATCAATGCAATGGAGAAAAGGTTTCAATCTCTTTTCAATTCCGCATGGGAAGATGCCATTGTTTTTCTAATCGGAAAGAAAGAGAAAAGCGGATTTTTCCGCTGGCATGATTCCGGCGATCTCCAAGGGGAGTTTCATTTGCAAAAGATTGTCAATGTCGCCTTGCGTTTGCCAATGATTAAATTCTGGCTTCCCACCCGTGAGATTTCAATTGTTTCGGATTGGCTTGCCAAGGGGAATGTCCTTCCCGAAAATCTCACCGTTCGCCTTTCCGCTTTCATGCTGGATGGCCAGCCTCCCCTTGCGGCTGCCAATCGTCTTGGCCTTGTCGTTAGCGGTGCGAGCGATTCAAACTATAATTGTCCAGCCTATTCACAGGATGGCAAGTGTGGCGACTGCCGCAAGTGCTGGGACAAATCTGTTTTCCAAGTGAACTACAAAAAGCATTAGGTGGCATAGGTGAAGGGGGAGGCGCAAGCCTCCCCCTTTTCTTTTGTATTCTATTGTGTTACATGACAATGTGTGTTTTTATAATGTATTGTGTTACATTCTAACAGGGTGTCGCATTGCAACGCATATCCACATACGCATTGCGAATATGTGTGCGTATGTATAGATGTAACACAAACGCATACAAAAATAATTCTAGACATTCAATTGGATTGGATTATTCTGTATTCCTTATGACACACTTATCACAATTCATGAACGCAGCACTCAACCTCAAGCTCTCCACGACACATACGATGGCGATTATGCAAGACATCATCGACACTATGAACGGAGACGGCTTGTATGAGGGTGCTTCTACCGAGGTAATTCTTGAGGCATTCTACCATCAAGAATGTTCTGATGCCTACGGTGTCAACTGGACAGATCATATCACAAACCTCTTCGAGTCTCTGGAGCTATACACTCCCGAACCGCAAGACTATGTTTCGGTTCGTCTGGTTTGCCAGAACACCTATGCAGGATAACCACCCAAAAGGGGAGGCGAAAGCCTCCCCTTTCTTTGCAATGTATTGTGTTACATTACATTGTGTTACATATTAATAGCTGATAAAATAATGTATTGTGTTACATGGCAACATCGTGTCACATTACCGCGCGTTCCCACGCACAGCGTGTAACACAATACAACACAGACACATACACATTCATGTAACACAAATGTATACAAATATAATTCTGGACATTCAATTGGATTAGATTATTCTGTAGACCTTATGACAAACCGCACTCCTTACTTCCTCATCGATGCAGACCACAACATCAGCGTCACCGAGATTATCGGTGAAGCTAAAGTTCTCGTCCAGAAAACCAGCGACCTCACTGGCAAGGTTTCCGAGATGCTACTTGGAATCAATTTCAATGAGTTCGTTCATTCCTTTTATCACTGGAACGCTGGACTACTCATACAGGACGCATTCCATACGCTCAATGCTGACGAGCGTGAGTTCGTCAAGACTGGCATCACGCCTACCGAGTGGAAGGAGGCGTTCGGAGACTTCGAGGAGGAATAATTTCCCACCAGCGAGGGGGAGGCGAAAGCCTCCCTCTTTTCTTTTACATTGTATTGTGTTACATTCCAATGTATTGTGTTACATCACGATCACACCGGCTATCGGCTACCGGCTTCGCCGCCCATGTAACACAATACAACACCCTGTTATATTAGGCGTATATTAAAATGCCATACCTGATATGGTTGGCACGGCAAATGCTGGTAAAAAACTTGGCACGGCAAATGCTATCGGCGCCGAAATTTTTTTTTAAAAAAATAAAAAAAAACGCTTGCAATGTGATGTAGCCGGTTGTAGTGTCATTCGCATCGGAGGCAATCACGCCTTCGAGCGGGGAACGACTCACCCGAACCGAACGAGTCAGCAGAAAGAAAATAAAATACCATGACCACCACCACTACCGCCGCCGCCCGCACTGAAGTTCTCAACCTCCGCGTTACCGCCGAGATCAAGCAAGCAATCGCCGAGGAAGGTATTCGGGATGGCCGCTCAATGAGTGACATTGCCGTGCGCGCTCTCAAGCTGGGACTCGCTCAAATGATCGCACCTGCTCCCACCCCAAAGGTCGAAGCTCCGAAAGCCACAAAGGCCAAGGCCAAAGGCAAGCGCAAGGGTGACGACGGCGCAGCTCCAGCGACCCCTGCAAAGCCTCGCAAAAAGTAAGGCGAGGCTGACCAGCCAAAGGCCCACGGCGAAAGCTGTGGGCCTTTCTCGTGCCGAGAAACTGGTAGGCAAACCTTGCCGAGTAATTCCTGCCTACCGGCAAATTATGCTCGGCAGATTTTACCCACTTGGGTTGGCACACAACCTGCTAGTAGGCAAGAATTTCCTATCTTGCCCCTATTAGACCGGCAATATTTACCTACCCCCTCTGTGCAAATTTTGCCTATAGGCAAAAATTGCCGGGTGGGGGGTGGAGGGCGGTGCGCCCCCTATATAGGTAGGTAGTATTACAAGGGTACTACAATAAAAGCACAAGGTACTACAATACTATTACAATATATTAGGTTTACTATAAATCAATTACAAAAAAATGGAACTATCCAAAAACGCCGTAATGAAACACCAAATCATTATTACAATAATATTATAATATCTTAGCACCCTTAGACATATTCTCCTTAGCCCATAGGGGCTGTAGGTTGGTATAGTGGAAGCATTTCTTCTGTTGTTCTGGATCAGTAAGGTCAAATGATGCACAAGGAATAATATGATCTATGTGCCATCCATCGTTTCCATGATTCTCCCATGTCATTCCCTCTTTGAATTGTGTTTCTAGGTGTTCTCTTGCTTCTTGTATTGTACAGCCTAAAAGAACCATTGATTTACAGAATTTTTTACCTCCTGAATTTTTTAGTACATCTCTAATTCTTCTTCTTATTGTTTCTCGAATTTTAACATTTGGATTTGTTTTTTTTCTATTTTTATACTTTTCATTTATTATTTCTCTATTTTCTTTATCGTATTTTTTTTGATATTCTCTTTTTTTGATTATTTTATCTATATCATTTTTATATTTTAATCTATAAGAAAGTATTTTATCTTTATTATCTTCTCTCCATACCGGTTGATAATTTCTATTTCTATCTAATATTTTTTCTTTATTTTCATCGCAGTAACGTTTTTTATTACAATATTTTGAACAATATATTTGATTTGATTTTTTTTTCTCAAAATTATTTCCACATTTTTTACAAACCCCAAAAATTTTTACTTTTAACTTTTTAACATTTTCTTTATATTTTTTATCACCACAATTTTTTGAACAATAAATATGGTTTGATCTCGTCTTCTCAAACCCATTCCCACAAACAGGACAAATAGATTTAGTCTGTTCTAAAGTATTAAAAAAATCCAACTGTTCCATATCACAATATATAAGGGGTATATGCCCCTGTGACATATACCCCCTATACTCTTTTTCTTTTTTTTTATTCTCCTACGAAGAGATATACTAATCTTTGGAAGAAGTTCTTCTTCTTTGGTTCCTCTGTGGGTGTTTTTAATTGTTCAATAGAATTCTTTAATTCTTGAACCGTGGTCTTTAGATGTTCTACTTCTGGATAAGAAGTAGTTATTGTAGTAGGAGGAAGCAAGTTTTCTACTGGAGCTAAATTTTCAATTGGAATAACCTTTTTAGATTTTGAATTCTTTACGAATATTTTTTGAACATCAAAAGGAATATCATCAAGGTTATATTTTTGTCCTATGACATATGTTTTTCCAATCTCCAATCTACGGAAATGGTATTTGTTCTTGTAGCCTTTCTTTAGCTTTTTAGTATATTTTCCATGGATTTGTTTATAAGCCGCATATCGTGCTTGGTAGTCATAATCTTCAAACTCTTTAGTGGTGAGGAAAACTTTAAATAGTGTTCCATCTTTCTCGAACATTCCAATTCGGGTTCTATTTCTTTTTGAGATATGAAACTTTTCCTTTGGTTTATTATTTAATTCTTCGGAGATAGTCTTTAGAATTTGAAGATTCTTATGTTGTCTGGAATTTTTTCTAATCTTATATGGTGCAGAATCAATCTTGAGTCTTGGTTCTTCATCCTTTCCGTAGCGGATAAAGATAAAGTTATTATGAAGCTTTCTTTTACCTTTAACGCATTTGGTTACTGCTGTGGCATTGAATCCGTCTGGAATACAATCAATAGTTTTATCATATGTTTTGATCAGGTATCCATTGATATCGTATGCGGCGATTTTTGATTTACTTCTTTTCGTTGTGTTTGTTGTGTGGAATTTAAAATCCATATTCGATTGTGTTATATTTGTGTTTATCAGGTTGTTTAGTTTTTTTAGTTTGTCTTCAATATTATTCATATCGTTAATCATCCTATATCGTTTTTTTGAAAAAGTCAACGATTTTTATAAATATTTTTTAAACCCATGAGAAGCAAGGATCAAATATTACTGGAAAGTCTTTATGATAATATTCTTTTGAAGGAAAATGTATCATCTTTAAAATTTAGAGAATTGCAAGATAACCAAAGAGGAACTCCAGAAAGTATGTTTGATAATAATGCGAATCCCGGAGCAGGCAATTCTCAACTACTTCAATATGTAATGGAACATACTGGAGATCTTATTCACCGAGTTGCATATATGGATGGTGTTGCGGGTTGGGGTGGAGCAACCGGAGTTGATTATGGTATGGATGCTGGAAGGGAAAAGGTCGATAGGGTTTTAAAGTTTAAGAATGATATTCTTCGTGGTGAAATTGAAACACAAGCAAGAGATAACTGGAGATATCGTTCGCGTCAAGGTGATATTGAATTGAGCGAGGAAGAATTTATTAAACAAATACGGGATGCTGGTAAAAGATATGCAGATGCATATAGACAACTTAAACCGATTACAAAAGCTCAAAAAGCTGCACAAGATGCTGCGATTGCGTTGGGGGAAGGAGACTATTCTTTGTGGGTTAAAAAATTACAAGAAGTTAAAGACCTTATAAGTACAAGAGAGGGATACTTGGAATCTATATGACATTTAAAGAATATTTTTTAGAATCAAATGATGTTTCTATAGGTATAAACATTAATGATAAGATACAAGATTTTACCGGTCAAATTTTACGCGGAGAGAAAACAATAGAGACAAGAAATAGAAATTCTTTAAAATCATTTATAGGAAAAAAGGTTGGTATTATAAGAACCGGAAAGGGAAAGGCATATCTTGTTGGTTATGCTACTATAGGAGATCCAGTAATATATAAAACCGAAGAAGAATTTAGAAAAGATTATAATAAACATCTAGTACAAAAAGATAGTAAGTTTGATATTCCAAAAGGAGGAATCAAATATGGATATCCGTTATTTGATGTTATAGCATTAAACGAACCTAAGTTAATAACCGATAGGGGAAATTTTGTTTATAGAAAAATAGAATAGTTTTTAATAAATATAATATATGAATTTAACTGTGTTAATAGAAAAAGTTTTATCAGAAGCCAAGGTAAAGAGAGACAGATGTCTTAAAAGAGCCGATTCGGTATATGGTAAAAAGACATCTGCATATAAAAGTGGTGCGGTTGTAAAATGCCGTCAAGGAAAGATTTGGAAAAAGAAAAAGAAATGAACTTGGTAAATCTTATAGAATCCGTATTGGAAGAAGGTTTTGACTTGGAAAAGAAGCAAGGTCTTCATGGATGGTTTAAAAGAAACAAAGGTAAAGGATGGATAGATTGTAAAACAGGAAAACCATGTGGTAGACAAAAGGGTGAAAAAAGAAAAGGATACCCTGCTTGCCGACCAACAAAGTCTATGTGTAATACGAGAAAAAGACACAAAAAGGGATCAAAAAGAATATCTTGGAAAAGGGGAGATAAAACCAAGTAAATATAATATAATGAAAAACAAAGACCAAATAGTTCTAGAGGGTTTATATAGTAAAATTTTAAACGAGGAAAGAAATGTTCCTCCTGCGGATTGGGATAAAGGTTTTGAGTTTCCGATTAAAATTGGTTCTGGAGGAAAAGAAATTCCTTTTAAAAAGAATGGTAAGTGGTATCTTTATGTTTGGGATTCAAAGAATAATAAACATTTTTATTATTGCTATGATGATGACATTTATCATCCCGATACTGATTTCGATCAACTCTAATATAAGTATATAAACATATGAGAAGCAAAGACCAAATACTATTAGAAAATTTATATTCTAATCAAATCTTAAAAGAAGGAAATGTTTATGATTCTGTTCATCGCGCAATAAGTCGCAGAATAGCTAGTAACCATGTCGATTTATTAAGAGATTATGGTATAGAAAAAGTTCTTGATGCTGTTAATCAGGTAGCTAGTCATGTTGCGGAAGGAGAATCTCTTGAAGATATTGGATCTAGCGATGTAAGTGCTTGGGTTAATTGGGTTGTTAAAGATTTAACACGCGGAGAAAATACTGCTGAACGTCTTCAAAACATGAGTGATACATGGGATAAAAATGCATCACCGGAAGCCAAAGCGGGTAAAGAAAAGTTATCAAGTATGATGGGTGAATTCGGAAACCGTTTAGGTCCAGAAGGCGCGCGTTAAAACTGTACTAAATCTTTAATCATCATATTATAGGTATCACAATGGAACTTCATATTATTTGAAGTATCTATAAATCCCTTTGGATAAAACTTTGCATTCTTAAAGAACTTTGTTTTTGGTATCATTCCGCATAACCATGCCTTAGAATTATCATTTAGTATTCTTACAAACAAATAGACATCGCAATTTTGTTTTGTATTGTATCCACTTATAGAACATTCATAAAAGTCTTTTGGTTTAGAAGAACACTTTTTTGTTTTAACATCTATTTTAACATCATTCTTAACAATATCATAATCATGAGTGTTTTCTATTTTGGCTTTAATATAATTCGCCGCTACTATTTCACCTAGAAACCCAACGACATTACCTTCTCCTTTTGTTATGGAGTTTCTTAGTTGTCCCATCTCTTTGGATTTTTGTTCTGCTTCTTCAATCCATTCTTTTTTAATTTCTATTTCTTTCATTATACAATCCACCAATCCGGAACGTTACCTAGTTTCCATGTAGAAAATTCTTTTTTATCCTTGAGGTAATATGTTCGGTATGCAGTAACCGGATCGGAATTTTTATATTCATCTGGCATAGCTTGAGCAAATGGGGTCATGTCTCCGTCTGGAACAATGTTGGCGTGATCCCTGCACAACTGGAAGATGGGATAGGACTTATGTTGCTTACCATAGCGGCGAGTATATTCTTGAAATAGTTCTTCGGTCATTTCACAAAGCCAAATAAAATTTTTTCGCGCTGCGCGCACCCATTTAGAGCATGGGTGATTAAGGTGTGCTAGTTTATATACACCATCAACGGTGTCATTGGAATGAACACGGATGGCGGTGGAAAGCATTTGAGTATGCTCCAGAATCATCTTAATGCAATGCTTATCATTATGTTGACGAGCGGCTTGAATGGGATTTTTATCAAGTACAAATATATTCATGAGAAAATAGTATTTGATTTTTTTATTTTAGTCAAGTATAAATATTGAAATGACTTTCAAAGAATATTTTTTTAAAGAGCAAACTGAAATAGAAAATTTTCAATATCCTCTTACCGTGTATCATGGAACCGATTTATCATCTGCGAAAGATATAAAAGAAAATGGGTTGAATTTAAGTAAATGTCATAAGGGATATTTCGGACAAGCTTTTTATGTTACTACAGATGAACAATTAGCAAAAAGTAATTATGCGGATTTTTCTGGGGACGACGAAGGAGGAACAGTTTTAGAATTTAAAATGAATCCGATTAATAAAATATTGGATTTAAGGAAAACCGATGATTGGGATTATTATCAAAATTTAAAATATAAAGGACGGGAACTTAGTAGTTGGATGGGATTCGATGAGTTGCCAAGTATTATGAACTCATTCGGAATCGATGCAATATACGATAGATCTAATGATGCATTTGCAGTTTACAATTTGAATATACTAAGTATATTGTAAATATTTATTAAAATTATGGATTTAGAACTTTTAGTAGAAAACGTAACAAACAGAAATAACAAAAACACATTCAATGTTTTAAAGTATGAAGATTTTTTAAACGAAAGTGTTTCATGTGAACTATGTCAAGAAGAAGTATTGACCGAGGCAAAGTTACAATTAAGTGATGAGGAAATAAAGTTTGAACAAGAACTTAAAAGAAAATTACCAAGACTTAATTTATTATCAGTTTTAGCGGATGCAAAGACCTTAAAATCTTTACATGATAAAAGAAGTGGAGATCAATATATTACTGGTATTCTTTATATAGCACCTTCAGAAGAAGGAGGGGTTGATGTTTGCGTTGGTTCTTCTGGTTGTTGCCGTATTGGTTGTTTAAACACCGCTGGTAATCCGGCGGTATTAAAAGGTAAGTTAAGATCCAGAATTAGAAAAGCACAGGAGTTACATTTATCTCCTGAATTGTTTTTTACAAAATTAAAATCGGATATTGTTTTACTTAAACATTTTGCAGATGAGTTTAAATTAAAACTTGCTATTAGAATGAATGGAACTTCTGATTATGACTTCGGAGAAAAGATGGAAGATTTTGTTAAAGAGCAAGCAGGAAAAGGTGTTACGTTTTACGACTATACAAAAATAGTTCCCCGCTATAAAAAGTATTCTCAAAGTAAATTGATTCACCAAACATTTAGTCGTAGTGAACAAAACGACAAAGCATCTTTGGATATTCTTAAAAATGGTGGAAACGTAGCGTATGTTTTCTATCAAAAAAATAATGTATTACCTAGTCATTATTTAGGATTCAAAGTATTGAACGGTGATGCCAGCGATTTGAGATTCTTGGATGATAACGAAAAGGAGTTTGATGAAAATGGAAATCCAATTGGTTTAATCGTCGGGTTAAACGCCAAAGGGGTTATGAGAGGTAGAGGTAGTAGAGCAAGAGCTATTAGACGTTCTGTAATGTGGAATAAGAAACAAAAAAATCCAAAATATATTGGATCTCCAGAATTTAAAAAAGATTGTATGGAGTATTTCGGAGTATCCAGCTTGGAAGATCTTTTTAATGATAGAGATAAATTAAAAGAGTATTTAGATTTTCAAAAACCAGATGGTAAATTATTGGAACCAGATGGTGGTTTTGAAATTATAGTTGATGATCTTAAAAAGGTTAAACCAGATGTTTTTAATCCAAACTATAAACCAGCTTCTCCAGAAGTTAAACCTGAACAAGAAGTTAAACAAGAAAGTAAGATAGTATCATTCAAACAGTTTTTTATTGAAAAATGATTTCGTTTAAAGAATATTTTCTATTAGAATCTCCAGAATATATCGCTGGCGTTTATGATAGGAGAGATTATAATTTTATATACTTTTTAGGGGACTCGGAAGGAACTTTTTTAGCTCCGTATAATTCATCCAGAGAGTCTCATTCTTTTCTTTTTAAAGAACTTAAAAGTAGAGGAATTATAGATAAAAATTATAGTGTGGTATATCCTTTAGAAAATAATTCTGATATTGTAGTTTTAGGTACTCCAAAAATAATAGACTTTACATATTCTGGAGTTATTCTACCAAAGCAAGATAATATCGATTCTACATATATATCACATTGGACAAAAGAATCTTATTTAAAAATAAATGATATTATTTTAGCGTATGTTAAAAAGAATATGCCAGCGCCGTATGCTATAGAATATGTTAAAAAGGGAACTCAGTTAGATCTCGATGGTCCAAAAACAGAAGTAATAAGAGTAAAGTAATTATAAATATTATTAATGGAATCTGATATTATAAAAATTAAAAATATAAGATTTTTCGTATCAACTTCATACGAAGAAACTTTACCTTTATTTTTTTCAACGCAAAATATACAAGATGGGTTATATAAAAAAAATGAAAATTATTTTTTAGTATTAGACAATATTCCATACTCTACAGATAACAGTATAAATTCAAATCAAATAGAAACTTCTGAAATACAAGATAAGAATTATATATTTTCTATTAAAAAACATTTCTTATATAAGATAGCAAGAAAATTAAAAGATAAAAATATAACACCAGATAATCCTATATTTAAAACCGAAGTGGAAAAACTTTTAATAGAATTTTTTAGCGGTAAGCTTAAAGACAAAACAAAAAACCCAGAGCGAGCTGTAAGATTTTTATTAAATACTTCATATAAAAGTTTTTATAATTATTTCATAAATAAAATTATAACATTATCATACTCTTTAAAATCAAAAGGATTTGAATTAAAAGAAGATAATATATTTACCGTTCTAAATGATAAAGGCGCTTTAATATTAACTAATGGTGTTCTTAGATATATTTGTTGTTTTTTATTGAATATTGAAGAAATTCCTGCGATAATAAATTATTCTGAATAATGATAATTTATGGAATAAACGAAACAACTCACGATTCAGCTTTATCAGTTATAAAAAATGGAGAAATACTTTTCGCTTCTCATTCAGAGAGATATAGTAAAGTAAAAAACGATTGGTTTTTAAATCAAGAAATAATTAATAATGCTTTTGAATATGGAGTTCCGGATGTTATAGCATATTATGAAAATCCTTTTTTAAAAAATTTAAGATTGTTTTTTCGAGGAGGTAAAGGTGGAGATGTTCCATATTTTAAAACTAACTCTTTGTTAAAAAACATTCCGGTTAAATATTTTAAACATCATTATTCTCATGCTTCTGCTGGATATTTTACAAGTAAATTTAAAAATGCTACAATAGTTGTATTAGATTCTATAGGAGAATTTAATACATCTAGTATATGGTTGGGAAATGATAATAAAATAAAAAAGATATATAGTCAAAATTATCCAATCAGCTTTGGTCTTTTTTATAGCGCATTTACAAAACTACTTGGACTGGAACCAAATAAAGAAGAATATATAATGATGGGGATGGCTGGATATGGAAACCCAGAAAAATATTATAATAAAGTAAATTCATATTTTCCTAATACAAAAAAACAAAAATATAATTTTCATAAAGGAATATATGATTGGGATGAACTAGTAGACGAACAAAATAAATTTGATATAGCAGCATCAGTTCAAAAAGTTTATGAAGAAAGAATGATGGAGTTTATGTTATATGCTTACAAAAAAACAAAATGTAAGAATTTAGTTTTTATGGGTGGGTGTGCTCTTAATTGTTCTGCTAATACATTACTATGGAAAATATTTGATAATGTTTGGATTATGCCAAATCCCGGAGATGCTGGTAGTAGTTTAGGAGCCGCTTGTGCTTTATATAATGACTTTGTTAATTGGGAAACACCATATTTAGGATATGATATAAAGAAAACATATCCAATAGATAATATACTAAACAATTTAAAAACAGATAAGATAACTGCTGTTGCTTATGGTAGAGCAGAATTTGGACCAAGAGCTTTAGGGAATAGAAGTATATTAGCAGACCCTAGAGATCCAGATATAAAAGATAAAGTTAATGAAATTAAAAATAGAGAATTGTTTAGACCATTTGCTCCAATAGTGTTAGAAGAATATAGTAAACAATGGTTTGATATGGAGTTTGATTCTCCGTATATGCAATATGCTGTAAAATGTAAAAAACCAAATTTAATACCATCGGTTGTTCATGTTGATGGAACATCAAGAGTTCAAACTATAAACAAAAAACAAAATAAACATTTATATGAACTTCTATTTAAATGGAATGAATATAGTGGTGTTCCTGTTCTTTTAAATACAAGTTTAAACATTAAAAACGAACCACTATTAAACGATGAAATTGATATTAATAAATGGATTATTAAATATAAAAAAAATATAAACTAATGATTAAAAAAATTTTAAATAAACTCATTAAATACATACGTATGAAAATTTTATTGAATAATGATAAATATATTTATTAACAATAATTTACTAAAATTTTTGAAAATATATATATAAGTATATATATATATATGCCGAAAAAAAGTAATTGGGATAAAAGAATGAAGCCTAAAGAAATTGAAAAAAGAAAAAAAATGAATTCCGCATTTTTAATACAAAACTTTTCGATTGAAGAGGTTCTAGATGAGAGTGGGGAAGTATTAGAAGATACCGTTATCCGCTTTTCTTTTGATGGTCTTTTAGTTTATTTATCAATACCAAATTCAATGAAATTATGTAAGTCGTTATCTGATATATTGAACTTAAAAAAATGACAAATAGTTTAAAAAATTATTTTTTAAGTAAAACATTTAATTCTCAATTACACGATACTATATGGGATATAGATTCTTTCGATAGTAAAAACATACATACTAAAACAAATGATATTGATAAATTAGATACTATAAAATATGAAGTAAATGAATATGGTTATAGGACTTCCGAAGAAACAAATAATTTTTTTAATGAAAATTTGATAGGGTGTTTTGGATGTAGTAATACCTTTGGTATGGCTATTGAGTATAAGGATACTTGGCCTTTTTTGTTAAACAAATTTATAGGTGATGAATGGTGCGTTAAAAATTATGGAGTACCCGGAGGTTCAAATGATAACATATCTAGATTAATATATAATTTTGTTTCAAATAAAAAACCAAAAATTATATGTTGTTTATTTCCAGATTTTTTTAGAATGGAATTTTTTGATGTTAATTCGGATTTAAAAAATTTTAGAAAAACTGAAAACAAAGAGATATTAAAAACATATTCTTTTATACAACATGAATTTTATATGGCTTATAAAAAAATTTCAACTGAAGATAATGGAATTTATAACTTTATAAAAAATTTTAAGTTTATACAAAATTTATGCGACAACAAAAATATAAAATTTTATTGGTCTACATGGGCTAGAAATATATATTGTTTAGATAAATCTTTCATAGAAAGACATTTAAATATTAATAATTACGTAGACTTAAGTCATTTAGAATCTAATATAGATTATGGTTTAGATGGAATACACTTCGGACCAAATACAAGTAAAAATATAGCAAAAGAATTTTACGATAAAATCACATCGCAAAAACCCTGAGCTATTTTTTCATTTACTTCTCTTCCGAAGTGTCCATTATCTCTAGCTTTAGGTTGATTACAAAAATGCGTGTCGTGTTCAACGACTTTAATTCCGTTTTCGTTTAAGAATTTTTTTGTTGTTTCTTCGTTGAAATTAAAAATTGTTTTCGACCAAGTAGACCAGTATAATTTTATATCATGTAATTTACATATTGTTTCTATGAATTTAAAATTTTTAACAAACATATAAACGCCAAAGTCTTCATTTATGATGTTTATGTAATTTTGATAAATTTTTTTATTTTGATGCTTTGAATATACTGGAGTAAAATTTGATAGTTTATCATCAGAAAATAATTCCATTCTAAAAATTTCGGGAAAAAAACAACATATTATTTTTGGTTTGTGTGATATTGTATAATTGTATATCAATCTACTAATTGTATCCATGGAAGCCCCACACACTCCATAATTTTTAACACACCAATCTACTCCCAATTTATCGTTTAATTTAGCACTCCAAGTTTCGTTCCAAGGTAAACCATAACCAAAAGTGTTACTACAACCAAAACAAGCTATTAAATTTTCATTAAAAAAATCGTTTGTTTCTTCGGAAGTTCTATAACCATATTCATTTAACTCGTATAATACATCTGAAGGTTTGTATTCTTTATTTCCTTCTTTGTTGTATTCTTCTTTTTCATCGTTGCAATACCAATTTACAGATTTTATTATTTGTCCGTTAAAATTTAAATTATTCCAATTATGTTCAAGTTCTGGTAAAAAGGTATCTTGATTTTCACCGAAAAGAATTTTACATATTTTTCTTAATGATTTAAGTTCTACCATTATTTAAAATAGTTTACTATACGGTTTAAAATAATCAATGTATTTTTAAGTAAAGTTTTATATTCAAACCCGGACGTTGGAAACTCTATATAGCAGTAAGGAGTTCCAGTTTTAAATAATTGAAGTTCTAATTTTTTATTTTTATTTACTTGATGTTTTCCTATAAATGGAATTTCTATATTATTAGAAATTATGTATTTGATTTTTTCTATTATAGAGTTTGAACAGTTTATATAAATACCTCTCGTTTTATTACTTTCATTTATATCTAGAACTAATCTCGGGTTTAATTTTAATATTTTTTCCATATTAAAATTATCATCAAATATTTTAATGTTTGATTTACCTTTAAAAAAATACTTAAGTTTTTCTGAATAACCACTTTTTGTATTATTTATGATTAATACTATAGGTCTTTTTTGTGTAAAATTTTTAAAGGTCGTCATCTAGTATATATTTACATATAATACATAAAAAAATCTTGTTGTATTTTTAATAAAAAAATGATAAGTATGTATAGTTCTGGTGCTCACAAAGGCTAGACAAACATATACCTCGCTTAAAAAAGGAGAAAATATATGACAAACATAACAACATACACACCCGGACATTATTCGTCCACAGAAAGGGTATTCAGCCAATTACCCGCTCTGTTCAATGATGATTGGCTAAACACCGTAATAAACGATTGGGAGAAGGCATTTGAAGTAAAGAATGCTGTTTACCCATACAACATTAAAGCAATTAAAAATGCTGACGGAGGAGCAGACAAATACATTGTAGAAGTTGCTCTAGCCGGTGTTGGAAAAAATAACATTGATGTCAAAGTCCGAGATGGACATTTGAATATTGATGTTCTTAAAGAAGACAAGGATGATGATAAGAACGTTTCTTATGTCAAAAAAGGAATAAGCAAGCGTAAAGGAAGTCTTTCTTTTGTCTTGAATGAAAACACAGATGCTAAAAACATCACATCAACATACGTGGATGGTTTATTGCGAGTAACCGTTCCCGTAAAACAACCGGAGGTCTATAACATAGATATTAAGGTTGACTAAGTTTCGATAGTCTTTGCTTGAGCACCAGAGACTTTTTTAAATTTTAAAAACTTCTACTCCACACTTTTTTAAAAACTCTATTCCACTTAAATCTCTATATAGAATTTTATAGAAAACTGTTTTTATACCAGATCCGTAAATAGATTTAGCACATTCCATACATGGAGAATGAGTTATGAACATAACAGAATCTTTTCCGCTTTCGTTTGATTTTGCTAATTTATTTATACAATTCATCTCTGCGTGGATAACCTCTGGTTTAGTTTTATTAGAATCATCTTCACATTTATTACACCATCCTTCTGGTGTACCATTGTATCCTATAGATATTATTCTATTATCTTTTACAACCACTGCTCCAACCTTTAACCTAGTGGCAGTTGATAACTGTGAAAATCTTTCAGCGACATCCATGTAAGCTGTTATTAATTTTTCTTTCATGTTACTGTTCATATAATTCAAATGATCCTTCGTCTGTCGTATAATATATATTTTTAGGATCCATATATTTAATTAAAGAACTACAGCTTCTACAACATTTAGAATTTTTAATATTCATATTTTTATCTAATCTGACATTTACTATTGTTAATTTATTATAAGGTATATTAGTTTTATTTTTTAATCTTAAAAATAAATCTAATTCAGCGCAAGTTGTTTTTGTCTCTAAAACTTTATTATCAAAATAAATTGGATTTTTTGTTATATTTAATGGGTGTGTTTTGTTTTTATTCTTACCTATGCAAATTAATCTTTTTTTATACCATCCAAAAGAAAAAACTTGAACTCTCATATCATGAGAGACATCATATTCTGCATTAGCTATTTCTAAACTTTTTTTAAGCTCGTATTGCATTTTTTTAATAAAAAAGATAAATACTAGTATATGCCATCTACAACAGAAAAACAACGAAAATTTTTTGGTGCCGTAATGGGAGCTAAAAAAGGACAAAAAGGAATCTCTAAAAAAGCTAAAGAAGTAGCAAAAGAAATGCCTAAAAAAGAAATTAAGAAGTTCTTAAAGGTTAAGAAAAATAAATCTAAAAAGACAAAGAATGAATCTTTTTCTTTAGTGGGTGAGATTTTTAAATTAGTTTAGTCTCCAAACTCTAAAGCATTAGCGACTTGAACCACATCATTAGATGCTACGCTAATTTTATCATTCATCCAAGCTTCCAATTCTTTACCACCCTGAAGGATGTTCAAGGCTTTTTCAGCATGACCGATTAAAGTTTTTAAGTTAGCAATAACCATTTGTTTTGCTTCATCTACTTCGGTTGTAGCTGGAGAGTTAGTAATAGCTAGTGTAGAGACTTCTGGAGAAGGCATTGGAACTTCGGAACTTGCTAAAGCTTGATCATCATCAATCATTGATGTTAATGTGTTTTCAAAAATTTTTTCGTAAGATTCCGATAATGTTTTAAAGTCTTTTCTATTCATAGCAATAAATATTTATCTTATAAGTGTATCAATAACAATATTTATATATTATTTTTTACTTTCTCAGTAAGAATTTGTTCTATAAATTCAGATATTGTTAAATCTCTATTGTTTGATTCGCAAATAATAAATTCTAATAACTCTCTAGAGAACTCTGATAAGTCTAAATCTATTTTTTCATATTTTGTTAAAAGAATTCCATCTTCTTTTATATCCCAAGAAAATTTATCTCCTTCTTTTATATTTAATTCTTTAAGTTCTTCGTCCGTAAATTTAACATAGTACTCTGTATTAGACTCTATTTTTTTACAAATTTTATTCATACTATATTAGTATAAATTTTGTTTTTAAAAAGTAAAGTTAAAAATCTCCGTATTGTATTAAATATTCACTTCTGAGAAGTAATAAATTACCAAGCTGTTGGTTATTTCTATTGCCGAGTTTTAATATTATATTATCTATGTCGGATATAAATTTTTTGAAACTATTACCAGCTGGAGGATTATTTACTAGATATTCGTGAAAATATTTTTCAAACTCCGCGTCAGTTGATTTAGGTCTTAAATCTGGAAAGTTATTTTTTAAAACGTTTTCGTAGTTTGAATTTAAAAGATGATATGTTAAGGATTTATATTTTTCTTTAAGAGCATTTTTCTTGAGTTTAAAGTCTTTTATTCCTTTAATAACATCTATTTCTGAATTTATAGTTTTGACAAAAAATATATCAAAAGATTCTTCTAATAAAGAAGACATTATTTTTTCAACCAAAACGTAAAAATTCATTTTCATCTAATTATTTATTCTTTATAGTATATTTTTTATAATAAACATTCTAATATTATTTGAAACTGTTGATATTAAATAGAATAAATTTATTATTTTTTTCCAAAACCATCTCCACCCTAAGTAAGATGCGTATCGTCTAAAAATAGTCCAAGGATGATTTTGAAGTTTTTTATATGCATCTTTCCACTTTTCATCTTTTACTTTTCTATCTTTATCTAGTTTAAAGTCTAAAAGTTCTATCTTGTCTAGTTTTCCATATACAAAATAAGATTTAAATTCAATCCAAAAATCTGTGTCTTCGTCTAACTGATCGTATGTATAAAAAATTAAAGTTCCGTGAAAATCTATTTTTTTATCTTCTGAACCTTTTTCTATAATATCTTTCCAAAGATTCCAAGACTTATGGTTTTTATCTTTTTTTTCTTCTTCGGTATAAGGTATATATTCTCTTTCTATAATATGTTCATATAGAAGCCCATCCTCTGATATGAAATATTCGGATAAACAATTATCTAAATCTTTTGTTTGAAAATTATATTCTTTCCAATCTATATTTAAAGATTTTAAATCTTCCGGAATAGAAAGATTTTGTTTTATTTTTATTTCATCGTACATCCCCATATATCTATATATTAGGTAAAATGAAATTAAAAGTCAATCCCGAATGTGGTAAAAACGTTATTTTTTAATTCTTTTCCGAAAACATCATAATCCATCACTATTTTTCCTTGTACATACAAAACAAAACTTTTACTTTTGTGCTCATAAAATTCATATCTATATTCACCAGATAGATTTGATTTTATACTTTTTGTTTTTTGTTGTTCATAATTTGTTTCGCCGGAAACAATTATTGTTTTATTTTCGATTGCAAATATATTAAAGTTTATTAAAAAAAGAAAAATTAAAATTCTTATCATTAATATTATTTAACGCCAGAATTAGAATCGTCACTTGTTTTTTTGAAATAATTTCTTTCCAAGAAGGTCAATCTGTCGTTTAAAGTATCCAAGGATTTTTGCTGAGTATTTAAAATTAAATTTAAATTTTTGAATTGTTCTGATGTTACTATCTGCTGGTTTAATATTGATTCTAGTCTATTTTGTATGAGATCAAATCTGGAGTTTAAAAGTTGATCTTGCTTTGTTGTATAAGCTTCGAATGCATCTCGTTTTACATAATTAGCAGACATCCATAACGTGTAATAACCAATAGCTAAAAATAATATAAACATGAAAAATGGTTTAAGTAATGGTGCTATTATCGATGGGTGGATTTTTGCTATGTTTGGTATTACTTCGATTAATGTGTCTTGACTTTTTTTGTCGCCCTGATTATTATTACTGGACATATATAATTATTTATACAATTTTTGTAACACATAAACAAAAAAAATTATTTTTAATTGACTTTTTTTATTTTTTATATTAAAACATTTAAACAATGGAAACAAAAACACCAGAAACAGTAAAATCACTAAGAGATAAAGGATTCTCTTTCAAGGAAATATCAAACCAATTAGGAATTGGGGAGACAACAGCGAGAGATTGGTTTTATGATAGACATAAACCAAGATACGAGCATTCAAATGTGGTTGGTTATGTAAATGAAAATCTATCTAGAATATCTTCTAAAGAACCGGAAGACGTTCTAAATTTTTTAGAAAATTTATCACCAATCTCTTGTAACGTAAAACAAAATAATAACATAAATAAAACTCTTAACGATTATTGTGTCGTTATAGGTGATATGCATTTCCCCGTTCAAGATGATGCCACTATAGATATATTCTTTGAAGTTGTTAGAGAATTAAATCCAAAGACTGTAATTTTAAATGGTGATACACTAGATATGTTTGCTATATCTAAATATCCAAAAGATATTCGTCATCGTTATTCTCTTATGGATGAAAGAGTTGAATATCATAAATTTTTAGCTCAGTTAGTATCTATATCAAATGATTGTCACATTTTAGAAACAAACGCTAACCACAGTGGAAATGATATTTCCGGTAGATGGTTTAGATATTTGAGCGACAGACTTGGAGAATTGGCTTCACTCCCTGACATAAAAGATAGACTTTCTTATGGAAACGTATTCTTAGGTGATTATCAACAATATGTTGATTTGGTTGATTATGTAGAATTAACTCCAGAATTTGTTGTTTTGCACGGAGACATCGTAAGAAAAAGCGGTGGCTATTCAGCAAAAGCTCATATGGATAAATGGATGGTTTCTGTTATGCATAACCATACGCACAGAATTGGATCTACATCACAAAGATTTCCCGGAATCGGTTCGAGAAAAGAGAAGCAAATTTTTGCTTGGGAAAATGGATGTGCTTGTGATTTGTCTCCAGTTTATGGATCTGCACCAAATTGGCAAAATGGATTTAGTATTATTTCTTTAGATAAAAATAACTTTGGGGTAGAACAAGTTAAAGTTATAAATAAAAGCGCAAATATTTCAACTTTAGGTATGACTATTAAGGCGTAAGATACGTTTAATCTTATTGATTAATTTATGAAACCATGATTCCTTAGTAGCTTTCGATTCGTCGTCTAGTTTTTTTATTATTCTTTCAACTTCTTCAGCTAAAGAATCCCTATACGACCTATCGTAAGAATATTTCATAGTTTATTATTTATCTTTATATTTTACTTTTAGAAATGGATTAAATATTTTTTTAACTTTTTTTTCTTCGGGTATATCTTTTTTATCTTCTACCGTTTCGTTTACCTTTTTTGGTTTGGTTACGATGTTATTATAAGCTAATATCAACGCTAATGCTAAAGGATCGAAAACTAAAACTATTAAGATAGTAAACCATTTTATAACAGTTTCTATAGGAACCGAAAATAGATTAGATACAAACTTTAAAGTTCCTATATCTTTTGATTTGTTTTCTTCGGTTTTTAAACCTATTATTTCTATGTCATAATTTTTTAATTCTTCATTTAAAGAATCACTTTTATTTTGAAGTTTTTCAATTTCTAAGTTGGCTTTGTTTATAGCTTCGTATGCTTGTTCTCTAGGGACTTTATAGTTCCCCGCGTCTTGAACTCTTTTTTCTTGAGTGACTCTAATACCGTTTAAAGTATCTAATCTATTTTTGATAGAAGATATTTCAAGTGCAACGTTATCTTTTTTAGAAATTAATATTTCTTTTTTTGTACTGACTATTTCAAATTCAGAATAACTTTTTTGATATGCGGACGTTAAAAATCCAAATATTCCAAGTGATGTTATTCCCATTAATGTTACAACGGCCAAGATCAAATAAAACTTTAATATAAAATTTGTTTCTTTCCAATGTCTTTTTAAATAAGAAGCAGCTACTAATTTTCCTATTTCTAAAGAACCAGCCATTATGCAAACCGCTAGGTATGATCCTGCATATAAAGCCGCTAATCCTTGAACAGAAAAGTAAGCCGCGCAACCAGCAACGATGAAAGCTGTAATAGCTAATATAATAGTAAACATAGTTATTTACTACTTATTAGGAAAAGAATGTAATTTGGCAACCCGCGTAATCGTTTACGTCTAATACAGACAAGTCTAAATTCATTATATTGTTGGGCGATAACTTGTTACCAACAGGAATTAGACATGACATTCCAGATGTTAATGTTAATGAAACTGAAACATCTTGGTCTTGATTATTATGAATGAGAATTTGATTTGAAATAAAAGAAGGAGTGCCCGATGTTCTTGTTTCACATTTTGTAAAGCCTGCACCTTTTATTACCGGATAGACTTTTAACGCCGAATGAGTCGGTTCTATTTCCGCAAAATGATTTCCATACTTATCTCCTATTGAAATATCATCCACTGACGATTCAAGATCTTGTGATAATACTCTTAATGCATTATAACCTCCAGCAGAAGCTACGTCAGCCTTTAGGTTTGAATTTCCATCTTTGATTTCAAGAGCACCTACTGTTATATTTTCGGTAGATATGTTTACCTTTAAATCATCAAAGTTTGTTATGTAAGACGCTTGAGCGAATAATTCTCTATCGGTGTTGTTTAATACTTCAACCCAAGAATTATTATATCCTGCGTTACAGTTTTTAGGTTTACCTGATAAATTATTAACTAGAGTGTACATCTAGTTAATATTTATTCTTTATTGAATTATATACTCAATATTAGAAAAACATTTAAGATCAGAACCACCCGCATAACTTATAGAACTTTGAAGAGCTTCTTTAATTTCTTTTAATTTTTCTTTTACTGAAATATCAGATTTTAACGAAACTTCAAATCCTTCTACGTGTTTATTTTCTCCCTTTGCTCTTTCCGATGCGTTTCCGAAATATATTTTTTCACCTTTATTATCTACTGGGGCGGGAGAGTCGGAACATGACGCAAACAATCCACCGCACATAACCATCGTAGCACCGGCTACAAGAGCTTTTGCTATATCTCCATAGTGGACTACCCCACCATCTGCTATAATTGGTTTTTTAGCCACTGTAGCACACATTTCCACGCAACTAAACGCGGGAACATGAAAGCCTGTTTTATACTTTGTACTACAAGCCATACCGCTTCCTATGCAACATTTAGTAGCATCAGCACCCCAATCTTCTAAATCTTTAGTTGCTTCTGCTGATGCTGTATTTCCAGCGATAACAAAAGTATTCTTAAAGAATTTTTTAATAAAGCTTATCATACTTTTAACTTTTAGGTGATGACCATGAGCTACATCTATTGTTATAAAATCAACTCTATAACCAAGTTGGTATATGGCCATTAATTCAGAAATGCTATTTTCGTTAACTCCAATACTTATTGATATTGTTTTCCAGCTTTCTTCGTTTGCTTTTCTTACGAATGGAATTGTTATATCATCAAACCTATGCATAACATACATATAGTTATTTTCTGACAACCATCTACATAAGTTTAAATCTATTACAGATTTCATGTTAGATGGCATCACGGGAAGATCAAAAGTTTTATTTCCAAATAAAACTGAAGTATCCCCTTTACTTCTAGATTGTAGATCGGAAAATTTTGGAATTAAATATATATCTTTATACGAATAACATTTTTTCATATTTGTTTAAGTTTAGCATCATCACCGATGATACTAACAACTTTAACACAATATTTTTTGTTGTCAATTTTAAAATCGAAAACATCATTTATTTCTAAAGGAATATCTGATAATTCTTCCCACTTGACTAAATCCGCATAAAAGATTTCATCTTTTAAAAAAATACAATTTTCTATACCTCTCATGAAAATTAATATTTGTAAATTATTTTGTTATTTTTTTGTTTTACTTCTTTGAAAACGTTTGGTTTATTCCAAACTATTTTATCAAAATTACTATCGTATTGTTTTTTTACTATTGGTCTTGGTTTATCCCCTTTTCCTGCCATAATTAAAGTCTCATTGGTCTAACAGATGGAAGACCCATTCTTTTTCTCTGTTGGTTTTGTTGTTCTGCGTTTGAAACATTTATGTTTCTTTGAACTTCTTTAGTTATTTGATCGTTTGTTTTTCCACTAAAGTTATTTGGAAGTAAATTTAATATTTCTTTAATAATTTTATCTTCATATACATTTTGAACTTCGTTACTGAAGGTTTCATTATATTTTATAGATTTTGATAATAATTGTTTAATTGCTGTTGTATATTCTTCACTTTTTGAAGCGTCAGCTTCCTTTTTTAAACTTTCAATTTTGTTTTGAAGTTCGGAATCATTTTTGATAGTTGAAACTATTGTATCTGTTAGACCTTTGATGTTTTTATTTCTAATAAAACCTTTGTATCTATTCATTACAAATTCCATAGCTACTGGTAAAGCTATCATCCCCAAAAAAGCAACTGCGTTTCCAAATGAAGCATCTGGTACTTGAGCTTCGTTTATTTCAGAATGAATATTTTTATAAACTTCTTCTAAATTAATTTGATCTTTTTGGTTGGAATACATACTATAATATATACTTACTTACCAGTTGACCCAAATCCATCTGAACCTCGTTCAGATTCGCTTAGTTCGTCAACGACCTGAAGCCCAAACGGATAATATTTTTCTATTATAAGTTGAGCTATTTTATCTCCAGATTTAACAACGTAAAGATTGTCTTTATCGGTATTATACAATATAACAGATATTTCTCCTCTGTAATCCGAATCTATAACACCAGCCATTACATCTATTCCGTGGTTTAAAGCTAAACCAGATTTTGGAGCTACTCTTCCGTAATATCCTTCTGGTAATTCTACTGATATTCCAGTTTTAAGTAAAACTCTAGTATGGGGATAGATAACATAATCTGAACATGAAAAGATATCATATCCTGCGGCGTTTGCTGTTGCTCTTTCTGGTGCTTTTGCTTTTTCGTTTAATAATTTTACTTTCATTATGTTTATATATTTATTTAAGACTCACAAGATTTGCATGTTAAAATTGAACGCGCCAATTCCTGTGCGGGATTTGCACTTCTTTGATAATACAAAGATTTAATTCCTTGTTCCCAAGCAAATATCATAAGCTCATTAACTTCTTTTGGTTTGGTATTTGGAGGAATCATAATATTCAATGATTGACCCTGATCAATATATTTTTGACGTTGTGCTGCTTGAATAATAATTTCTTTTTGAGAAATTTCACCAAATGTTTTAAATACGTCCTTTTCTTCTTGGGAAAGAAAATCTAAATGCTGAACACTTCCACCTTTAATAAGGATAGACTTCCAAGTATCATCGTCATCTTTACCCTTTTCCTTTAGAAGTTTTTTAAGATATGGATTCTTATATGTAAATTTACCTTTTGCTAAATCTTTTACAAAGTAGTTTGAATTAAGAGGTTCTATACTTGGAGATACTTGACCGAGAATAAAACTCGATGATGTTGTAGGTGCAACAGCAAGAGTTGTTGTATTTCTTCTTGTGTATTCTGTTCCTTCGTAAATTGGAGCATTCCCATAATTTTTAGCTAAAAATCTAGATGCATAATTAGCGCGTTCTCTGATTCCTTTCCATACTGCATTGTTTAACATTTTAGCCTCCATCGATTCAAACCCAATCATCTTGGATTGTAATAAAGAATGCCACCCAAGAACCCCAATTCCTAATGCTCTTTGATTAATAGCAAAATTTCTAGCGGCTTCCATGAATTTAATCCCTTTGGTTTTTTCAATAAATTCTGACATTACAGCATCTAGAAAATATACCAAAACTTCTGTTGCATCGGTGGCTTTCCATTCTTCCCAAGTTTCCAAATTTAAAGATGAAAGATCACATACAAAAGATTCATCTTCCGAATTAGAAAGCATAATTTCAGAACATAGATTAGAGTTGTTAATTTTTAACCCCTTGTCTTTATAGATTTGAGGTGCTTGATTGTTAGCATTATCACTAAAGAAGATGTAAGGGTACCCCGATTCAAAACGTTTCTTGATAACAAGACCCCAAATTCTACGAGCTTCTTTGTCCCCATCAACCATTTTCTTCATCCATTCATCAGACACACAAACACCAATAGAAAGATTTTGAATTGGATGTCCCTCCCCGCGAATCTTTAAAAATTCTTCAATGTCTGGATGGTCGATTGGAAGATATGCCGCAAAGGATCCCCTGCGAACACTACCTTGAGAAACGACTTCCATGAGCTTGTCATAAAGCTCCATGAAGTGAACCGAACCTGTCGATTCTCCACCGGAAGAGATTGGTGTTCCTCTTCCTCTTAATGCTCCAAAGTAAGCTGATGTTCCTCCACCATGTTTTGTCATCAATGCTACCTCAGAAACTTTTTCCATTATGTTTTCCATTGTATCACCAACATAAGACCCAAAGCAAGATATAGGCAATCCTCTTTTACGGCCAAAATTAGCCCAAATGGGAGAACTCAAAGAGTAAAACCCACGATGCATGTAATCCTCAAACTTGTCAGCAAAGTCTGTACTGTTTAAGTATTTTCCTGCGGCTTCTGCTATATCTCGGATTCGTTGTTCTGGTGTTTCTCCCTCTAACAAATATCCTCGTTCTAAAAATTTACGCGAATCTTTGTTAAGCCAATATATATATTTTTCCATAAAATGTGTTGTTTATATCTTAGCAAATTGAAGCTGAATAGCAATCAAAATTTAGCTGATAATTCGTTAATGATTTCCTCTTGAGCTAAAGCATAAGATTTTGATAGTTCTTCGACTGTTTCATTTGGTTCGAACTCGACCAATTCATCCTGAATAGACTTGTAAATAGCCGATACTTCCTCTGGAGTTTTAGGTACTTTAAAATAAATCATCTTCTGAAAAGGATTGATTTTTCTTAGAATATTCTGTTGGACGAGAATGGAAAAAATCCGTCATGTTATTCCCCAATAATTCTTCCTCAAACCACATAGTAGAAGATAAAATTTCTTTATCAACTTCAAATGCTTTTGGAAATTTAATTTGAGTTAAAGATTCATTGATTCTGTTTTTTACAAATTCTTTTAGAATTGTAGCACTTAAACCTTCTTCCTTTATTCCATTTACCATCCAATCAATAATTTTAGATTCCGATTCATATGCTTCTTTTGCTTCGCTTACAATCTTTTCAACCAATTCTTCGTCAAAAAGATCGGGATATTCATTACGTATTGTATTAATGATTTTAATACCAACCAGAGCGTGTATATTTTCTTCATTGCGTGTATATTTTACTTGTTGATCTGTATCTTTAAGAACATTCTTATGTCTAGCAAACCAATTGATTACATAAAATTGTGAAAACAAAGAAACGTTTTCGACAAACAATGTGAATAAAATTAATGCATAAAGATATTGTTTCTTACTATCTTTATAAAAACGGTGTGTATATTTTTTAAGATATTTTACACGACCTTGAATCCAGTCGAGTTTTAAATTTTTTTCAAAAACATCTTCTAATCCTAATGTAGTAATCAATCTTTCATATGCATTATTGTGGATGACTTCTACATTAGCCATAACAAAACCTAAATCAGCAAGAGATGGATGAGGTAGATTCTCTCCCAACTTAGACCAAAATGTTTTAACCGCAATTTCGATTTGTCCAATAGCGGAAAGAGTTCTAACTATGATTTCTTTTTCTTGTTCAGTAAGTTTTACTTTAAATTGTTGAACATCAGACTTGAATGAAAATTCTTTATCAGTCCAAAAACCATTGTGCATAGCTTCAATAAATTCATCGGTCCAAGGGTAAAGGTTAGGTTTGCGCGAGATTTGTTCTTCGAATATCATGTTGTTTTGTTCTTTTTAGTTTTACGGTGTTTTAATATATACTTTTGAAATTCTGATTTGTAAAGTTTATTCGCTAGAATTTTTAAAAAATATGAAATATCAAATGGATCACATACATTTACAATTCTTTTTTCGGTATAAAGAACCATCGATTCTGAAAAATCCGGAAATAGATAATGTACGCATTCGTGATATGCTGTTGATAAAAGTTCTGTTCTATAATCAATTTCTATATCGGTCCAATTGCATGAACCCTGATATTTTTTCATTTTTTTGAGTTGAAAAAACTCAGGTGGTTTTCTTTTAACCAAATTAAGACACTTTTCATGAATGTCCAGTACTTGTTTTTTGGTCAACCTTTTCATGTTAATACTTATTTTATAAAGTATTTTTAAAAAAATAATCAAAAAATAAATTGTATTACCTTTGTTTATAAATATATGCGTAAAAAATTATAAAAATATTTTTATTTGTTTTTTTGTTATAAATTGTTTATCTTTCAGTCAATAGATTGAAAATAAAAAATTTTATTGAAAATATTTTTTTCCCGTGTAGTATGGTGATATGTTTACAACAAAAACTAAATTTAAAGCTGATCTAACTGGATTCTATAAAAGTAACGGTTCAACAAATGAATTTCCTATTTTTTTACATTTGAGTTCTTTAAACGAAGGCGCTCCTTGTGTTTTTTATGTAAACGAACCATTTAAGTCTAATATTTTAGATTTTTTATTGGAAAATGGAAGCTTGGTTTATAATTCAGTATCCGGTAAAATAAAATCTTTGTTGAATAACAATAGAAATTTTAAAGCCGGAACTTTTATTTTTAAATATAAAAACGTTTTTGTTAAGATAATCGTTAAAGAAGCCGAATTGGATGAGGTGCCATATTTTACAAATTCTAAAGGAGATTTGGTATCTTTTGGAGAACCAGAAGACGCACAAGAAAAGTTAAAGGATCTTGAAAATAAAACATATGAAATGATGATTTATTATACATCCCTAAATCATGATCTTCCCCTACGAGATTTTGAACCGTTCATAGTTGATTGTAACTTTTCGAAAATTCATCTCTTTATTAAAAACCGATATGATGAATTTGTTTTTGAACCTATAAAACTAGATTTGCCGGATAATATTAACATAGAATTAAATTATGGTAGTAAATTTTTAACAGTTGAAAAGGAAATCGTAAAAAGGTTATCTGAAAATAATAAAGGGCTTTACATGTTCCATGGTCCTCCCGGAACAGGAAAAAGTACTTTCTTAAAATATTTAACTACTCAAGTAAAAAAAGATTTCATATATATCCCAGCTATTATGGTTGATAGTTTTATCAACAACCCAAGCAATTTTGCATCTCTTTTACAGAAGAAAAATTCTGTATTGATTCTTGAAGATGCGGAAAAGGCTATCATTAAAAGATTAAATGATGGAATAGATTCTTCTTCTGTAACATCTTTATTAAATATATCAGATGGTATATTAGGTGATATTTTAAAATGTCCTATTGTTTTAACATACAACTGCCCAAAACAAGATATTGATGAAGCTTTAAGAAGAAAAGGTAGACTTCAAATCGATTATGAATTTGGTCCTTTAGATCTTGAAGATTCAAAAAAACTAGCTAAACATCTTGGGTTTTCTAAAAAACAAATAGATGATAATATAACAGAAAATATGGTTATTGCTGATATATACAATCTTTTACATAAACCAGAAAAAAGTGAAAAGAAACAAGAACGAGTAATAGGATTTGGAAAATGATAAATTTTGAAACTCTAATAAAATTAGAGAATGCGTTTTCTAATATATTGTTTTATGAAAAGGATCATAAATATACTATAGATGGAATACCAGCTAGAATGTCAGTTTCTCAGTTGATAAAAAAATTCGAAAAACCTTTTAATTCTAAAGCTATAGCAGAAGTGGTAGCCAAAAGAGATGGATTTTCAGTTGAAGAAATTCTAGAGCAATGGGACTTTAAAAGAGATTATTCTTGTCATAAAGGATCTGAATTTCATAAATACGTTGAAAACTTTTTTAATAGAAAGCAAATTTCTTTAGATAAAACGGCTATAAATTTCTTTTTTGAAGATAAGAAAACATTTAAGACTAAAAATTCAATAAAAGAATATTATCAAGACGTAGCACTATTAATTAAAAATTTTAAAAACTTTTACGACTGGTGGAAAAAAGAACATATAATAATTAAGTCCGAATTTGTAATAGGTGATTCTGAAACTGGTGTTTGTGGAACTATTGATAATCTTTCTTATAATTTCGTTAAGAATGAGTTCGTTATCTTTGATTATAAAACAAACAAAGAAATCAAAAGAAAAGGATTTAAAGGTGATAAAATGATAGATTGCTTATCACATTTAGATCAATGTGAATTTACTAAATATAGCTTACAGCTTTCATTATATTCTACTATCATGGAAAAAATAACTAATTTTAGTGTACCCAGTTCATATATAATATGGGTTAATGGCGAGAAAGATTATGAATTAATCAAGTGTTTAGATTTAAAAAAAGAATCTAAAATGATATTAGACAATTGTAAATATTAAAAAAAATATAGATTTTGTAATAAACAAAGAGTAAATAATTATACAACATATGGACCCAATAACAAAAGCATACCTCGAAGTATTAAACGAAAGCGTACCAAGCTCTGAAGTAAAAACAGAATTAAAGGTTGGCGCGCCATTCGGTGATAAACAAAACGAAAAAAAAGTAACCGAGTTCCAAAAAGGAACAGGACCAGAAGAAGTTGAAGGTGTTGAAAAACCAGATGAAGCATCAGGCGAATTAAACACACCAGATTCTTCATTAAAGAAATTAGCTGGTGTTAAAGAAGCTACAAATCCTTTTGATGCTTTGTTTAATAAAATTGTTTCAGAAGAAACATTTAACTTCTCCACCCAACCAAATAATGAATTAGAGTCTGACAATGCTTTTGATGATTCTTCTTTAGGTCTTGATGACTCTTCAGAAGAAGATTCTGATGTTGATGAATTCATGGATTCAGATTCAGAAGGAGAAGACGTTACTTTAACTCTCGATAAAGAAATGGCCGAAAAACTTATTGAAATTCTTCAAGCTGCTATTGGTGGTGAAACTGAAGAAGAAGAAGGTGAAGAAAGCGAAGAAGGCGAAGAAGGCGAAGAAGGAATGGAAGAAACTGAAGGTGAAGAATCTTCTTCAGACGAAGAAGAAACCTATCCAGAATCTTTCGCATTAGACGACGCCGAAGAATTAGGAGAACCATTAGTTGACATTGAAAAGCTTAGTGCTGGAATGAACAACCCTAAAAATAATGTTGTTTCTGGAAATATAAAAGTTGGAAAGAAACATGCTGAAACTCCACAAGTTGGAAAAGGCGCAGACGGAAAATTAAAATCCCATAATGTTAAAAAGGGAGTTTCCGTTTTAACAAAAAAGAAACAAGAAGTTTCAGGTGCAGTCAATAAAGGAAAAATGTTATTTGATAACAAATAATATATAAAAACAATCAAAATAAAAAACCCCGTATCATACGGGGTTTTTTTATGTAAATATATAAAATGACTTTTCTTGAATTTTTTAATATAGATAAAAAAATAAATTCTATAGATACTGGTTCTTTATCTCCAGACAAAAGAACTCATAGACATGAAAAAGGTATGTATGCTGTTAATCAAGCAACAGGTAAAACTAAAAATGTAAATGGTGTAGCTAGATATTTAACAACTAAGAATGATGAAATAAATCAATGCATAAGAACCGGTAAAGATGTTCCATTAAGTTTAGCTAAAGCAGAACAATTAAAGAAACAATATGGATTGATTCCTACCGCAGAAGAACCAGAAAAAGCGATAAAACAAACTAAAGTTTATTTATCTATGAATCCAAATGGGTCATATAAGCTAACATTTAAAGGAGACGTATATGGAAAAGGTAAGGTTTTTAGATAAAAGTAGAAACTTTCAAGAGAGATTAAACTTTTCAAATTGGTGGAAAGAACAGATAAGCATGTATGGACAAGAAGTTAATTTCTTCTCCAACTTATCAAATTTAAACTCTATGAATCCTCTTTACGGAGAAGACCCAGCTGCTGGTTATGGAGAAGGTAAAAAACTTATAGTTCAATTAAACTTAAATAATGATGCATATTTATTATCTAAGTTTGGTGTATTAGCAGATAGTGATATGACTGGAGTTATACATCCTATAATGTTTGAAGATGTATTTGGGGATGGAGCAGAGCCTAAAATGGGAGATTTAATGGAGCTATCTGAGTTTGGGTTGGATAGGATACATTTTCCAAAACGAGGCGCTACTGTTTACGAATTAACAGAAGTTATAGATGAGTTTCAGCTTAATGCTATAGCAGGACATTATGTTTGGTTTTTTAAAGCTAAACGTTACGACTTCTCGCACGAATCTGGATCTCCGGGTGCTGGTCAAGGAAATAATCCTAATAATGATAATGATATAATAGAAGAAGTATCTAAACAAAACTTCAACTATGAAGATGGTGATAGTTTATGTTCAGATACTTCAGTATATGGTGACTATTAAATAGATATTTTTTCTACTTGATCGTCAAAATAGAAATTAATATTATACTCTTGTTCTAATATTTTTCTTAGATATATATCCTGAGTTGATTCTATATATTTGTTTATAGCTATTGGTTTAAGTTTAGATTTAAAAGATACTTTCTTTTTTTCTGCGGTTTCCGCTATCATATTTACCGCTTCGTATAATGCTATCCATCTAGCCCACACGATTGATTCTTCATGTATAGCCGACCATTTACTCTTTTTATTTTTATTGTTCATTTAATAATTCCTTATCTAATAATTCTTTATCTCTTATTGATACTCCGGTTGATGTAACCGGTAAATTTAATATTTCAGTTTGTCTAGCGACAACGAATTGTATTTTAACAGAATTTCTTTTATCACATTTTAAACACGTAAATTGAAAAGTTTCAGATTCATCTGGAACAAAAGTCATTACGTTCTGTTGGTTGCAATAAGAGCATTGTAAAATTGTAGATAGTGGTTCTAGATTATCTAACTGTTTTTGAATGCTTTGTTGTATTAAATATGAGTTTAATACATTACCAACAAATGAAAATAGTATATATTGACAAGAAAAAGCCAATAAAAATGTTGTTGTAAAATCCCCACCTATATTTTTTATAGCTAATCCTATAACTGTTGATATAACTATTACGACTAGCGTAGATTTGAATATTTTCTTAAATTTTTCTTTCATTACAAAAATAATATTATACAAATATTATATTGTCAATATTATTTAGTTGGTAATTTAATTGAAACTTCTTGCTGTTTTAAGCTATTAGGATTATTGCTTTGTGATGCATTAATCTTTATTTCTGGAGTTTTTTCTACTCCTAAGTCGGAAATTTCATCTACTTTAAATGCAACTTTTTTAATACCTTCTAGAAGTTTTAAACAATATTTTTTTAACTTATTTAAATCGTTTTTTTGGTTTACGTCTAAAGATTTATTTTTTTGTGCTTCTACTATTTTTGTAGTTCCATTAAGCAAAAAAACAAAACTTTGAGATAAGTCATCACTTACCGTTTGTAATGGATATGGATATGATATTGGATTATTAGGATGTTCTTGTTCTATGTTTTGAGCGCCTTGATTTTGATATGGATAGTGGTATCCGTCTCTTGATGATACAGGAGCAAAATCTTTTCTAGGTGCAGAACTAGAAGCTGGATATGATTTATTAACGTTAGTATCGTATATTTCGTTTACTAACTTATTAAAGTTCATTTTACTACGCCTACTTTTGTGAGGTTTCCACATCTAGAGCAAACCCATCTGCATTCATTTACTACTTGTTTTGTTTGCGGATTCGTTCTTGGTGTCACTTTACCTTGAATGAAAGCACCGCAAAAAGTACAACCAATCGGTTTATTTTCCACGGTTTGATATTGTGGTGTGTTGTTCATAATATAATTACTTATTTGTGATCCCCCGGTTTCCAAGAATCTTTTTTAAATTCTTCTATTTTTGGAACATTTAATTCTTTGAATTTATGTGTTATAAACCTACAAAGTTCTGATCTTACGATATCAGCTTCTGTTAATTCCATACAAATGATTCCGTTTTCTCTAGATTCTTCATTATTAAATAAGTCATACACTTTACTGAATCCTGATTTTCCTTGTGGTAAATCGCTTTGTTCTGGATCACCACATAAAAATACTTTTGAAAATTCACCAATTCTACTCATAATTGTTTGTAATTCTTTGGTAGAAAAATTTTGAACTTCATCCGCACAAACAAACTTTGCAGAAAAATGTAATCCTCTTGCAAAATTTATCGGACAAATTGTAAGTCTATTATCTTTTTGTAATCTATCTATATTGGGTTTACTTAAAAGCTCAGAAAATTTATCATGAAATGGTGTCAAATACACATTAAACTTCTCCATGATATCGCCCGGCAAAAATCCTAATTTTGAATCGGATGATTCTACAGCAGATCTTACCAAGACTAAATCTGAAACTCTTCTCTTGTTTAAAAGAGTTAAACCACAATACATCGATAAAATAGTTTTTGACGTACCAGCTGGTCCCTTTAATAATAAAACTTTTGTTTTTTTATCTAAAAAATTTGAAATTATCTCTTTTTGTTTTTCTGTCCAAGGTAATTCTTTAATAGATAACTCGAAATTTATTTTTTCACTTTGAAAGACATATGGTGAATTATCTTTTTCAATTTCGTTTGAGTTAATCGATAGCTCTTGCGAACTATCTTTCCTACGATTTTTTTTGTTTTTCATTAAATTTTTTAAATGTAAAAAATATTAAGCCTTTGGTCCCTGTGAAGTATATGATGTTGGGGATGTTGGAGTATTAGGTTTAGGAGATGCTTGTTGTTGTTGTGCTATATTTTTTTCAGCTTCTGGTTCTTGATTATTTTGGGTGTTTTGTAATTCTAAATCTTTTAGATCCATTCCATTTTTATTTAGTTCCTGTTTAAATATTTCTAAATTTGTAGGACTCTTTTTAAGATTTAAAATAAAATTATCGAAACTATCTGGAGATTTTAAATCCACAGGATTTACATCTTTATTGAATTGTGGTAATAGTTTTGTCAAAACGTCTGCGACCTTTTTAAGATCTGCGTTTGGCGCTACATTTAATGTTTTAAAAACATTTGGGTTTATATTTACAGCAGAAGATGTAGATGATCCAATTTGTTCTGAAATGTAGTTTTCTATTACAGTATCGAATTTTTTCATTGTAAAAATAACTTACCAGAAATTACCAATCTTTGCAAGCTTGATATTTTGCGGTTCCGGGTTTTGCCGATGAACATTTATGTCTAGCTCTAAATGATTTTTTTCTTTTAGTATTACCGGATTTTCCAGTCACTCTAACTCCCTTTTGACCCCAATGAACTCTCTTGTATCCTCCACCACTTGGGTTTTTAACGCATTTCATCCATTTTTTACCTTTTGCTGTTGATGTAGCTTTTTTGGTTGGTCCTGTGCATTTAGCTTCTTCCAGTAGCGAGGAAACGAGTAGATCAAATTTATTAGTGTTCATACATTGTATATTTATATTTAGTTTAATTTAAAACAAATTGTAAAAATGATATTTTTTAAAGGTAAATATTGATATACATTATGGCATCAAGAACAATAGCATCACCCGGAGTACAAATAACTGAACAGGACTTATCTATTATAACAAGACCAATTGGAGCTACTGACGTTTTAATATCAGGCTTTGCCCCTCAAGGTCCAACTGAAACATTAGTTAATGTTACTGATATCAGTGAATTTGAACAAATTTATGGAACACCAACAAATGCCGCTGAAAGATATTTGTATCATTCTGCAAAGCAAATTTTAAATACTTCTCCAGCAAACTTACTCGTTTCTAGATTACCATATGGTTCTGGAATGGGAGAAGGATATACTAATTCATATAGTGCATTAGTATATGGAATTTCTGGTGTTTTTGAAGAAATAATTGAAACTAGATCTTATCCATTAAATAACATCATTACTGTAGATGGCGTAAACGAGTCTGAGTTATTATCAAATCTAGCTGCATTAGGTTCTCCATATTCTTTATATGCTACAACTACTGCCGCTCAAAATTTACCAAAATATAAATCAACAAATCCAATTGTTGATACCTTTGTTGATCAAGTAGTATATCCAACTCTTAGTACATTGAGAGTAGCTGGTGCAACTGTAGATGATGTAGTTTCAAATACATTTGCGTTAACCGCATCTGCTCCATTTTCAAGTTATCCGCAATTAACTTCTTTATTTAATTTGTATGCATCTGATATATTCCCAGTAACTCAAAACCAATGGGTTGCTACTGAAGTATTAAATGATGGTGTAGAATGGTGGAGAACATTAACTGTTAAAACTACTGCTACTCAACAAGTAGTAACAAATTATGTTATTTCTGTAAGTACATATAATGAAAACATTAATACCTCAACAGTAATAAATCCTGTTACGAGTTTAACCGACGCTAACAGCTATTTACTTCTTCCTCCAATTTCTATATTATTAACTGATGATCAATATAATCAAATTGCATCAAATAGTATTGATTGGCAGAATTTAATATCTACAAATTCAAATACTTTATCTTCATTTTCTTCATTAGGTAAAGCTGGCTTAATCGTTTTAAACGATTCAAAAACAAGCATAAACAATCTTTTTGAAGGTTACTATGTTGGCATAGCAGACAATAGAAACGTAAACCCAGCTACAGATTATGATTCTATAACTGCGATAAATACCACTCAAACTTTATCTTCAATTGGTGGTTCTATTGGAATTCAGCCATTTGCTAAAATTCCAGAATCAAGATTGAATTTTAAATTAACTCAAGAGTATACTGGATTCGCTGGAGATTGTATATCCGAATCATTGGAGGCATATCCTACTGGCTATGACTTTGCCACATCATCATTTGATGATAGCTTAATTTTAGTTCTCTTTAAATTAAACACATCTATCTACAATAGAGATACCGTTGTACTTGATTATAGAGTAGCTGAAGGATATTCCGGTTCTTTATATTCAAAGAGAACACAAAACAATCCTACTTTTGGAACTCCAAATACATTCTTCTTAGATAACGTAGTAGAAAAAAGATCTAATAACATTAAAGTTGTAACAAATCCATATATTTCAACTTATGGAAAATGGGTTTCTGATAATGGACAACCAGCTAAAAAAGTTAGAGTTTCTGATAAAGCCAAAGCTGCATATCCAGTTGGTGTATATGTTTCCGAAAATGATTTTGAAAATACTGATTTAGGAAACGTTCCATCAAAATTACAAAGAGTATTAAATACAATTCAAAACGACGAAACATTAAATATCGATGTAGTAGCCGAATGTGGATTAGGAACTATTTGGGCTGGTGCAAAAGCTAGAAAATTAGCTGATGGATTATCTGAATATATTTTCGATGAAAATTATTCTGTTGATATATCAGAATTAAAAGATACCTCTGGAGCTATCGTAACAGGTATAAACGCCGACTACCAAGCTCTTGCTAATAAATTCTTAACTTTTGTTTCTGATAGAAAAGATCACGTTTTCATAGCAGACCCATTAAGATACATTTTTGTTTCTGGAAAAAATTATAAAACAACAGCTAGAAAAAATTATGTATTCTCTAATGATGTTTATTGGCCAATGAAAAATCAATTTGCTGCTTTCCAATCCAGCTATTCATGCGTATATGGAAACTGGTTGAGAGTTGCTGATGATTTTTCAGATCAATTCGTTTGGGTTCCATCTTCAGCATTTGCCGCTGGTGTATTTGCAACAACTTCACAAGTTGCTTTCCCATGGGCCGCTCCTGCTGGTTTAAATAGAGGAAATCTATTAAATGTTATAGATTTAGGTATAACACCAAATCAAAAACAATCAGATTTATTATATAAAATAAACATAAACCCAATTTCATTCTTTGGAAATGATGGATATGCTATATTCGGTCAAAAGACTTTATATCGCAAACCTTCCGCATTCGATAGAATTAACGTTCGTAGATTGTTCTTAACTTTAGAAAAAGAAACTAAACAGTTATTAAAATACTACGTCTTCGAACCAAACACATTCACAACAAGACAGAGATTAATTGGTTCATTACAACCAACATTTGATAAAGCTAAATTAAATGACGGTTTATATGAATATCAAATTATCTGTGATGAAAGAAATAACACTCCAGATGTTATTGATAATAATGAAATGAAAATATCAATATACATCAAACCAGTAAGAACAGCTGAGTTCATATTGGCGGACTTCATCGCAACAAGAACTGGAGTTTCTTTCTCTGAATTGATAGGATAAAGGATAAATAATATATATGGCTGGATTACTCGACACCACTGGAATTGAAAACTTCTACAACGCGGCATCAATAAACGATTTTGCTAGACAAAATCTTTTTAGAGTTGTCGCATTAGGCGGAACACGTTTTACCGTTAATGAGTTGATGTATGTAACTACAACAACTCTTCCCGGCAGAGCTATTAACAATATTCAAGTACCATTTATGGGCTTGCAATTTAATGTCCCCGGAACCGCTAATTACCCAAATTCAAATGCTTGGAATCTAACATTTAGAGTTCCACAAAGTCTTTCTGTTAGAAGAAAGTTTGAAGATTGGACTAAATTAGTATTTGATGATGCTACTAGCACTGGTGCTTATAACATCCCAAGTAAAGATGTTTCCAATCAAGTTATTTTAACACTTATAAATAAAGACGGTACTCCATTAAGAACATATACATTTTTTGGAGCTTACTGCGTAAGTTTAGGTGAGTTAACTTTGGATGTAACAACAGCTGGTGATATTTTAAATCAACAAGCTACTTTAGCATATCAATATTGGAGACTTACCTAATACTTTTAAATAAGTATTATTGTGATATTCAGACCTTCAGATACATCAAGAAGTCCTTATTCTTACTACCTAGACCTTTTAGGTTCTTGGTCTACTAACGTAGCATTAGCTAGTCAGTGGTTTGTATATTTTAATTTCGATACATTAAAAAGAAACGGACTATTTAATAGCTTTGAAGTTTCGCTGAATGATTTTGAAGGTGAGAATGATTGGCAATTAAATGCTGATGTAACAAGAATGTTAGTTGATGGTAGATTACAACATTCATTTGAAAACTTAATAGGATGCGTATTTGCAAAAGAAGTTAAGCTTCCGCAAGAATCGGTAAATGCTTCTCACGAAGGATTATCTTACGGAGGTTATATGGCTCCAGCAACCGCATCAACTAGAAAACAACATGATTCTTTTTCTCTTACTTTATTGGAAACTAATGCGTCGTTTTTAGATTTAGTTATAAGACCATGGTTGATAACAGTTGGTTATAATGGTCTTGTAGCAAGACCAAAAACATCTTTTAAATATGTAAAAGCTGATTATGCTGATGTTGTTATGTTAGCAAAAGGTGGAGCATATTCAAATATGGTTATAAGAAAAATACATAGATTTTATAATGTAGCCCCAATAGCTATGGACGGAGAATCATATTCTTATGCTCCAGATGGTCTTAAATTTAGCAATGCTTCTTTCGTATATGATAGGTATTGTGTATCCGATAAAAATACTGGAAATTTTATAGACGTCTATTAATTAAATATAGATGCATCAATATTTTAATCATAGTTTGGATTTACCATATTCAAATTCAGTTATAAAATATAGGGAATTAACAACTCAAGAACAAATTTTATTATCTAAAATAAATTTAACGGTTCCTTATAATAACGATGGATTTTATGAATATTTTTGCGTTTTAAATGATATACTTAAAAATTGTATAAAGAATCCAGATATGTTAGATCAAATGGACATAATGGAATATGTTATGTTTGTGACAAAATTAAGAATTTTAAGTATTGGAAATACTATAGAATTTATAATAGAAAATACAGAACAAGAAAACATAAAGAAACAGAAAATAATAATTAATTTATCTTTCTTTATAAAAGAGTTATATAATAATTCTAAATCATTTTTAGATGAAAAAATTAGAGAAAAAAATATAAACATAAATTTTAAATGGCCGTCAGTAAAAGATATAGATATTTTTTTAAAGGCTAGTGATATAGACACTATAAGCAAAACTCTTGGGGAATTTATAAAAGATATAAAAATAGAAAACGCATCAATAAATTTTCAAAAATTTAATAATGAACAAAAACAAGAATTGTTAGATAAACTATCTATAAGTTTAAAACAAAAAATAGAAAATAAAATATTTCAAAATTTAGAATCTTTAATGGATAAAAATTTATTAGGTATAGATTATTTTAAAAATCAAAAGTTTAGTATATACGGGTTTGGGTTTATTTCTTTTTTAAGGATGTTTTTTTCTTATGATATTAAAAATCTTTTTCAGGAAATACATTATCTATCCGATTCCGGTTTAGATTCAAATTACATATTAAATATATCTCCATCAGAAAGAAAAATTTATATTAATATAGTAAATGAACATAATAAAGCAAAACAATCATCAAGCTCCGGAGAATCATCTATAGGAACTTCTAAAACATTAGAGGATTTAGCTGTTGAATTCAACCAACAATAATATAAATACTTTTTATTATGATAGAAGAAAATACAATAGTTGATTTTAATTCAGCGATAAATTTATTAAATTCTGCAACTGAAACATTTAAAGTTAGTATTTGGATTCCGTCGTTAAAAACATTTCTAAATTTTAAAGAAATAGAAGGAAAACAACAAAAAATGCTTTTATCTGCTGCGATGGAAAATTCTATTTATAATACATTTTTTTCTAATTCTTTTTATGAAATCATTAAAAACAATCTTATTGAAAGTGAAGAATTTAAAAAAGAAGATTTAGATAATTTAACTATTATAGATAAAGCTTGTATAGCAATAAACTTAAGAAACAGAATATCAAATTCTTATAAGATGTTATTCGATAATAACAATAACATAACAAAAGATATAGATTTAAATGATGTGGTTGAAAAGTTTAAAACTTTTGAACTTGAAAGTGATACAGATGAAATTTCAATTTCAAACGAAAACGTATCTATAAATGTTTTGATAAAACTACCAACAATAAAACAAGAAGTTGATTATGATAATGATATAATTAAAATCTTTAAAAAATCTTCTGATATAAAAACAGAAGAAGATGTTAAAAATATTGTAACTGAAGCGTTTATAACAGAATCTTCAAAATATATAAATAAAATTTTTGTTTCATCAAATGAAATAGATTTTTGCGGTTTAACGCTAAAACAAAAAATACAAATAACTGAAAAATTACCAAGTAAAATACTTCAAAAGATTATAGAAACCATTTCAAAATGGAAACTTAAATTGGATGACATCTTAACAGTTAAGAAAGATGAGTATACCGGAGTAATAAAAATAGATAGTATTTTATTTTTAAACTAATTTATCAAATCTTTATAGCCGTATAAGTATTATATATGGCTGAATTGTCTGAAGAATTATTAAATAAACTCAACATTGAGGGTTCTTTAACTGCAAAAGAATTTGCGGAAATGTTGTTATTTGATACTCAAAACGATATTGATGATTTAAGAAGATCGTTTAAGAAAAATTTCTTGGATAAGTTTAAAAATCAATTAGATAATATAAAAACTCAGGACATAAAAAGAATATTTGATCCTCTAGGTTTATCTGGCTTGTTAAGAGATCCCGATTCTTTAAGAGATGAATATAAGGAATATAAAAACAAGTTAAGAAAACAACTAAGAAAAGCTACTGAAAGTTTAAATAAAAAAGACGATGATGACGTTAATACTAAATCAACAACATCAACGCCCGAACAACCTAAACAAGCTCCTCCAACATTAAACGAAAACAATACAGAAGTTTCTCCAGAAATAAAAAATGATAAACAACAGACTGGTGAAAAAAACAAAAATCAAAACAACATACAAGAACAAAGAGGTTTGGGTAAAGAAACTTCTATTATAGAATTTAGTGAAAATACAAATAAATTTTTGAGTGATCTTTTTGGAAAATATTTTGAATTAAAAGAAAAAACAGAAAAACAAAAACAATCGGAAAAACAACCAGAAGATAAAGAAAAGGAAGGTTCAAATTCTCTTTTAGATTTATTGGGTTATATAGTAACCGGAGGGGTTTTAGCTGCATTTTGGGGTGATTATATAAGACCGTTTTTAGAAGAAAAGTTTGATTTCATGGATAGATTAAAGGGTACGTTTAATGCTCTCGAAAAAACTATATATACTTTTGCGGCAAAAGGGTTGAATATAGGTGGTGTTGTATTTAAAACTATAGAAGACTTTGCTCAAGGAATGATAAAGGGAGTATTCAATTTCATAACGGGAGGTGGGGGAAAAGCCGCATCAACCACACTGGCAGAGGGAGGAGAAGCTGCTGGTAAGAAATTTATGCCCGGATTGTTAGCAAAGGTTGGCGGTAAACTTCTACAAATGGTTAGATTTATACCGCTGATAGGTGGTATCATAAGTTTAGGGTTTGCTTGGGATAGATTTAAAAATGGAGATTTTAGAGGTGCTTTGATAGACGTACTCGGTGCATTCGGAAGCTTTATAACTCCCGTTTCTGGTCCTCTCGGAGCAGCTTTAAGTTGGGGTGCATTAGCATTAAACGCATACTTGGACATAACGAAAACAGACGAAGACACAAAAAAAGAAAAACAAAATGCAGATTGGTTAAAAAACTTACCAAAAACTATAGGAAAAGCATTATTAAATAATCCAATAATTAAAAGCATTTCAAATATGGGAAGTGGTCTTTGGGATTATGTTACGGGATTAATGTCTGGAGATACAGGAAAAGCCGTTAAAGGTCTTAAAACATTAAATGATAGTCCATTGTCATTCATGTCATCTTTTCTTCTTCCTTTATTTGAAGAAAACGTAAAAGTAGAAACAAAAACTGGACAGTCTAAATTAGACATGGGTAAATTTTGGCAAGAAAGTACAAAAACGTTTATGAAAAAATATCTTCCAAATTGGTTATATAATTTAGTAGCTAAAACAATGGGATGGGATTCTAAACCAGAGTCGGAATTTGATGTTCAAAAGTCGGAATTTGATGTTCAAAAGTCGGAATTTGATATTCAAAAAAATGAAAGTCAATTTTTTGATACATCTAAACCAAAAACTGAAAGATATTCTGCTATAACAAAATTAAATGAAGAAGCAGCAAAAACTAGAAAAGAAATCATTGATTTTACTTCTTCTAAAGAAGTATCTTTAGAAAAAGAAAAACAACTAAATGATCTTAAAGAAAAATTAAAATTATTGGAAGAATCTGGTGCTAGAATTAGAGGACCAGAAAGTGATGATAGAAGCGCATGGCCTAATGCATTACAATCTAATCGCGTTATTACTGAAGTTCAAGATGGAGAAATTGATTATACTCCAAAATTAAAAGTAGGAAATAATACAATAGCTAAATTTGCTCCTGACGATCAATTTAAAATAATGGCGGCTAAACCAGATGGTGTTTTTGAGCAGATGAATAAAAATTTAATATCTAATTTTGAAATTATGGCTAAACAATTTGGAGAACTATCCAAAACATTATTATCACAACAAAAAACAAGTAATAATTCTGTCGTAAATATTAGTAATGCAGGAGCAAATCAAAATAAATTTACAATGAATGTATCAGATCCTATACTTAGAAGTAGAACATCTTATATTCAGTCTCCATTAAGAATAATATAATATGAGTAAACCCAACAATAAATTTTTTGATGTTAAAGAAATAAGCTTTAGCGTTTTTAATAAAAAAATAGCTCAACCATATTTAAAAGCTATTCCAAAGGGTGGTTCTTCTGTAATAAACATATGTGATAATTTTGATTGGAAGAATAAAGGATCTACACAAGAAGTACCAAGAATATATGCTTATGAAAGAGAATTAACCTATGGTACATACACTACAAGTTTATTATCATTAGTTCAATCAATAGGAGGTACATTAAACGGAATTGCAGGAGATCCAAAAGGAGGCGGTGATATATATCCACAACTATATGCTTCAGAACCTACAGGATTTAAATATGTATTTCCTCATCTTTTAAGTAATAATAATTTATATTCGGTTAATAACAACTGGCAAACTATTACGTCTGGCCCTCAAAACATGATTAATAAGTTAGCTGATGGAAAATCATCCGGAGGAACAGGAGAAGCTATGTTGGAGGCTGGAGTTAGTTTTGCTGTAGGAATGGCAACTCCGGGATTTGGGTTTGATGATGTATATAACTACTCTGGAACCGCACCTAGAACATTTAATATTTCATTTCCTTTATATAACACATTTTCAATAGAATCTGCATATAACAACTATTGTTTTATAAATCTTTTTATATTTCAAAATTTAAAAACCAGAACGTCTTTAGCAACTTACATTCCTCCTAAAATATATCGTTTAGATTATGGAGAAACTCAAGGTGGAATATATTCTCCAGTTTCTATAGTTCAAAATTTACAAGTTGATTGTATAGGAACAACTAGAAGAATGATAGAATTTAGAGAGTTTGGTGTTCCAGAAATATTAATGCCAGAAGCATATAAAGTTAATATTACTTTCATGGAACTTGTTCAAAACAGTTCAAATATATTTGCTGGAAGTATAGGAGGAGATAGAATTGAAGTTTCTGATGCCGGAAGTTTAATTCGTGAATTTGAAGACTTTAACAGAAAAAGAGAAAACGAGATAAAAAAAACACCGGAAGCTCAAAAAACATCGGAAGCTCAAAATACACAACAGCTAACAGAACAATTTCCAAACGCAACACCAAAAACAAAAGCAGAAATTAATGCAGTAGAATTTGCTAAAGAAGTAGACACAAGAACTTATGATAATAATAGAGCTAATTTACAAAATACTGTAGATCAATATACTGCTATACTTCCTTCTCTTGATCCAAATGGGAGGGCTTATGCTGAAGCTACTCAAAAAATAAATATGGCTAAAGCTCAATTAAAATTATAATATATGAACGGTCCAATAAAAAACCCAAACAAATTAGCATATACTAGATATGAAAATTTTTTCAATTTATATCAAGATGATGATGGATTTTTATTTTATAATTTATTAAAAAACATAAACATAATACCAGCAAATGAAACTTCTGTAGAAGAAGAATATGTAGTAAAACCAAAAGACACTTGGATTTTTATATCATATAAATATTACAATAATATGAATTTATGGTGGCTTGTATGTGAATATAATCAAATAAAAGACCCAACTAAAATGCCAGAACCGGGTACTAAATTAAAACTACTTAAAAACGAATATCTTAGTATAATACTAGATGAATTAAATAGGCAAGTTAAGAGATAAAACTTTATTTAAATCAAAATAAAATCTAGCGGTTATTTTTCTACCGTTTTTTCTTTTTACTTTGCCGTATGTATAACAATAGATTCTTCTTTTATATTTAAAAACTAAACAACTTGGCATCAAATCCGAAAAGAAATTTATTTCCATATCTATCTCTGGACGTGTTAAGAAAAATTTTCTTATTTGATCTTGTGTGAATACTTCTAATTTATCATCATCTTTAAGATCTTTTAATTTTTTTTGTATTTTACTCCAAATACCATTTGGGTCTACAACATCAAGCTTAAGGAGTTTCCATTTACTTATGTAAGTATATGCCTTATCTTGTCTTCCTAAATTTATAAATTCATCATTAGTATTCATTTTTTAAGTATGTTGTATAAATATTTATTGAACTTATGGGTCGAAGAAAAAAAGAAATAACTGAAAAAGTAGATCTATCTAATTTAGATAAAAAAGATATTTTAGTTGATGCATCATTTTATAAAGGTAACGAAAATTTATTGCGCGGAGATGCACAAATAAAATGGAACCCAGAGATGATAGAAGAGTTCGAAAAATGCGCAAAAAATATTTTGCATTTTGCGGAAAACTACTTTTTCATAAATACTATAGATGATGGTAAGAAAAAAATAGAATTATATAAATACCAAAAAAAACTTTTAAGAGCATTTAGAGATAATAGATTTAATATTATTTTATCCAGTAGACAATCTGGAAAAACTACAACTATAACAATTTATGCTTTATGGATAGTTTGTTTTCAAGCTGATAAAAGAATAACAATTGTAGCTAATAAAGAATCAACGGCAAAAGAAATATTTTCTAGAATTAAAATGTCATTTGAAGAACTTCCAGTTTGGATGAAACCGAGTGTTAAGTCTTGGAGAAAAGATGGATTTCAACTTGGTAATGATTCTGAAATAAAAGTTAGTACATCCTCATCATCTGGTCCTAGAGGTAGCACATCAAATCTATTGATCATTGATGAGATGGCTCACTGTCCAAATGAGGTTATGCAAGAACTTTGGAAGAGTGCTATTCCTATTATTTCATCATCAAAAAAATCTCAAATCGTTGTTATATCAACGCCAAATGGAACTGATAATAAATTTTACGAACTTTATAAAGAATCGCAAAAAGAAAAAAGTTCTTGGCATCTAGAAACTGTTAACTGGTATGACGTTCCGGGTAGAGATGAAGATTGGAAAAGAGAAACGTTAAGTTTATTGAATAATAACATGGATGATTTTGAGCAAGAATATTGCAATAAATTTCATGAGCCGGGTAAAACCGCTATAGATCCAGACTTATTAAAACAATTACAATCTCAATGTAGAGAGCCTATATACGTAATGGATGATGGAGCATATAGAATATATAGCACTCCGTCTCCAGATGGTATATATGTTGTTGGTGTAGACGTTGGAGAAGGAATAGGTAGAAGTAATACCGTAGCACAAATATTAAATATACAAGATTTAACTAAAATAGAACAAGTTGCAGTGTTTGCGTCCAATACAATAAGTCCTTATCATTTTGGAACAAGATTAATGGGTATATTAGAAGATTGGGGAAGACCTCCAGTATTAGTAGAAAATAATAATAACGGACAGCAAGTATTGGACGTTTTACATCATACACATAACTATGAATCTATAGTTTCGTATGATATACAAGGAAGTAAATTTTATAATAAAGAAAATAGACTTGGTATTTATAATCATACAAATACAAAATATAAAGGTGTTGTAAATTTTAGATATTGGTCTAACAGTTTAAATGCTGTTAAGTATAATGACTTAGACACATTATTGGAATTAGAAACTTTTGTTAAACTTCCAAACTTTACATTCAGCAAAAGAAAAGATACGGATAGAGATGATAGAGTTATGTCTATGATATGGGCTTTATTTATATTAGATCCTTCGGTCGCTGAAAAGTATTACATTATAGCAGATGTGGATGATCAAGGTCGTCCACTTCGAATAACACCGTTAAATGACAATTCCGATTTAATTAAAAAAAGTCCGTTGTTTGAAGGTAGAATGTCGCACTTTAAAAAAACAGCAACTCAGGTTAATGCTTCGTTTTCTCACGTGGGACCAATTGATATTGAAAAAGTTGCAACGATTGATGATGAAAGTGAACTTAAAAGTTGGTTGCTCGGCTGGGGGAATCAAAAAAATAATAAACAAGACTTAAAACAAGAAGAAAAAGTAAATATAAATGAAACATTTTGTCCTATAATATTTTAATATGTATCAATCCGCATTAAACAGATCTAGAAGTGATAAATTTATTTTGGTTGTTGATATACCAAAAATGTTAAAGGATACTTATGATAGAGTTTTACAATCTGAAAATAGAGCAGATAGTATACAATTCACTATATTTGGTTCTCCAGTTCCTGATATAAAAATACCAGCTATAGAAATTCCATACGGAGGTCAGGTATATAAATCATCATCTTTAAGTAGACCATCATACAACGACTTGAATATAAAATTTTTAGTTGATAATGGATATAAAAATTATTGGGTTTTATGGAAATGGTTAAATTTATTTAATGATTTTAAACAATCAAAAACAAAATTAACAGAATCTATAAACGTTCCAGTTTTAAATGATGAACCTATATATTTAAAAAATCCTATGGTAGATTTTACTTCAAAAATTTCTATATTTGGAATTGATGAATATAATAATAAGATTATATCATTTTCTTATACAAATGCATTTCCAATTTCTTTGGGTGAAATATCATTTGATAATCAGACTGCTAATGAAATAGTGTGTAATGTTTCATTTGCATTTAATCAATTACACGTAGATTTACTTAAAAATGTAAATGATAATTTGTGTTAAAATTATATGAATACTGATAGCGGAAAAGGTTATATATATCAAATTGGTACTCAGTTTTATTATGTAGAAATATGTTTTTATAATGGAATAAAAAATCCTGTATTCATACCGATGAATATAGTTGAAGAACTTTCTATAAAAGAAAATTTAAATCAATGGTGGGCTACTGGTTACATAACATTACAAAACGATTTTCAGTTTTTAGAAAAAGGATCAACATATAAAGATAAAACAGGAGAAAAGAAAAGTGCTGAAAATTTAATGACTGATAGACCGGATGGTAGAAATAAATTTTGCGTAAGATTACATCCTGTAAATCCAAATAATAAAAGCGAAAATGAATTTATATCTGAAAATTTAAAAGATTTTGAATTATGTTTTGATTTTGTAGTTTATGATGTTCAAGATCAACCAACTGACAATGCAGAGAAAAAATTTAAAACATATTATTTATGGGATGAAAGATATCAATTATTCTTAGAAAGAAATTTAGAGTGGTCTACAGCTTTAATAGCTAAAGAAATGAACAACATTCAACAATTTTTAAGCGAGTCTGATAGGCAGCTTAATCCTAATGTAGCTATAAAAAAATTATTAGAAAAAGCAGCATTATATCCAGATGAAACTAATATAAAAATTGGTTATTTAAAAAACGGTTCTATAGACAAACCAGATCAAGATGCTATTTCTATAGATAATGATAATTGGAATAATGGAAGTGATGATAATAAAATATTTTATACTTCATATGCTTCTAATAATATATCTGATGACATTGAGAATGTTCTTCCTTATTGCTGCGACGAAAAAGGATTTCCTGTTATATTAAATATAGGAAGATCATCAGAGGATAAAAAATTTAAATTAGTTTCATTAAAAAGATATTTTGACGATTCCGCAAAAAACCAAAAAGAAAGATTTGTATTTTATGATACTAAAGATGCATCTTTAGAAAAAGGAAAATGGGTTTCTAGAGGACCAGATTTTGATAAAGAACCACAAAATTCTTTAAAAAATTTTACATCTGGAATTGCATCTAAAGTAACATCATACCAATTTTGTCCAATGTCTAATATAGACGACAGAAATTTAGTAAGCTCTCCTCAACATTATTTTGATTTTTCAACAGGAGAATTTAATATTTTATTTAAAGATAATACTATAAACGATTTTGAAAATAAAGTAAAAGAAATGGTTTCTGGTCTTCATAATTTGAATTCAAATAACGGCCAAGTTCTTTTAAAGATTAACAAAATTAAACAACAAAACTCCGCTTTAAAAAATGTATTTTCAGCGGTGAAAGAAATACCAAAGAATTTACCGCAAATTCAAATGTTAAAGGATTTTGTGTTTTTAAATCAAGCGTTAGTATTTCAAACTTATGGTCTTACATTTAGAGCACCCGGTAATTTTTTCACATTAGAAAGCGTACATTCTGATGAATATCAAAATGACTTTTGGGATAAGTTTTTAGGTCAGTGGATGATGGTTGAGGTTGAACATAAATTTAGCAAAGAACTATATTCAAATGTTATAGTAGCTAATAAAGTAGATTCTCATAGTAAAATTTTTGAAATAAAAGACGAAAAATACAATGCTTAATTATGAATAAAGATTTTTTAAAACAAAAAATTCAAGAAAATAAAATAAGAGAATTGCAAAATTCTAACAAAAAAAATTATCCTTCAAATTTTCAAATGGTTAAAAATTTGACAAAGGATGTTGTTAGAAACGTTAAAAGTATTTCTCAAGGCAATCCTATTAACGCTTCAGATGCTGTTATAAACCATAGAAAATCTATATGCGGTTCGTGTGAATTTTTCGATAGAGGAGCCGAAAGATGTACAAAGTGTGGATGTAATATGGCCATTAAAACTTATTTAAAAGCATCAAACTGTCCTATTGGAAAGTGGTAAATTTTTTTAAATATAATGTTCCTATTTTTTCTGCTATAGAATTTATTTTTTCTAAATCTATTGGATTTTCTTCACATAAAGTAGACCATTTTAAAAAATAATCACAATCTTTTTTAATTACTTTATTGTTTATTTTTTCCGTTTCATTAGCATCTAAAACATATTCATGTTTTATAAAAATTAGAAAACCATGTTGTTCTTTTTTTAACCAAAACAATTCATCTTTTTTATATTCGGCATATCTTATGTCTGGAATAATAGTTATATTATTTTGAGATTTTTTAAATTTTTCTATAAAGTATCTACCTTCAGTTTTATTTCTCATCAACTTTCCATACTCAACGAGTAAAGGTCTAATTAAAGTTTTTATATTTGAATCTTCGGTAAAGGTATCTATTTTCAATTTTTTACCTATAATATTTTTTAAATCTCCTTTTACCGTATCTCCTGCTATTGATTTTCTTTCGGCTTTTATGTTTTTGGTTTTAAAAAATCTTATAAGTGCTTTACATAAAGTATCTTTTCCAGATCTTGCTGCTCCAGAAATCCCTATTATCGGATAATTCATAAAGATACTATCTTAGTATATTACCTTTAAAAATCAATAAAAAAGAGTAAGTTTTTATATGGCTAGTGATCTTAATAATTTATTGGGAATGATTAATCCGATGTATGATAAAAGTATCATGCAACAAGAATCGGAAAAAACCGCCGCAAGTTTACCAAAAATAGTATCTAATAATCCGGATGATGTTATTATCAACATACCAAAGCCAGCTATTCCTACAACCCCATCAGCTGTAGTTACTGTTCCCCAAGAACCTAAACCCGCCACAGTAACCAAACCAGCGCAAGAACCTAAATTAAGACCAATAAATCAAACTAAGTTTGCAACACCATACCCAAGAGTAGCAACTTCAAAAGAAGATTTAGCTAAAATAAAAGGAGAAATAGAAAAATTAGAAAAGCAAACAAACTTAAATCTTTTGCCATATCTTTTCGGTGGTGAATTGGCTCGAATAAAACATCAATTTACCGGTTTAAATGTAAACAAATATTATCTTTTACTTTGTCTTTTAGTTTATGGGTTTGATAATAACATTTTGTCTGCATCTATAGGAGAAAACAATCCAAAATATATAATAGATGATAACTTTATTAAAGACTTCCAAAGAATGATTAAAATACCTCAATTGTCTGATATATTAAAAAAGACTCCTGCTTTTGCCAAAGGTTGTTTTGAAGAGGTAGGACAAATGGGTAACATGGCCGCTGGTGGTGATATGATGGATAATAACCCCATTACCGGTCCAAATAGATATACTCCAAGTTTAGTTACTAACACTATGGAAAAAATATGGCCGGGTTCTGTTAATAAATTAGAAAAATTTTGTAACATGATAAGAACAAGAGCATATTTAACAATGCCTAAGTCTGCTTTTGGTTCTATTCAAAAAGCAGTTAGATTAATAAATGGAGTAGTAAAAGCATTCAATAAAATGATGAATGATTTTTATAAGTTAATGACGAAATATATTAAACAAGTTTATGCTTGGGTTAATGGTATTATCGCAGACATACAAAAACAATTAATGAAAATGATAGAGGATATAATTCCTTTAGACTTGATTTGTTTATTACTTGATACTATGCAGTGTATTTTAGATGATTTAAATTTCTTTACTTCATTATTTAATATGACAGGTCCAATGTTGAATGTTTTAAATTCAATACAAACCTATGTTAATACCGCATCGAATTTTGTAAAGAATCCGTTTAATACATTAGCTTCATTTTTACCACCAGAAGTAAAAAATATAATTGATAAAGTTGATCAAATAGGAAGTGATCCAGAAGGATTTATATCCGATACGTTATCAAATTTTGGGTTATCGTATATAAATACTGCACTACAAGGTGATGTGGTCGGAGCTTTGGCTGAAAAATTTGGATCGAATTACGCATCTAAAGCAAGTCCATTAGCAGATGTAATGAGTAAAGCAGGTGCTATTTGGAATAGATATAGTGCCGATGGATCTACATTACCAACTGGAGTTAATGATTTCTTGGATAAGAATTTGTTTGATTCCGATCAAGGTGTAGAAGATAAATACGGAAACCCTAAAAATTTTGGCGATATAATAAGAAATACTCAAGAAGATTTTAAAAATATATCTTCTGATGTTTCAACTCTTGGAGGAACTGTAAAATCAGACATATCAAAAATAACCGGATCTGTTGGTTCTGGAATTAATAAATTGGGAGAATCGATTAAAGGTGTTTTTAATTCAAATAAAAAACCACAAGATAGTGATGGAGTAGAAAAAACATAAAATAATTTATGTATAAGTTAAATAACATTTATGTTGGAATTGTTGTTAATAACCAAGACTTGGAAAATAGAGGAAGAGTTCAGGTTTTTATACCGCATTTAACAAATACTTTATATAAAGGATGGAACGAATCGGGTGAAGATATTAAATTTAAATCTTTTGAATCTTCTGTTTTTACTCCTGATATTATTTCTAGATTAACTGACGTATTACCTTGGTCGGAAATGGCTATGCCATTTTTTGGTGGAGGAACTGGTGCTCCGGTAAATCAAAGCACATATACTCCTACTCCCGCACCTACTTTCATGACTTATGGTTCTACTGGTGGTATCGCACCATCCACGTCTTTTCCTGTTGGTAAAAATAATTATGATTTAAATGCTATCGTTAAAAACAGTAATGGTGGAAATTCTGCTTCTTATTATAATGGGCAAAATGTTAATGTAGGGGTAGATGTAAAAAATCTTAATTCTACTTTTTCTCAAAGAATTGCTGGGTTTGCTAATGAATTAAAATCTGCTGGCTATGATGTCACTATAAGTTCTGGATTCAGAGCGCCTACCATGACAGAAAAAAATGCAATAGGAAGCACCGGAACCGATCAAGCAACTCTATATAAACAAAATAATGGAAGGGGTACAGCACCACCATATAAATCAAATCATGGATTTGGAATAGCTGCCGATATTAAAATAATAGGAAATGGAAAATTTGGTTTCGTTGATATAATGCGAATAGATACTGCTCTGGATAAAGATAATAAAACACCACCAGAACTACAAGTTTTAAAACAAAAATGGGGTCTTCATACTCCAGTAAATAAGGAACAATGGCATTTTGAACCGGTAGAAACTGGAATAACTGGAAATGGGTTTCAAACTGCTAATAATTTAAATAACAATAACGTACCAGCATTTTCCGGTTCTGCAATCGCTCAAGACGGAACAGCAACTAAACAAGAATTTCCAAAAAAAGACGGAATGAATAATAAAGCTGCGGAGGTTAGTAAATCTGAAACTAGTGTAATTTCTTTAGTTAAAAAAGATTTAAAATTATCAAACGACCAAGCAAATAATGCTGCAATTGCATATAGAACAGCTTATAATGAATCTATTAAAAGAAATTTAACGCCCAAACAAGCTAGTGTTGTAGCTGGGGCTATTGTTGGTAATATAAAACAAGAATCTTCGTTTAATCCAAATTTAACTCATGATGGAGGTAGGGGTTATGGGTTATTAGGAGAACAAGGTGTTCATTTAGAAAGAATGCGTAATTATGCTAAAAATGTTAAAAAAGAAAATATTAATAATGGAATTTCCGTACAAACACAAATAGAAGCATTATTTAATGATCCAGATTTTCTAAACGGAAGACCTTCTAGTGGTGGTCCATCTTGGAAAGGATTATCAACTATAGCTAATGCTAATAGCGTAGAAGAAGCGGCTCAATTATTTAGCGGGCAGACATTAAATCCTACAACTGGATGGGGATACTTAAGACCCGGAAACCCACAAATGGAAAATAGAATATCATATGCCAAACAAGCAAATCAAACATTTTCTCAATTAGGAGAAGGAGAATTAGCGTCTATTGAACAATCTCCAAGTCAACAACATAATAATATAATGAAACCAACTGATATGTTTCAAAACGCGGGAAATGGTGTAGCTAAAATTGGAGGCGCGGGAACTGCTATGGGTATGTTTAGTATTCCTCAAGTTGGATCTAAAGCATATGTAATGTTTTTAGATGGAAACCCATTAAAACCAATTGTAGTTGGTTCATATCAAGAACCTTCAAATGTTAGGTCATCATAATTGAATTTTATAAAACATTAATAAGTAACATTATGGCATCACAAAAAACAAATAATTCTGAACCTCCTATTGTAAATAACGATAAATCAGTAGAAGCAAGTCGTTTAGGTAATGAAGCTGGTGCTTTATATTTTCAAACTAAAATAGAAAAAGATCCTAACGGTTCCGCAATACCTGTTGATAGATCTTTTATACAACTACAAGATAAGTTTGGAACTTATATTCATATGTCAGAAGGAAAGTTGATAGAACAATCTTCTACTGATATGGGATTTTACTCTGGTAAAGATTTTTATCAATTCGTACAAGGTGATGCTCAATATCATTTTCATGGTGATAAACATGAATACATACAAGGAAACAGAACAATACAAATAGGTCGTCAAGGGAAAGAGCAACGCGAAGCAGCAGAGAAACTAGCAAAAATAGCAGATGAAATTAGTAATGCGGGTGTAAAAGAAATTGAATCAAATGCTGGAAAAGGAGATAGAATAGAATGTCCTATTTGCGCTCAAGAAATGGCAGTTGATAGAGCCGCCAGAACATTTGCTACCGCATCAAAATATTTAAGAAAAATTTTTAATTTTTTACCTAATTCTCCTCTTGGTGGATTTATAGATAAAGTAGAAAAAATTTTAAAAGCAGTTATCGCATTCTTTTTAGATTTTATGCCGGTGTCTGCATTGAATGGTGGGTCTTGTGGTTGTAGTGGATGTAAAAATAATTCTATTGCTTCTCCAATTCATGCCATACAAAAAGCCAATGAAAAAGTATCGGAGCAATTTGAACAAAATAAAAAAGAAATAGAAAAACTTGAAAAATTAGCATCTGATGGAAGTTTAACAGAAACAATACCAAATGATATAAAAGTTCATGTTGGAGGTCCGATGAGAGAATGTGAAACTGTTGCTCTTTCAGATCCAAATCCATTAATAACAGAACTTACTGACGGAAATCCAAAATATTGTTTTATACCTTCTTCTAAAGGAACTTGCAAAGCTGCTATATATCAACCTTCAGTTCAAACCAGTGGAAATGAACAAAAAACCGTTTCACATAGTTATCAATTAAAAGTAGGTTCTGGTGGAATAGACGTAGCTACTTCTGGAAAACAAAAAATAAGTGGTTCCGTAGTTGAAGTTACAACATCTAAAGGTGAATTACTTTTAAACTCTCCAAATAAAACTATAATAGGTGGAGCTAATATCGTTTTACAATCAAAAGGTAATCCAAATGGAGATGCTATAATTTTAGATTCCGATAGAGTTTATGTTGGTGGTAAATTAAGCGTTCAGGGTGATATAGCTTTAAAGGGATCGTTAATGATGGATGGTGGAATCTATGCCCCCCATTTAACAGTACCCGGAGAAAGAATTGATAGTGAAGTATCAAGCTCTGCTCATAATGTTCATTCCGCTGCAAATTGGAATAACCCAGTAAAACCCGACGCAACCAAGACAGATATTTTTGATAAAATTTATAAAGTAATGCGCGATATAGCGGCGACATTAATGGGTTTAGTTTTAACTCCGGATTATTTAAAAACTAAAATTGAAGAAACATATTCTACCGCTCAAATATCAATGGTTGTGGATAATACATTTTTACCAACTGGATTTGCAATGGTATATGATTATTATACATATATGCCTTTATTCGTTTTTGGAACTTGTACTTATGGTGGTGCTGTTACTGGCTATGTTTTACCGGCTATGATTCCTGTTTACACTTATACTCACAATCACGGATCCCCCGGAGATCCTCATTCTCATGGATATACCACGCCTAAATGCGTTACTCATGGAAATGCTGCGGCATCAATAGCAGCAAGGCAACCAGCATCAAGCATTCCAACTCCAGCTCAAACTACTGGAATGGGATCAGAACCCGGACATAAAAACGCAGGAGACTTAGGACCGTGCGGTGGAGGCGGTGGACCATTCGGAAATGCAGGAAGAGTAAACTCTGCCAAGTTGAGAAGAAATAGAGCATATGGAATTAACTCTATTGATGCTTTCGGAGGAAAGGATTATATAGATACTACAGAAAATGGAGTGAATGTTTCTTATAATTCAGACGGAACTACAAATCCAATTCCAGAGTTTAAACTTCCAGACTGTGATTAAACTACAAAAAGTTTTTTTATAGGAGACGCTAATTTTGTAGCAGAATTTTCATACTGTGGAATTTCAGTATATTTAACTTTTGCGTATTGATAAAATAGTTTTTGTAATAATGGATCTTTCATTATTCTCTTATAATCTGGATATTGATCTGTTATAGCTCTCATCATAGCATTACTTGATGGATTTAAACCAGTGCTTGAGATATTAACAGAAATATTTTGTATGTTTAATTTTTCAGAAATAAAACTCATTTGATCCTCCCAGTATTTAAAATACATATGTTTTACTGTTGAAGTATAACTATATCCATTACTTCCCAATAAAGAAGTAAAATCTGTTGATCCAGATTTTTTAGTTAATTTAATATAAAAAATTGGAGGATTTGTTATTTTATTAAATGATAATGTCCAACCTCTGTTTAAGAAAAACTTTTTAAGAAACTCTATAAAATATAAAGAATGTTGATTTCTACCAAATTTAATAAAATCATTAGTAAAGTTTGTATATTCATCTGGTGTTGTTGGTACAAACAACATATCATAATCCAAATCTTTTAAACATAAATCTAAAGAATAATCATAAACAAAAAGATTATTAACTTTATTACTTCCGGGAGTAAAAACTGGTGGGTTTATATTATCTTGTTGATCTATATCATCTATTGATGAATCTAAATTTGCTATTTTAATTTCTGGTTGTTCTAAACATATAGTCTTACTAAAATCATAATGAGGGTATAAATTTGCAACCTCTGGTTGCTCTAAAATAGATTTTACATCTAATAGTTTTTCTTCTTGTGGTTTAGATTCTAAACTGGTTGATGTTTGAATTTTTATTGGATTTCCGTCTTTATCGCAAATATAATTGTTTATTACTCTCGCACCACCATATTTATATGTTTCCGCATATACTATATTTCTCGGCATGAAATTAGTGTATCCAGCCGATATTGATAAACCAAGAGAAACGCGAGGATCTCCTACTGAGGATAGACCGGAAAAATCTGTTCTTTGTGGATAATAGTTTATTTCTTGTTCTGATAAAATTGGACTTATATTAGGAATGTCTACTAATTTTAAAACTTCACATAAAAAAGATTTAACATCAAAATTGGGATCCAAAAATTTAGCAGATGAATCCCTAAATAAAGATGTATTTATTAATTTATTTTTACAAAATTCTTCAATTACGTCCATTAGTCTAAAAATCCTTCCATTTGTTGTTTAACAAAAACATTCTTTAAAAATTCCATTATTGCATCTCTATCTCTAGCAGTTTCAAATTTTTGAATGATAACTCTATCATCTTCTAAATTATAACCAAATAACAAGAAAGACCCCATATATTCACTTATCGTATCTTTTAAAATTGATAAATCTCTTCTATTAACTTGTTGTTTTTGTCTTAATTGTTTCTCCCATTGAAAAAGACTTTTTTGAAGTTCTAAATGATTTATCTGTTCAAAAATTTTTGATTCAGTATCGTTTAAAGAAACTTCTTTATTTTTAACAAAAACTTCATCGGAAGATAATTGAGGGCTTGATGTTGTTTTTGAATTTTTTCTTTTTCTTTTGGGTTCCATTTAGTTGCTTCCGTATTTCGAATACTTATTAGTGATATTGAATTTTGAAAGGTATTCAATTACAACTTCTATGGAACTTGTTTTTAACTTAAAATTTTCTGGTATGTATTGTCCTCCATCATATAAAGTGAAATATTCTTCACCAAAAAA
>Ga0068876_10000117_pt1 | contig 60844 bp, 57 predicted proteins | sample NOAtaG_6_FD_66442 | JGI IMG/M metagenome (GOLD analysis project Ga0068876, IMG submission 66442) | Freshwater lake microbial communities from Lake Erie, under a cyanobacterial bloom - NOAA_Erie_Diel5S_2200h metaG | ecosystem: Environmental > Aquatic > Freshwater > Lake | place: USA: Ohio, Lake...
ATCACCTTGATATTCCACGAGCCTGACATTTCAGGAGCCACTTGGACATCGAGGCGAATCACCTGATCGACTGGGTTGGACTTCAAAGACAAAGGATTGGGAACAGATGGCCGATGAACAGATACAGCTTGACTTACCTCAAGATCCAACATCACAGGGTAATGGTCGCTCATGGGCGAGAGGGCGGAGGCCACATTGGACGGGACTGAAGGATTGGGGGCGTAGGGGTTGCCCACCACACGATAGCTGGAAGGCACATATCTGATGTCAGCCGAGTTGTTCATGACCGAACTCGAGCACAAGATGAAATCAAAACGGTCGTCCAATCCTCCACCACTGCCGCAATCGCTACCAGAAGAACTACGGGTGGACTGGGTCCAAGCATGTTTTGCGTTGGTGTTGTTGGTCCAAGTGCCCGCCAATCCGATGGGGTCGTTCATTTTACAATCGACATCAGGATTGGAAATCATGTTTTGGTATGAGGTCTCCGAGCTGGAGTCAAGATTGAAATCCCCCATTACCAAAAAGTTTCCCGGACGATTCAAGCCACATAAATAATTCATGATGGCTGTAGTTTGGGCCGACCGGATGCTAGCATTGTCTGCACTCAAATGCACGACTACCACTTCCAACCAGGTGGTGTCACCTGCAACCAAGCCCGGACCTTTGTAGAAGAGCTTGTAATAATTGATGTGTCGAAAACTTTGTGGTATCACAGCTTGGCTTTTGAGACCAAGCTTTTGGCTGTTATAAAACAAACAGTTGGCAATATCCTGCGACCCATCAAAGGTGACTTGCGCCCGCTCATAGGCCGAGTTGATGGGCTTGAGGATGTTGTTCAGGATATTGGTTGCAGGGGCGGTCACTCCTTCCACCGGTCCGATTTCATTGACACCCAAAATGTCGGGTTGAGTGTGGTTCAAAATTGCTGAAAACCAAGAATTTCGCGCTGTGACACCCGTCGGGGTGCAGCCACCAATTCCAGATGCGCCATACCTCAACAGATTGTATTGCATTACCTTGATGGTGGTCTGAGCATGGACAGCCTGAGTGCCCCATCCCACTGCGCAAACAATCAGGGCAAACCATAGCCGAAGGAAGTGAGTTTTTTTCATGCTGCAAGTTACGCACTATCTTCACCCTACCCAACCTGAATTGGTCGGCCAAGTTTCATTCGAATGGTTTCCGCGCAATCATTCTCCTATTTTCTCTGAAGGGAATCAGCGGCGTCCCTCATGTAGAGAACATCTTCCTTGGTAACCAACGGCTTCCAATTCGAATCTTTCAAATAGGGCGAACCCTCGGGAGCACCGCGGGAGAAATCAACGCTTTGGGAAGAGTCCTTGGGAGCGAAAAACAACATTTGTTGCTGCATGATGAAGTGGTCGACGTTGTCGTAACCCTGGCTGCCGGCCTCGGCTTTGGTGGTACGTGACCCGCAAACAAGACATTGTCCATCCTCAACCGTAAGCGTCTTGTAACCGCACACCCTGCAAGTCAGGAGGTTGGAGGCGTTGTCGCTCAACGCCCCTACGGCAAAAAATGCCAAAACTGCCATAATCAGCGCGAAAATAAATTGGCCCATCCAAAAATAAATGGGGCGCCTTTTGATGGTCAGGTAATAAATGGCGGCTCCGATGGCACTTGAGGCCACCATCACCGGCATGCCGATGGAAAAATCTACCATGGCATTGGGAATCATGTAAAGACCCAGGAATAATGCGACGCCAACAGCCACCACCACCGACCCGATACGCCGGACAATGGCCTCGCGCTTTGACAACTTATAATCCATGGCTGTCATCTTTTTTCAAATAAATTCGTCGATAACGAGTGATTTCACCGTAGAGCCCCCAAAACCACAAGCCTCCAATGAGCGGTAAAACCGCGATGCTCAACCGATTGAATGCCACGGCGCCTTGTAGGTCACCATGGAGCAAATGCATACAACCACGGGTAAGCCCTTGAGAATAATGGCCACTTACCCCTATCCATTCGAAGACGGAAATGGAGCTGCCGGCATGGTCGAAATAGTCGGCAGGTAGGGATAAAAGCAAAATCGGAGCAATGATCATTGCTCCGATTTTGACAATTCTCCAGATTTGGAGGGAGGTAATTTTAGAACTTCTCGTCATAATCACCACCCTTTGGCTTCAAATCGCCTGTGATGATGCGGATGAGGTCGATCAAGGTGAGGATACCACAGAGACCGGCTGTGAGGAGCTCAAGCACTCCAATGCCAGTGTGTCCGAGGTAGAAACGGTGAATACCCAGGTAACCCAAGAAAATGCACAACAACAAAGCAACCAACTGGCTCTTTGCAGCTGTTTTGGCAGGGTCGTTGGTTTTCATTTCACGCTTCATGGCTTTTTCAGCAGCCTTTACCGCGATTTTCTCTTTGAGGGAGAGCTCGCGGGGAGCCGACACGGAAGGAGCCTCGGTAGCTTTCACAACGCTTGCGGATGCAACCACAGGAGCAGCGGCAATCGCTTCAGCAGCAGGAGCCTCTACCATCATCGGAGCAGCAGCTACTTTTGTTTGGGCTTCTTGACCTTCAGCGCCGCGAGCAGCCATGAACACCAATCCTGACACCGCCAAGCAGGCCACGATCATGATCTTTTGAACTTTTTTCATTTCTTTAAAAATTAATTGGAGTTAAGAATGCAACACACCAATATACCCGATTAATTGAAAAATCCCACACCGTTCAGACAATTTAATGCGGCCGAGTCACCACAAACAATTACAAAGTGACAGTCAGGAAATAGCCTTTGGCCTTTGGGCATGGCAACGTAAGTTTGCACCATGGCTATGAACTCCGACCGCCTTCAATCCGCATTGGACCTGCACGAGCGAGGATTTACGCCTCAGGCGCTGGAAATCATGGATGACTTGGTCAGGATTGAGCCCCAAAATCCCACCTACAGGTACAACAGGGCCATTCTCAGGAGTGAAATGGAGAATGAACAAGGCGCGATCGAGGATTTGGACGTTGCAATCCAACTGCTACCCCAAAACGCTGATTTGTACCACGCAAGGGCACTGTCGCGCAAAAATTCGGGGGATTTGAAAGGGGCTGTTGCAGACATGGATTTGGCCATTCAACACCTTCCCTCAGACCCCGATAATTTTTTGTTCCGAGGCAACTGCAAACTCGACCTCAAAGACCGAAGCGGGGCAATTGCCGATTACACGGAGGCCATCCGGTGTTTTCCGGAGTTCATAGCAGCTTGGTACAACCGTGCCTTGGTATATGCAGCAAGGAAAGATTATTTTCCGGCCATCCGGGACCTTAGCAAATGCATCGAACTGGAACCTTCCTCCATTGATTTCTTGTTGGAAAGGGGACGACTGAACATTCAAGCGCTGGAGTTTGAAGCAGCCATCCTGGACTTCACACAAGCCATCCATCTAAGGCCAAATGAAGCATTGCTTTACCTTTACCGCGGACACGCCCAAATGCAGGCAGGTCTTACCATTGAAGCCGTGGAAGATTATGGACGCTCCATCCGTTTCAACCCCAAATTATCGGAGGCCTACCGCTTCCGGGGTGCAGCGAATCTTCATTTGGGACTGAAAGCAGATGCATGTTCGGACTGGAAAACGGCTTCTGAACTAGGTGACGCAGAAGCACAAAGATTCTGGACTGCGCATTGCAATTAAACCAAACCAGCTGCCAGCAACATGGGATTGTGGGATCCATCCAAAGAAGATGAGCGGGAAGAGAAAAAACCTCGCTTCCTTCAAGACATTGCGGTAGCCTTGGTGGTATTGGGTTTGTTTCTCATTTACTTAGTTCTGGAGATTTTCGTTTTCTAAGAAGCAGAAGGGGCCCGAACAACTGCCGTGATTTTACTCGTATATTTGTGCCATGCGCCATCTAATTTGGGTCGTCTTAATCTGCAGTTTCGCATCTGTCGCACAAGGTCAAAGTGCGGCCCAAAAACCCTTGCGCGTGGGTATGGGCCTGATGGGCGCCGGATACAGGGGGGATCTTGCCGTTGGCGAACAAGCCTATCATCGATTCTATCCGGGTTTGGGCATTTCCTTGCAGTTTTTATCAGAAAAGCTGATTTCCCCTCAACTCAACACGGGATTCGGGAAGTTCGTAGCCCAAGACCGTGACCTTCCCGCAGTGGAAGGTGTGCAGCCCAATACTTTCGTATCTACGCCCTTTTTCTTTGTGGATTTCCGCCTCAAAGCCCGTTTCCTCAGAGCGCGCAGATGCGTACCCTATTTGAGTGCGGGCATCGGCATGCTTGGATACACCCCCAAGGATGTAAATGGCAACAACCTACTCGACAACGTCAGCACCAGAGAAGAAGGAGAAATATACGGTTCCATCACGGCAGGATTTCCGTTGAGCGTGGGTCTGGAATTGCGGATGAACCGTCTGATGGCACTCGGATTGGAATACACATTTCGTCCTACTGGCTCGGACTACCTCGACAATGTGGGTTTGCTTGGCTACAAAGAAGGAAAGGACAAATTACACAGTCTGATGTTGTCCCTTTATTTCACCATCGATCCGACAGGGACCATGCGAGAGTTCAATCCTGTCCGGGGCCGGGACCGCAAATAACCTCCTTTCATTTCCTTTCGGATGTATTGAGGGCCTCGAATACCTCATCCAATTTTAGGAAAAACTCCTCCCCATATTTTCGTTCGATGGCACTTTTCAAAAACTTGTACACTGGCACTTTCAGTTTGGATCCCAATTCACATGCGGGAGCGCAAACACTCCATTTGTCGTAATTCAGGGCATCCAACTGCATGGCCTTGAGGCGGTTAATCCGAATGGGGTACAAATGGCATGAAATGGGTTTTTGGAAACTGATTTTCCCTTCTTTCCAAGCCCGTTCAATTCCGCAGAGTGCAACGCCTCCTTCAAAAATCGTGTAAACGCATTCTTTGCCATCCACCAAAGGAGTTTCATAGTCCCCGTCTTCCCTCACCCATCGTCCATCACGCTCCAATTGTCGCTGGGCATGCTCGGGTAAATAGGGAAGCACTGCCGGATAAATCTCATCCAGTAACTTGGCTTCGTCGACCTCCAAAGGGGCTCCAGCATCTCCTGCAACACAACAGGCTCCTTTGCAAGCGCTAAGGTCGCACACGAATTTTGCCTCTCGCAAATCGTCACTGACCAATTTGTCATCGATTTGTATCATATCTCCAACCCTTTCACTTCAGGAAGCTTTGGTATCTCCTTCCCATTGAAGTTCAACAACTGAAATCCACACCATCGGCCTCCTACCGAATGGATGAAGCCGTGGCGCTTGAATTGCAATGCCTCAACTCCGTGGTCAATGGCCCACATCAAAAGGTCCGAAGTCGGAACGCCAAACTTTTCCTGAAGTAGTTTCATTTCCTTCCAAAGGTCCAAATCCCAATTTCCGGCCAAACTGTCGGTTCCCAAGCAGATCTTGAGCCCAGAATTTCTAACGGCTTCGAGGGGAGGCAAAGACCCGTGAATGAAAGCATTGGCCGAGGGACATAAAACCGCAAACCCTTTTTCACCGAACCGAGCCGACATCCATTCCAATTCCTCTCGGCTTGCTTCAGCCAAATGGACCAACAATGTGTTGCAATTGGAAGGTTGGTTTTCGAGCAAGAAGTGAGCCGGAGAATGACTTTCATGACCCGGGAAGGGGGCTTTGAAGCTGCGAAGCATTTCCATGAGCGGGCCCTCCAAATTTCCAAACAGAAGCCGCTCCTCGGCTGATTCCAACACATGGAGGCTTTGAGGCCATTCCCGGATGGATGCATAATGCTGGACTTTGTCGCGTAAGGCCTTGGATACAGAATAGGGTGCATGCAGGGTCAGGGAAGCTTGTCCGAATTGACCCACTAAATCCATTGCCCCGGTAAAAATCTCATCCGAACGGCTAGAATCCAATCCAAAAACCTCCACAAAAGAATGGAATTCCATTTCGGGAAAGGATTGTTTGGCTTTCAAGGAAGCGATGCCATTTACGATGTCGCCAACGCCCATGACTCCGCGGGACCTCATGAAACGACACGCATCCACAGCAGCTTGAACTGGGACCTCTTCTTTGAAATTCCCACGAATACCTTGTAAGGCCATGACAAATCCTGCCATGCCAGTTCCGGTAGGTATGCCACCTCGCAAATGGCTCAACTCCAAATGGCAATGTGCGTTGACCAGTCCCCCGAACACCAAACCCTTCAAATGCATTCGGGCCTCATTCAGCCTCCCTTGTCCAATTTCAAGGATTTGGCCATCCGATGCAACTTCAACCCATGCGTTGGCAACGATTTCACCCATTCCTGCATACAGGAAATCCATGGTGTAAACGTCTGTTTTTGATTTGCCACTGGCCATGATTCAAAGATAGCAAAGTCCGACACGAGGTAGGAGGCATCACGGCCTGCGTCAATTTCGTACTTTTGCATTCCATGCAGGTGCTACCCAACATCCGAAGCTATGAAGTCCAACAACTCAAGGATTGGTTGAAGTCCGTCGGTGAACCCGGATTTCGAGCAGACCAAATCGATTCTTGGCTTTGGCAAAAGGGAGTGGCTACCTTCGCAGAAATGACCAACTTGGGCAAGGGGCTTCGAGACAAGCTAGAAGCGAGCTTTTCGATTGGCAAACTACGCGTAGACGACGAGCAAAGAAGCAAAGACGGCACCATCAAATATGCGTTCTCATTGGCCGACGGCAATTTGGTAGAGGGCGTTTTGATTCCTACGGATTCTCGGATCACGGCATGCGTCTCAAGTCAGGCTGGATGTTCGCTGACCTGCAAATTTTGCGCGACGGGGTATTTGGACTTGAAAAGGAACTTGTTCGATTATGAAATTTTCGACCAAATAGACCATATCCGGAAAGCGGCCTTGGAAGCTTACGGTCGACCTCTCACCAACATCGTGTATATGGGCATGGGGGAGCCCCTTTTGAATTACAGGCAAGTGCTGCGTTCGATAGCGAGGGTCACCTCTGAAAAAGGCATGGGCATGGCCCCCAAACGAATCACGGTTTCCACGGCTGGGATTTCCAAAATGATCCGCAAGCTGGGTGACGACGGCGTCAAATTTGAATTTGCACTATCACTTCATGCTGCAAACGATGCGAAACGGAATGAAATCATGCCCATCAATGAACACAACAGCCTGGAGGCTTTGGGCGACGCATTGAAACATTTCCATTCCTGCACAGGCACCAGGGTCACCTACGAATACATCATTTTCGAAGACTTCAACGATAGCCTGGAAGACGCGGAGGAGCTTTTTCAATTTTGCCAAGTGGTGCCCTGCAAGGTCAACATCATCGAATACAACCCCATCGCGGAAGCAGGATTTAAAAACACATCTGGCAATAAGATGCATCGCTTCAAAGAGTACTTGGAGGCAAGAGGAGTGATTGTGAACGTGAGGAGGTCCAGGGGGCGCGACGTAGACGGAGCTTGTGGTCAATTGGCACTGAAGAAGCATTGAGGCCTAGCTACCCAATCTCTTTTTGAGGCCTAGCTGAAAGTCAACATAAAATTCCTATTTTTGGTCTCCATCACTTGCATCATGAAGACGACTTTGCTTTGTGCCATTGCGGCCTTTTTGTTTGTGAACACTGCCTTCACGCAATCCAAAGTGGCACCCATCGAAAAGAAGCCACTCAACGCTGAAGAGCTCAGCAAAAAGAAATGCTATTACACCATGGAGGAGGCTTTGGCGACCCCGTTGGATGTCTATAAACTCTCCTTGGCCGGGACAAAAATGGACTCCTTGTCCGAAGACATCGCCCAATTCGTGAATTTGCAGGAGTTGAACCTGAACAATTGCGGATTGAAATCAATTCCGGACACCTTGGGCACCCTCACCAATTTGGAAGTCATCAACCTCACCAAAAACAAATTGCGCACCCTCCCGAAGTCGTTCCGTAACCTTCACCACTTGGAAACTTTGTATTTGGGTAAAAATCGTTTCACGGAAATTCCTGTTTGGATTGGTGGCGTTGGAAGGCTCAAAAGATTGGACATCTCACGGAATCCCATCACTCCTTTGGAGCTGAGCAACATCCGTACGTTGCTTCCCAAGGCTGAAATCACCTATTGAGGCAACCCCTTCCCCGGTAATCCCATGGTCCGGATTGCCGATTCAAGGTCATCCCGACTATATCCCTTCCTGTAAAGTTTTTCAAGCAGCTGATTGTATTCATCCTCGTCCTGGGGGTTCAATCCTGATTTTTCCACCCATGCAAGGGTTGTCTCCACGTATTCCCCTTCCTCGATTTCGGCTTCCAATGCCTCATTGATCAGCTCAGACGGGATTCTTTTCTCCATGAGCCCCTGACGGATGAGCCATTTTCCCCAACCTTTCATCCGGAACTTTCCCCTCACGTAGGCACGCACAAACCTCGCTTCATTCAGGAATCCTTCCGCTTCCATTTCACCCAAGAGTGAGTCCCATCGGTCACGGCTGACATTCAACCGATAAAGCTTTTGCTCCACCTCGAAACGGCTTCGTTCTTGATAGGCACAAAATGATCGAAGTTGGTCCTGGATAGACCGGTTTGATTTGGCCATGTTCAAATTTAGTTTGAATTCCAGTCCTTTGGCTTTCTTGGTACTGTTACTTTTAAATCATTCAAATTCAACTGATTTCCAGCCATATACAACAAAACCTAATTGATGGAAAGCTGCCAAATGATGTTACTTTCTGTTACCTTTTTCCATAAAACACCTGAATGCCCCCGATAATTTTGTTGCTGAACTCAAGAGGTAAAGGAATCGAAGGCGATGGATATGAGTACGCAAACTTGGGGCAGGGGCCTTACGGGAAATTTGGGCAAAGGCAGTTGGCAATTACCCCTAACACAGCAATTATCAGAAAAAAGTGACAGCCAATCACAGCCCTTGGAATTACGTTTAGATCGGATTCGCCGATCCGACCAACAGCCGATTGCCCCTAGGAATACCCTTGAGCGGATTTCGGCAAATAAACTCACCGATGTGGAATTGCTCGCACTGCTTCTTGTAGCCCCTAGGATGGAACAAGGTGCTTTGAAGATTGCAGAAAGTGTCATCCAATTCACGAAGGGCGTTCGGGGATTGTCTGATTTGAGCTTGCGACAATTGTTACGAATCAAAGGCTTGGAAAGGCAGGGCGCATCAAGAATCATGGCAGCATTGGAATTAGCAGAACGCATCCACGGTCCCCACCCACAAGCCCAAGCAGGTGAAGGGCCGAGGTTTTTCGCCGAACTTCTTCGACCGACCATATCGGAGGACACCGTTGAAACGATGCATGTTTTTTTCCTCAATCAGGCCATGGGCATCATCGCCGAAAAGGAAGTGTTCAAGGGCGGATTGAATCGGGTCATCGTGGACGCAAGGGTCATCTTCCGGATTGCCCTCGAACTTTCAGCCACCCAAGTTATTTTATGCCACAACCACCCCTCCGGAAACCTTAAGCCGAGCGAACCGGATTGTGCCTGCACATCCAAGGTCATAGAGGTAGGGAAAATTTTGGAGATCCCGCTGGTGGACCATATCATCATCTCTCGAGAAGGCTATTTGAGCATGAAGGCAGAGGGGTTGATGGATGCTTTGGGCTCACCAGATTGGTCATGGCCCACGGTTGAAAGAATCATCCGCAATGCTCGAGGAAACCGATGGGTAAGCGCTTCAAAACCTCAACGAACCATTTGAAATCCCACTTTTCAAGCCAATTGCGTTGCCAAAAAATCATCGCATTTGGCGTAGTCCATATGGCCGCCGTCTTCCTTTACCAGCGAATCCAAAGCAAAAGCGAACGGCTTACCCAAGGAGGAGGAAATCAATTTTTCAGATTGCAGCTCCAAAATCCACTTAGACTCATCCTGCGCCAAATGATGAATTTTTTGACTTGCAAGCAATTCAGATTCAGTATGCTTGAGATAAATAAGCGTATTGGGCACCAATCCCAAAGCCTCGGACATCCAATCCATGGCCAAGGCATCAATTTTTTCCATTCGAATCACCAATGGCATCGAGAGCTGCGCGAGGTGACCCAAGTCGTATCCCTGAGGAATACAAGCCAAGCTACACTTGGAATCAACAAATCGTTGGGAAATCTCATCGGCGGTTTCATGCTCAAAAACAGCAATTCCGTTGGGACCACTGACCCAATCCAAAATTTCAGCCACCTGAGAGGGCTGAAAGTGTTCCGCCCCACCCAATTTAAATCCAAGCCATTGAATGCCCACTGCAGCACAATAACGCGCATCGTGCAGGTCCAAGACATCCATCACCGTCCAGATTGTTCCCATCATTTTTCGCAAAAGTAATGAATCCATGAATAATAACCCCATTCAAGTCATCCAACAGCGACATGTCCGCCCACCTGGCTGGAGCCCTTCCCGAGGGTGCCATTTGGGAGCCACAGCGCCACCAAAAAAGCTCAAATTCGGTCAAATTCAACCAAATAACATCCGAAACGGTCCCAACAAACCTGCCGGATTTTTGGAATTGCCGCATTGGCGAATCAATTATCTTTGTGGAATGGACAAGAAACGCTTCAAGCGATACACGGTCACCGCGGCGCTTCCCTATGCCAATGGCCCCCTGCATATCGGGCATTTGGCGGGAGCCTATCTACCCTCGGATATCTATTGCCGCTACCTAAGGTCGCAAGGAGAAGATGTGGTTTACATTTGCGGCACTGATGAACACGGCACTGCAATTGCAATCAAGGCATTACAAGAAGGCACCACCCCGCAAGAAATTGTAGATCGCTACCATGTCCTGATCAAAGACACCTTCGAGAAGTTCAACATCTCATTTGACCACTTCTCTCGTACCTCCAACCCCATCCATCACCAAACCGCCCAAGAGTTTTTTCTGAAGTTTGTGGGCACGGATAACTTTCAGGAGGAAGTGTCGAAGCAGCCTTACGATGCAGTTAAGGGGGTGTTTCTTGCCGACAGATTCATTACCGGAACTTGCCCGAATTGTCAAAACGAAAGAGCTTATGGCAACCAATGCGAAAAGTGCGGCAAGGACCTGAGTCCGGCTGAATTGATTAATCCGAGGAGTACTTTGTCCGATTCCATCCCGGTTTGGAAAGAAACAAAGCATTGGTACCTCCGACTCAACAAATACCAAGATTGGCTCAAGACATACATTTTGGATAACCATTCCGAGTGGAAAACCAACGTATTGGGTCAATGCAAGGCTTGGTTGCAAGAAGACCTGAAGCCTCGCGCCATCACAAGAGACCTGGATTGGGGGGTAAAGGTACCCTTACCCGGTGCGGAAGATAAAGTCTTGTATGTTTGGTTTGATGCCCCAATTGGCTACATCTCAGCCACCAAAGAGTGGGCTGCCCTACATCAGACGGATTGGAGGCCATATTGGCAGGACGAGGACACCAAATTGGTGCACTTCATCGGGAAGGACAACATTGTATTCCATTGTATCATTTTTCCTTGCATTTTGAAGGGACATGGCGATTACATCGTTCCTGACAATGTTCCCGCGAATGAGTTTTTGAATTTGGAGGGAGAAAAAATCTCAACCTCCCGCGATTGGGCAGTTTGGATGCATCAATACTTGGAGGATTTCCCTGGAAAGGTCGATGTGCTCCGGTATGTGCTCACTTCCATTATGCCCGAAACCAAGGATGCGGATTTTACTTGGGCGGACTTCCAAATTCGAAACAATAAGGAGCTGGTCGATACGTTTGCCAATTTCATCAACCGGGTCAAGGTGCTCACATTGAAGAATTTTGAATCCGTACCTGCCAAGCTAGCACGGAGGGAGGAGGAAATTGTTCTTCAAGAGGCCATTTACGCTTGCGTTCAGAAAGCACAAGGATGCATTGAAAATTACAGGTTCAAAGAAGCATTGAATGAAGTGATGGAAATTGCCCGGCTCGGGGACCGTTATTTGAGCACCAATGAACCTTGGCACCTCATCAAATCAGACAAAGCACTTGCCGGCCATGTCCTGAATGTCGGTTTGAATATTGCTTCCGTCCTGGCAGTTGTTTGTGAACCATTCATGCCGGATACCAGCAGCTCCATATTTAAGATGCTGGGAATTCACCCACTGAAATGGAATGAGTTGAATGGCCTTGACATGGTGGCCTCAGGAGGTGTATTGCATGACATCCCGCACTTGTTTTCCCGAATTGAAAACAATGCCATAGAAGCTCAAGTAGAACGTTTAAAAAACAGAAAAGCGTCCATGGAAGCACAAGAACCAACCGCTAAACCCTTCAAATCGCACACCAGCTTCGACCAATTCCAACAAATGGATATCCGGATCGGAACCATTCTCGCAGTTGAAAAGGTAGAAAAATCCAAAAAACTCCTGAAACTACTGGTGGACCTCGGTTTGGAAAAACGTGTTATTTTGTCTGGAGTAGCCGAACATTTCGAGCCGGATGATTTGGTAGGAAAACAATGCACCGTCCTTGTCAATCTCCCACCTCGCGCCATGATGGGAATAGAATCCAACGGAATGGTGTTGTTCGCAGAGGACAACCAAGGAAAATTACACCTCCTCAACCCTGGAAATCACATCGACAACGGGTCTACAGTAAATTGACGAAAACATGAGGCTGGAGGAAGAAATCAAAACCAAAGGGTTTAAAAGCGAGTACCACAAACTCAGCATCAACCTCATTTACACCTACAATTGGCTTACTGCAATTTCCCAAGCAGAGTTCGGTCTCTTTGGAATCACCATGCAGCAATTCAACATCCTTCGGATACTTAGGGGTCAGTACCCGACCCCTTGCACCATTCAACTGCTCAAAGCAAGGATGCTCGACAAGCAATCCGATGCCTCCCGATTGGTCGATAGGTTGGTGGCAAAGGGACTTGTTCAACGAGAGCCATGCACCACCGACAGAAGGAAAATGGACGTTTTGATTTCCAAGAAAGGCCTTGATCTTTTGGAGGAAATCGATCCTGTTATGCAAAAGTTGGACGATACGCTCTCAGGACTTTCTGTTGAAGAAGCAAAGACCCTAAACGATTTGATGGACAAAGTCAGAGACGGAAAGCCAAATTGAAGTAGACATGTCGTCATTGTCTTGCCTCAAAAAATAGGTGGCTTGAGACTCGTTAGGTAGTTCCAAATAAACTGGAGACGCTCAAGGCTTAAGAAGAGAATTGATTTGCTCCAAAACCTCGGGACTATCTACCTGCTGACGGGGCTTAAAAGAGGTAATCAAGGTTCCGTCGCGGCCAATCAAATATTTTTGGAAGTTCCAAGTGACATCAGAGTCCATTTTGCCGTTCAACTTTTGTTGCGTCAAAAATTGGTACAGTGGATGCTGATTCTTGCCCACTACGTCAATTTTAGAAAACATGGGAAAGGTTACCCCAAACTTTGAACTGCAAAAGGATGCGATTTGCTCGTCTGTACCAGGCTCTTGACCCATGAAATTATTGGCCGGGAAGCCTAGCACGACCAAACCCTCAGCAGATTTGGCGTTGTACAATGACTGGAGGTCCTCATACTGCGGTGTGAGTCCGCACTCGCTTGCAACGTTTACAATTAAAACCACTTTGCCTTTGAACTCCTCCAAAGAAACCTGCTTGCCTTGGATATCGGTCATGGTAAATGAGTAGATGGTCTTTTCCATAGATGCTTTTTGAGCTGAAACTTGATTGATTAAAGAGAGACAAAAAAGCACCAAGGTGGATGCTTTGGCCAAAAAGGAAATAAGATTCTTCATGTGCGATTCACTGTGAGGACTAATTACAAATACCAATAAATGCTTCAATTGTTCGGCTTCGCTGAACGGAAGTGAACCAAAAATACTTGAGATGCTGGTAAAAACATACGGTAGCGCTGTTTGCGGGGTGGATGCATACACCATTGAAATGGAAGTAGACTTAAGCACCCCATTTGGCTTTGCCTTGGTGGGCTTACCAGACAATGCTGTCCGCGAGAGCAAGGACAGAATCATGACCGCCATCAAAAATGTTGGATATGAATGGCCCAGGCTGAAATTGACAATCAACATGGCGCCAGCCTCGATCCGAAAGGAAGGAGCCGCTTTCGATTTGGGTTTGGCAATCGGAGTGTTGGCAGCCAGCAGGCAAATACGTGCCGATGAAATCGGAAAATACATGATGATGGGAGAGGTTAGTTTGGATGGAACCTTGAAGCCGGTGAAGGGCGTGCTGCCAATGGCTGTTCAAGCAAGGAAAGAGAAATTCAAGGGAATCATTTTACCAGCTGAAAATGCCTTTGAAGCCGCGATTGTCAACAATCTAGAAGTAATTCCAGTCCAAAATCTGCGAGAGGCAATCGGATTCCTAAATGGGAGCGGTCCAATTACACCCGTCACCCAAGACACCAGACTGATTTTTGAGAACGCACGGCAATGTTCAACAGTGGATTTTGCCGATGTCAGCGGTCAAATCATCGCCAAAAGGGCCTTGGAAGTAGCAGCTGCAGGCGGTCACAATGTGATCATGGTTGGACCACCTGGAGCAGGAAAAACCATGTTGGCCAAGAGAATTTCAACCATACTTCCCCCCTTGACGACAGCCGAGGCGTTGGAGTCAACCAAAATCCACTCCGTTGCAGGCAAATTGGGAAACCATGCCACCCTGATGGCTCAAAGGCCCTTTAGATCGCCCCACCATACCACATCAGGAGTTGCGCTTGTCGGAGGTGGCGGCATTGTTCCTCAGCCTGGAGAAATCAGCCTTGCACACAACGGTGTTCTATTTTTGGACGAGTTTCCGGAATTCGATAAAAGAGTATTGGAGGTGCTGAGACAGCCACTCGAAGATCGAAAAGTTACTGTTTCACGGGCACGCTTCAGCGTAGACTATCCGGCCAATTTCATGCTCTTGGCCTCCATGAATCCTTGCCCCTGCGGATTCAGCTCCCATCCCGAAAGGAGATGTGTTTGTTCACCCATGCAGGTCAGTCGTTATTTCTCAAAGGTCTCCGGACCGATGTTGGACCGAATCGACATTCACGTGGAGGTCCAACCGGTCAAATTCGAGGACATGATGAGCGGACGACGTGGCGACCCAAGTGACACCATACGGCAGCGGGTGGAAGCAGCCCGGGAAATCCAAGCCCGACGATTCCAAGCCTACCCTGAAATCCACTGCAATGCCATGATGAGCTCTTCCATGGTGCGAGAATTTTGCCAAGTTGACCAAGCCGGGGCCAACCTTTTGGAGTTGGCCATGAAAAAACTGGGGCTATCGGCGAGGGCGTATGACCGAATTCTGAAAGTGGCCAGGACCATGGCAGACCTGTCGGATTCGGCCTGCATCAACAATTCACACCTCGCTGAAGCCATTCAGTTTAGACTCCTTGACAGACCAGCGTTCGTGAACCCAAACGCCGCAGCATGAACCCTTCAACACATTGTAGGCTTGATAGGTCGACAGGTTGAAAACTGCCTGATGGCATCTGCACCTTTTTATGGAAATTGCATCACCATGCTATTCAAAGACATCATCGGGCAATCCAAAGCGAAGAACTCATTCTTGAAGATGATTGCGGAGCAACGCCTCGCCCACGCGCTGATTTTGAAAGGCAGAACTGGAATCGGAAAATTGGCATTCGCAACTGCAATTGCCCAATACATCAATTGCGAAAATCCAGGACCGACAGAATCTTGCGGATCTTGCGGCTCCTGCTCGAAAATTTCCAAGGGTATCCACCCCGATGTAAGGTACATATTGCCGATTGTTTCCTCTTCCAAAGAGACAAAGCCGACTTTGTCAGACGACTTTTTCCCTCAGTTCAGAGAGTCTTTTTTCGGCAATCCCTATTTCTCGACCCAAGAGTGGATTGCTCAAATGGATGGTGAAAACAAACAGGTTGGCATCAAAATAGCAGAAATCAGAGACCTCAAAAGGCGGATTTCTCTGAAGGCGTTTGAAGCCAATTACAAGGTCGTCATCATTTGGAATGCCGAGAAAATCAACAACGAAGCTGCAAACGCCATGCTCAAGCTGCTTGAGGAGCCCCCAGAAAAAACAATCCTCATCTTGACCGTCTCCGACACCGGCCAACTGCTTACTACCATCAACTCAAGGTGTCAGAGGATTCAAATGCACCGCGTGGAAGACGCTGAAATAGCCGATTACCTACAACATCACCACCAGGTTTCTCCTGATCATGCCCTTCAATTAGCGCAGCTTGCAGATGGGGACGTCTGCAAGGCAATCGAATTGGTGAAGGAGGCCAACCGTTCCGTTTCCGAGTTATACATGGCTTGGTTGAGGGTCTGTGCACGTGGAAACTTTGCAGAAATCCAAGATTGGGTCGACATCCTACTCAAAGAGAACAAAGAGTTTCAAAAGATGTTCTTGGCCTATGCTCTACACAAGCTCAGGGACTCCCTGTTGTTTTCCTTCCAATCTAATCAGACAGCATCTGCTACCCCTGAGGAGAGGGATTTCTTGGAGAAATTCGCGCGCTTCGTCAATTTGGGCAACATGACCCAGATGACCAGATTGGTGGATGACGCACTTTACCATATCTCAAGAAATGTCAACGCTCAGATGGTCTTTTCGGTATTGTCGCTTAGGTTTAATTCTCTCTTAGGTGGAAAAGTCTTAATTTAAAGGCCTAGACGTTTTCGCTCTTTCAAGTTTTGAAATTCACGCATTGACTTCCTCCAAGTAGGGTTCAAACAACAACCCAAATCGTCTTGAAACTTGAGGAAACAGCGTTTCACATATATAAATCTATTTTCTTATGGGGTGTGGTTCATGCAGCTCGGGTTCATGCAGCACCGGGGGATGTGGGGGAGGTTGTAAGTCAGGTGGTTGCAACAAACTCAATACATTTGACTGGTTTGCCGGCATGCAACAACCGTCGCTTGGTGAAAGCGACAATATTTTCGAAGTGCGTTTCAAAAACACGCGCAAGCAATTCTACAAAAATGTAAACGCCTTGCCCCTCATCACAGGGGACTATGTGGTTGTTGAAAGTGACCGTGGATTTGATGTGGGTCAAATTTCTCTAGGTGGAATCATGGCTCGCCTTCAAATGCGTAAGCGGAAGGTAAGAGCAGATTCCGACAGGGTTAAAAAAATATTCCGGAAAGCATCCAAAGAAGACGTTGAAAAGCTTTTCAAAGCCCGCGAAAGGGAACAACACACCTTGGTAAGAACCCGTGAAATCATCCGGGACCTTGATTTGGACATGAAATTATCGGACGTCGAATACCAAGGAGACAACACCAAAGCCATTTTCTATTACATCGCCGATACACGGGTCGACTTCAGGGAACTCATCAAACGCCTGGCCAATGAATTCCGGGTCCGGGTAGAAATGAAGCAGATTGGTCTGAGGCATGAATCGGGACTTGTGGGTGGAATTGGGTCATGCGGGCGGGAACTTTGCTGCACCACATGGCTTACCGACTTCAAAACGGTATCCACCGCAGCGGCCCGCTACCAAAACCTGTCCCTCAACCCAATGAAGATTTCCGGACAGTGCGGCAGGCTCAAGTGTTGTTTGAATTTCGAATTGGACACCTATATGGACGCCTTACGCGATATCCCTAAAGTGGACAAAATCGATACTGAAAACGGAGTGGCATACCTCCAGAAAACGGATATTTTCAAGCGGGTCATGTGGTACAGCTACCAAGGCGATGCCGCATGGATTGCCGTCCAAGCCGACAAAGTGCGCCAGCTCAACGAGATGAATAAGTCAGGAATCAAGCCTGCCTCCCTTCAAGCCCTTGATACGGAAAGCGACCAAATCAAGGTTGAAAAGGCAATGGATTTCGTTGACGTGGTAGGTCAATCCGTTTTGAGGGAAGACCCCAAGCGCAAGAAGAAAAAGAAGAAGAAAAAAAGTCCAGGCAACAACGAAGCCTCCAGTCAGGGACAGCAACGGGCACCACAAAACAATTCTCAATCCAACCGTCAAAACACCAACGGAGACGGCAACAGAAATCGTCAGGAAGGTCGCAACCAAAACCGCAACGATAGAAGAGGCCGTGGACCTAAACCCGACAACCGACAAGGCCCAAGATCCGCCAATCCAACCTCCAAGCCCAAGGGTGACAACCCACCGCAAGCATGAGACTCATTTTGTTGTTTGCACTCCCAATCCTGAGCCTGTTTTTCCAAGCATGCGAAAGCCCGCTTGCATCTGTCAATAAATCGTTCGACGACGGATGTTGGCCCATCCAGGACACTTTGGAAGTAGAATTTGATAACAAAGACACATCTCAGGTGTACAGCCTTTGGTTTCCGTTGGAAGTGGAGGCTGAAGACTATCCGTACAACAACATCCATTTGAGGGCAGCCATTCAGGCCCCATCTGGCTCTACCACCGTGATTCCGGCACGATTCGGATTGATGGACCCAACGGGGGAATGGTTGTCGGAAGATGTTGGAGAGCGGGTCGGGTTTCAGTTGCTGCTTTCATCAGGACTGAGATTCAACCAAAGTGGCACCTATTCCATTGCCCTGTACCATTTCATGCAAGATTCCTCCCTTTGCGGAATTACAAGTGCAGGAATAACATTGGAAAAAGCAGAGCCTCAAGCTCAGTGACCTGACACGCCTGACCTCTCTACGCCCAAAGCTGGAAGAATCCGCTCCAAGGCCATGCCCCTTGAGCCCTTGACCAAAACCCATTTACTGCCTTCAAGCATGGAAGCCGCCACTTCGGATGCCTCATCCAAGGTGGCATAAGCAACGCCGAATCCACATTCCAAAACTGCGGCCACCATTTCCTTTCCCACCCCCAACAACTTGCCATCCGGAAAAAGCTCACGCACCAAGGTCACCAAATCAACATGGAAGCGGTGGGAGTCCGGCCCCAATTCAAACATGTCGCCTAAAATCAAAGTAACCGGCGACAACCCTTGTGCATGCATACCCCGCAAAGTAGCCTCCATGGAGGATGGATTGGCATTGTAGGCATCCAATAGCAGGTTGAAGCCAGAGGTTCGAATCAATTCAGTACGGTTCAACTTCGGGAAATAGCCTTTCAAACCCTCGCGAATCGAATTCACCGAAACGCCCAAAATGTCACCCAATGCCGTTGCCAACAGAACATTTTCCGCATTGTGTGCTCCAATCAGGTTGGATATGAAACGATAGGATTGCCCGCTCTTGCCAAACGTCACTTCCAAATCCAAATGATCAGGAGCTGTATTCAAGTTTGAAATCCAATAGTCGCAACCTGGCAAACCGTAGGTAATCCTTTCGGGAACTTGGCGTGCCCTCCGTTCAACTCGCAAATCCTTCATGTTCACAACTGCCATCCTGCCATTGGATGCGGCGAAATCAAACATTTCTCCCTTGGTCTGTTCCACTCCTTCGATGTCTCCAAACCTCTCAAGGTGTGCCCTTCCGATGTTCGTGACGACGCAAATGGTCGGCTCTGCAATCTCTACAAGCTCCTTGATATCCCCGTGCTTGTTGGCTCCCATTTCTACAATGGCCACGTCCGTATCGGTAGGCATTGCAAGCAAGGTCAAGGGCACCCCGATGTGATTGTTCAAATTTCCAACGGTAGCATGAACGCGATAAGTTGTCGCCAAAACCGCATTGATGAGCTCCTTGCTTGTAGTCTTGCCGTTGGTTCCGGTGATGCCGATGATTGGAATCTTGAAGGTCCTCCTGTATTGAAGGGCCAAGTCCTGCAGTTCTTTCAAAGCGTTTCCGACCAAAACGTACCTTGAATCGCCTTCCACCATATAAGCAGGATTGTCTACAACCACCAAGGAAGCGCCATCCGACAAGGCCTTTGCTGCAAATTGATTGCCATCGAAATGCTCACCCGAAAGTGCAAAAAACAAGTCACCCTCTTTGATTTTCCTTGAATCGGTGCTGACCGATCCATGGAGAAGAAAAGCATCCCAAACTTTTGTTGAAGCCATCCGTTCCTAATTGTTAGATTAGACAAAACTATCCCACGGATGCGCATTCACCAAATGCTCCTATCCACTATTTTGATGGTATCGGGAGCTACCTGCCCAGCCCAAACCTGGCAGCTGACCAACTCTCTTGACGTGCAATCGGGTGCCAACTTGCTCAAAAACGGGTGGGCCGGCGGACTCCAAGCGCCTCAATTCATAGCAATCGACCTCGACAATGATGGCAAAAAAGACCTCGCTGCTTTTGACCGGCAAGACAACAAAATCATTCCCTACCTGAGGATTCAAGCAGGCGCGGATGGCCTCGAATGGGCCCCACAATTCCTTTCGAATTTCCCTGCAGAGCTAAACAATTGGGTCATAGCAACAGATTATGATCAGGATGGCTTGGTTGACCTGTTCACTGGAAGCGGGCAAGGAAGCAATGTAATTGTATACCGCAACATTTCTAACCCTGGCCAAGCCATACAGTTTAGCCCTACTGGCACCAGGTTGTTTTCTCTCTACCCCCCCTTGCTCCCCTTGTATGTTTCTGCATCCGACTATCCCGCCGTTCAAGATGTTGACCATGATGGGGATCAGGATTTGCTCACCTTTAATTTGGGTGGCGTTGCCGTTGAATGGCACAAAAACCTTTCCATGGAGTCCTTCGGGCATTCCGACTCACTGATTTTTGAGGTTCAAAGTAGATGTTTCGGTCATTTTCAGGAAAGTCCAGCAGGTTGCATCGCCACCATTGGCCTAACTCCCTGCGGACCCGGAGAAAGATTGCATGAAATGACAGATTTTGTCCAAAAAAACACCATGCATGTGGGCTCAACACTGCTTTGTTTGGACATCGACCAAGACAGCTTGATGGATTTGGTGGTCGGGGATATTGGATGCAGGGAAGTTTATGCGCTATTCAATGGGGGAACAACGGCGATTGCTTCCTTCGACAGTGTAATGCAGGCATTTCCCGCCCAATCACCCATTGACATCAACCAATTCCCCGCGGTTTTCGCAATCGATTTGGATGATGATGGCAAGTTGGATTTACTGAGTGCGCCCAATGTCGCTTCCTCCGCCGAGGACCAAAAGTCCATTCAATGGCACCGCAATCAGGACGACAACATAGCCAATTTCCAAAACTTGGGGTATGGTTGGTTCCAGGAGGACATGTTGGACTTCGGAACAGGAGCAAACCCCACCCTGATGGATGTGGATGTGGATGGAACAATGGACCTTCTGGTTGGTAATCAAGGCAAAATCGACTCAAATGGGACATTGAAACCTAGACTTGCATGGCTTCGGAACGTGGGTAGCAACATGTCCCCTCGCTTTGTAGTGGAAAATCAAAACTTCTTGGAATTGGATTCGCAGGCGGGAACATTGGGCTTACCGGCTGTGACCCCAACTGCGGGTGACTTGGATGGAGATGGAGACCATGACTTGGTCTTTGGAAACCAAAACGGTACGCTGGTATTTTTCAAAAACAACACGGTCACCGGTTCACCACCGCTATTTCAACTCCAGTCCACGGCATTTGCAGGCGTCGATGTAGGCCTATTCAGCGCTCCGCAGCTGTACGATTGGAATCAAGACGGCAAATTGGACCTTCTGATTGGCAATGGGCAAGGCAGAATTGCATTTTACCGAAATATCGGCAGTAACATTTCGGCCTCGTTTGTCAAGGTAACCGACTCGCTTGGAAAGATTAAAATCAACGATGCTTCCGGACTTTCTTTTACAAATGGTTTTGCCAAACCATGTATGGCAGATTTGAATGCGGATGGTTTCCCTGAACTGTTGGTTGGAACCGTTACCGGCGAAGTACATGTTTTCGAATCCCATGGATTGTCCCCAACCGACTCTTTTCCCCGGATTTCGGATTTGGCAGGTCTCGATTTCGGAGGATTCTCAGCTCCATCAGGCATTTTGGACAGTATTTCCAATGGCCTTTCCGGCTTCCTATTTGTTGGGAACATGAGGGGAGGTGTAGAAGCACTTGAAAGAACAACTCCCGCCTCGTCTATCCCACAGCAAATCAGCCTCCAAAGCACGCTCAATGTGTTTCCAAATCCGTTCCGAGATCGCTTAACAATTGAAATCCTCAGAAATGCCCAAAAAGGAGAAATCAAAATCCATGATTCGTTAGGAAAAACCCTTTGGACTGGAAAATTGAGCCAAGGCCAACATGCCATTTCCACTTCGGATTGGCCACGAGGAATTTACTTCATCTCGATTCAAACGCAATCAGCGTGGTCCTCAAAAAGGGCAGTCAAATTATAGACTTTGACGCATCTGTTTCCTTCCCCTTCAAGGATTTTAGGTCTTCCATTCAGTCCCGTAAACCGTCGGAGAAGGCGACCCTTGGCTTAGATCAGACCTTCATCCCAAAATTAGGCACAAAAAAAAGGCCCGTCTGAAGACGAGCCTTTTTTGTAATCTTTTAATCTTAGAATGGGCTTCCCAAACGAATCATGGCGCAGCGGAAACCAACCATCGCCGTAGAAGAGTCGGCATTCAAGAAGCGACGTGCGCCAGGGGTCAAGAAGTAAGCGATGTCTGCCCAAGATCCGCCACGGTACACTTTCACGTTATCGAAAGAGCTGTTGTTGGTGGGTGAGTTAGGATCAGGGTTGTGGAGGAGCGAGTACTTCTCTGCGTAGGTGTAGTCATCCAACCATTCGTCGGCACGAATCTCGGTTCTGCCGCGGCGACGGGCAGGGTTGAGGTCTTCGTTGTCTTCAGGCGAAAGGGTACGGTAGGTATCCATCGTCCATTCACAAACGTTACCAGCCATGTTGTAGGCGCCGAAATCGTTGGGGTAAAAGGAACGCACGGGAGCGGTAATCATGTAACCATCGGTGTAATGACGGCCATCACCACCAGCCCAACCGGCGTAGTCACCGCGGCCACGTTTGAAGTTGGCACGGAAACGACCCATTTGGTCACGGAGGGATTTGCCTTCCCATGGATAGTTTTCTTGTTCCAGGAGACCGCGAGCGGCGTATTCCCATTCAGCTTCGGTGGGAAGACGATACGCTGGGTAAAGCACAGCCTCGGGATCGGCTTGCAAAAGAGCAAGATTCACGATGGAGGTACGCCAAGTAGCATAAGCATTTGCTTGGTGCCACGTAACACCCACAACCGGATAGGTATTGAAAGCGATGTGGGAGAAGTAGTATTGAGTGTAGGGGTCGTTGAAGGCCAAGTCCCTCAACCAAACGGCTGTGTCAGGGTACAATTGGCTATGCATCACTTCCCCGGAGTCCTTCATGATGTAAAACAAGAACTCTTTGTAATCCACGTTGGAGATTTCGGTCTCATCGATGTAGAAGGAGTGAACCGTGACTTGACGCTCACGATTGTCCATGGCGAATTGGATGTCTTTTTCGCCTCCACCCATGATGAAGGTACCGCCCTGAACAAAAACAAGACCTGGAGCTGGATCCATGCCTTTGAAATTCTTCACTTGGAAACCACCGTCTTCGTTGTATTTGAGGCCCGTCTTGGTGCTGCTTTTGCCGACGAAGTTGATGTTATCTCCGCCGCTGCATCCCGTCAGGATACCTACTGTCAACGCACACAGCAGGAATAGCAAGCTTTTTTGTTTCATTGTAAGAAAGCGTTAAAAGGATTACAAAATGTGTTTAGCAGTGCCTAATTCGATATTGCTAACGCAAAGAGGTAACAAATATAGAAACTTTATTTTAAAATCTCGGACAAGGGAGTTTTCTGTGCTTGAATACAGAGGGCTTATTGCGCTCAAATTCGACAACCACGGCCAATTCATGCGAACCACCAGAAATCCCGTTAGTAAGGCGGGAAACAGTGTAGTCATAAGAATAACCTATGGAGAAAATTCCTTGACGGAAGCCGATCAAACCGGCTACCATGTCAGATGAAATAAAGCTTCCGTTGAAATTGTTGAAGTTGGAACGGTACCACACACCGAACACCATCGGCTCGACGGTCACGTAGGTACCCACATTGAGCTGGTTGAAGTTGCGCTGTTTCATGAACAGGAACGCAGGAGAGATGGTGATACGCTCGGGATCGTTGGGCTGACCGACAGGGAACCTCAATCCCCCTGTAACCGTGTATCGGCGTGGCAACTTAGTTGAATTGTCGCGCAAGTTTGAAATGAAGGTCTGATGAGGCTCGGTGAGGTGGTGGGCAGAGATGCCTACCCAAGCATGTTTATTATAGTAGGCCATGCCAAAATTCACGTCTGGAGTGAAACGTGCTTTTTCTACGGCCGGCTCATTGGTGGCCAAAACAAAACCTTCAACGGGATCGATTTGGTCCGAAAAGCGGAGTTTCTGGAAGTCGATGCTGGATTGTTGGATACCACCCCCTAGGCCAAAGCGGAGGTATTGCTCATGTCCGCGACGGCCGAACTGCAATGCGAAAGAATAGTTGGCGAGAATGTCGATTTTGGAAAGGTTTCCTTCCCCTGCGCGGTCGGAGTTAATCAGAAGACCTACACCCTGAAGAGACTGTCCAAACATCAAGGGTTGATCGTAACCAATGGCTGTTTGACGGAATGAACCCGGAATCTGAGCCCATTGGGCACGATAATTCAAACAAACACGCGGACCCAGAGCAGCCCCAGCAAAGGCCGGATTGAGCATCTGTTGATTTGCGTAGAATTGGGTATACTGAGGGTCTTGGGCCTTCAAAGACGAAGACATCGCCAGAAAAAATCCGCAAATCGCCAAATACCTTGTGATGCCTTTATTCATAAACACAATGCCAAAGTTAAAATCGCCTTGTCCTTAGCAGCGGACCACGAAAATGCACACCGTTCCCGAAGCACACCTTATAGTCCCGTAAATATAGGAAAAAAGTTTTCAAAAAAAATTGCCCGAAAGCCTGTCTTGGCTTCAGGAAGACAACCGGACTTGGTTAGCTTAGGAAAAGCCAATTGGGTAACACCTATGCATTTGGGTGGTTTTTGCTAACTTTCAAACCAAGATTCTCTATTACCATGTCCGACAGAAGTTCCATTTTCGACATGATTGGCCCCATCATGATAGGACCATCCAGCAGCCACACCGCAGGGGTGGTCAGGATTGGAAGGGTGGCCCGGATGCTGTTTGGCCCCCAACCCTCAGACGCTGAAATTACATTTTACAATTCCTTCGCGCGCACCTACGAGGGCCATGGCTCCGACCGCGCCGTGATTGCTGGCATACTAGACATGTCCACCGATGACGAGCGAATCCGTGAAGCCCTTTCAGTTGCCGAAATGGCTGGCCTCAAATTCAATTTCAAGGCAGTAAATAATGCTTCTGCCTTGCACCCCAACTCCGTTCGAATCCGACTCTCAAGTCCGCAAAAATCATTGTCGATGTTGGGCATCTCCAGGGGCGGTGGCCTTATCTCAATTCTGGAAATCGATGACTACCGCTGTAATTTCACCGCCCAAGACCACACCCTGGTTGTCACGGCGGAAGACGTAAAGGGTTCAATCGCATTCATTTCTACCATCGTCAGCAACGACCATTGCAACATCGCCACAATGACGGTCGACCGCAGGGCCAAAAACCAAACAGCCAAATTGGTGATTGAAATGGACTCAGAATTGCGCCCCTTGACGCTTGAATATATCCGCAGCCAAACATGGATCCACCAAGTGGACTACCTGCACCTCGTCTCCATATGACCAAGACATCTACTGGAATCCTGGCGTGCCTGATTGCGCTTTTCCAAACCCTAAACGCCCAAAACAACCTCAGCCTCCAAGGATGCCTGCAAGCAGCCGTGGAAAACAACCTGCAGCTTCGTCAAGGCAACAATCAATTGGAAATCAATGAAGTGGCATGGATACAGCAGAAGTTCGCCTTTCTGCCCTCCGTCAACGCAGGTCTTTCACTCGGCAAATCCTTCGGAACATTTGTAGACAATTTCACCCAGCAAATCGCGACTTCACCTTACACGGGAAGCCCCAACCTAGGCGCCACCTTTTCCTTGTTCGAAGGCATGGCCAAATGGCACTCCCTCAAACGGTCCGAATATGACTTGGTGGCTGCCAAATACTCTTTGGAAGACCTCAAAAATGATATTCGACTGAGTGTCGCGACGGCTTTTTTCCAAACCTTGTATGCCGAGGACCAAAGTTCTTTGGCCGAGCAACGCCTGGAACTTTTAGCGCAACAACTTGAAAAAGTAGAAGCCCAAGTTGCAGCAGGCACCAAAACACAAGGCGACCTTGTTGCCATCAAAGCACAAATCGCCACCGAAAAATCTACCCTGATTCAGCAAAAAAACGCCTATCGCAAGTCTTTATTGAACCTTTTGCAGGCCATGAATTTCGACACGCAAAAGGCATACCTCCTGCAAAGACCAAACCTAGACAGCCTGAGCACAAACGTCGAACTGCCAACCACGGCAACAATTTTCGCAGACGCAGTGGCCAACAATCCAGGCTTGAGGGCAAAATCCATGGAAGTCCTCTCGCGGAAGTATGGCATCTCCGCGGCTCGGGCGCTCTATTTTCCAAGACTGGTCCTCTCCTATGGCATGGGCAGTTTTTATTCATCCAACAATAGACCCATTCTGGGGGTAGAGCCGGGGCCATCCGGGACCATCATCCCGGTGTATGGCGATGCAAAGCCTCTTTGGACGCAAATGGAGGAAAATTTTGGTCAAAGTCTCAATCTTGGAATCAGCGTGCCTTTGTTCTCGAATTTCAACATCAGGAGTTCGGTCACAGCAGCCCGTGTAGGACATGCGAATGCTCTTTTGGCAGAAGAAAACGAGCGCAATGAGCTCTTCAAAGCCATCGAACAGGCCTATTTGGATGCAGATGCGGCTAAAGCCCAATTGGAGGCCAACAAGGAACAACTTGAGAACGCCACCCTGGCCTATTCTTATGCTCAAGCAAGGTTTGAGGCCGGATTGATGGACTTCTACACATTGATGGACTTTCTAAACAACAAAACAAGAGCCGAGGTTGCGCGTGTTCAAGGCCAATATGACCTGCTGCTCAAACAAAAAATCCTTGAATTGTACAAAGGCACTCCTTTCGACTTTTGAATCACCACCACTAAAATGCAGAAAACAACCCAACACAAAAGGAAACGCTGGATTTGGATTTCAATCATCCTGACACTTTTGATTGGAACCGTGCTCCTGTTGACCCTTGGCCGGGGCGACCGGTCACCTTCCGTTTACGTGGAGGAAACATCCCAACGCACACTTGTTTCTTCCGTGAGTGAATCCGGAACCGTGGAACCCGTGGTTGAGGTCAAGATAGCAGCCGACCTTTCCGGGGAGATCGTGGCCCTGAATGTGAGCGAGGGCATGCAGGTGAAGCGCGGCGATATGTTGGTCACCATCAAACCAGATAATTACCAAAGCGCCTTGGATGTGGCTCGGGCTTCTGTGGATGCCTCGCGGGCTTCTGTCTTGAATACCAAAGCCGCCGTGGAACAAGCCTTCCAACGCTACCTCACCGACTCGGTTAACTTTTCACGGCAGGATGAACTTTTTCGGAAAAAAGTGATCTCAAGGGCGGAGTATGATGCCGCCAAACTCCAATTTGACATTGCCAGATCGGCTTTGAAAGGTGCCCAAGCCAACGAAAAAGCGGCTAAATATCAAATCGAAAGTCAAATGGCCAGCCTGCGCTCTGCGGAAACCGACCTGCGAAAGACCACCTTATTTGCCAGCATGGATGGCACCTTGACCCGACAAAACATCAAACTGGGAGAACGCGTCGTCGGCACCTCGATGATGGCAGGCACAGAAATGTTCAGGATTGCCGACTTGTCTCGGATGCAAGTTTTGGTAAACATCAATGAGAATGACATTGTTCACGTGAAAATTGGGGATTCAGCACACATTGAGGTGGATGCATATCCTAGCAAACTTTTCCGTGGATCGGTTACCGAAATTGCCTATTCGGCAGTGGAGGCAGGCCTCGCAACCGCCGGCGACCAAGTCACGAGCTTTGAGGTGAAAGTCGAAATTGACCCCAAAAGCTACCTTCAAGATCCTGCCATCATGCGCGGAGTCCTTCCCCATCAAAGCCCTTTCAGACCGGGCATGAGCGCTCAAGTTGAGATTTACACCGACCGGGTGGAAAATGCCACCGCGGTACCCATTCAGGCGGTGACCATGAGAAGGTTAGGCACCAATGAAAAAGAGGAGCCCGTCGAGGTGGTTTTTGTTTGGGGAAGCGACGGCAAGGTCCAACTCCGAGCCGTGAAAACTGGTATTGCGGACGAATCCTTCATCGAAATACTCAGCGGGCTCAAACCGGGAGAGAAAATCGTGACCGGACCCTACAAACTGCTCACCAAGGATTTGAATGCGGGCATGAAGGTGGAAGTCGGCGACCCTGAACAAGAGAAAGGAAACAAATCAGGGCCTTCTGAATAATTTCACTCAAGAGGAGCGTTTCTTCCCGAAAGTGGTTCGGAGGTACGCAATCACCATGGGAGACACAGAAATCAGGATGATGGCAATCACCACCCCCTCAAAGTGCTCCTTCACCCATTGGTTGGTGCCCAAGGCATACCCCGCCAAACTCATGGTGGAGATCCACAAAGCCCCACCAAAAATATCAAACGGAAGGAATTTAAGCTTGTAATCCATTTTCCCAACTCCCGCCACGAAGGGTGTGAAGGTGCGAACAATGGGCACGAATCTCGCCAAAATGATGGCCTTGGTTCCATGCTTGTCAAAAAACTGCTGGGTTTTGTCTAAATAGGCCTGCTTCACGATGTTGCGATTGAACACCTTGATGTTGACTGCCCGTTGACCCAAAAACCTTCCTATTGCGTAGTTTATATTGTCTCCAAGAACAGCCGCCACGAACAATAGCAACATCAACCATCCGATTTGGAGCGGGGCCTCACCTTCTACTCCTTCGCAGGTGGACACCCCCCTTGCACACAGGGCACCCGCTGCGAAAAGCAAAGAGTCTCCCGGCAAAAAAGGCATCACCACCAAACCCGTCTCCACGAAAATGATGGCAAATAGGATGGCATAAATCACCTTCCCGTATTCCAATACCAAGCAGTCGAGGTGGTCATTGAAATGGAGGATGAAATCAAATAAGTCCTTGATGTATTCCATTCGGTTCGGTGGCGTTGAGTGAGCGAAGATGCAACCCATGCCGAGAATAAGCAAACCATGGCCCATGGAAACAATGCCCAGCCAAACGGGGCAGATCTTTTTAAGAAATATCCCCCAAAACTTTCAAAATGTGAATAAATAGACCCTGACAATCGAATCTGAGCCCTGCATGTTTGTAATCCGACTTGTTTGACCATGTCCCTGATTTCCGAAAAACCAACCTACAGGATTGAATTGCCCATTTTTGAGGGGCCATTCGACTTGTTGCTGTTTTTCATCGAGCGGGATGAGTTGGACATCGAGGATATTCCAATCGCACGGATTACCAACGACTTTTTGGCTTACCTCCAAGACATGGAGCGTATGAACATCGAGCTCGCCTCTGAGTTCATTTTCGTCGCAGGAAGTTTGATGAAAATCAAATCTAAAATGCTGCTGCCGAGACCAGTCATCAACGAAAAAGGTGAAGTGGAAGATCCAAGGAGGGAGTTGGTAAACCGGCTGATGGAATACAAACGTTACAAGGACGTTCAAGACCAAGTGGCGGCCATGGAAGAGGCAGCTTCGCAAGTGGCCAAACGCGGATTTGTGCGAACTGAGGAGAAATTGGTTGCCGAAGCTTCAGAACCCGAAGACGAGCTCGTTGGGTTGGACTTGTACACCATCATGCGGACTTTCAAAAGGATGATGGAACGCAGGATGGAACGCATGCCCAAAGCTTCCCATGTGATCCGGGCGTATCCCTACACCACCGATATGCTCAAAGAGAGGGTCTTGAAACGATTGACCCAAAAAGAGAAAATCGATTTCGTGAGTTTCGTCCTGGATGAGCCCAACAAAATCTATTGTGTTTTCGCATTCCTTAGCGTTTTGGAGCTCGCACAGCAAGGATTCGTCCACCTGATCGTAGGTCAGGGCCACAACAACTTTTGGCTATGCCGTCCTGAGCTTCGGCAGGCAGGTTGATGCGTCAAAAAGCCCACCTTGATTTTCAAGCAATCAAACAACCCGAATTGAGCCCCAAACCCTTGTTCAGGGCTTGTTGGAATTTGGCTTCCACCCCAAAATTTCATCGACTGTACCTGCTGTCACAGCATGGTAATTGGGTCTTGCAGCAGCGTAGATTTTTCGGGCCATCTTCATTCCGGATTCTGTTTGGGCCAACAATTTGAACAAAGGTCGGACAAACTTCCTTCTGCCCACCTTGGTCAAAAACGCCTCAAGCGCCGGATATCCTGGCTTGTATTCCCTCCTGATCACGTGTTCCAACCAAGCAGCCATGATTTCCGAATTGCCCGATTTGGAAAACCCGAAAGCCTCGTCCAAAGCTGACATTTGATCCGTAGAAATGGTTGCCGGCAATTTGCGCAGGAAATGCAACCATTCGTGAGAGGTCCAATTGTGGGTACCAATCAACTTGGGCGCTGAAGTTCCGGCCATGAAAGATTGAACCTGCACGTCAACCGCGTCAAAACGGGCACATCCAGGCACGACATGATCCTTGGGCAATCCGGGGCTGTACACCCACTGTTTGATTGCGATTTTGTTCGAGATGGCCGAATCATTTTTGACCAATTGATCTTGCAGGTAATCCAAAAACCCTTCTGTGGTCATGGTACGGAAGGCAAAGGTTTGGAAGTAGGAATTCAAAAATGAATCAAATCGCTCCCTGCCCACCGCATTTTCAATTTGAAGGAGGAACAAATAACCTTTCTCATAGGCGATGTCGTTCATTCCATCATCGGGATTTTTTCCCGCCAAGTTCAACTTCAAACAGGTAGCCGAATCCTCCTCGCCCATTTCGGATAGGGTGCCCCTCAAATCCTGATAACCCAAAATGGCCAACATGTCCGCATAAGACCTCCCGTACAATTTTTCCATGATGCGCCGCTCGAAGTACACGGTGAACCCTTCGTTCAGCCAAAAATCATTCCAAGTCGCATTGGTCACTAGGTTTCCTGACCAACTGTGGGCCAACTCATGGGCAATCAATGCCGTCAAAGACCGGTCTCCGGCCAAAATTGTTGGCGTGGCAAAAGTCAACCTGGGGTTTTCCATTCCCCCAAACGGAAAACTAGGGGGAAGCACGATGACGTCATATCGTTCCCAACTGTAAGCGCCATACAAACTTTCCGCCGCTGTGAGCATGTCCTCCATGTCCTGAAACTCCGAAGTACTGAGCTGTAACATGGACGGCTCGGCGTACACGCCAGTCCTTGGACCTAGCGATTTGAACTCCAAGTCCCCCACTGCCAATGCCATGAGATAGGCCGGGATGGGTTGGGCCATATTAAAGGAGTAATTTCCATCTGGAGAACGCTTCACAGGGTTGGTTGCGCTCATTAGGGCCATCAGGTCTTGGGGCACTTGGACTTTGGCGTTGTAGGTAAAACGTATCCCAGGGCTATCCTGACATGGGATCCAAGTTCGAGCCAAGATTGCCTGGGATTGAGTGAACAAAAACGGTTTTCTCTTTCCCGCGGTTTGGGACGGATCTAGCCATTGCAAAGCCTCTGCTCCGGGGGATGTGGCATAATCGATTACCACCCGTTTGGTTTGGGGAGTGACCTGGACCATCAAAGGTTGACCCAAGTGGGGAACCTCTTTGCCCAGTTGGTGTTCGAGAGGTGATTGACCGTCCGTGACGGAGCGAATGGTCAAGCCTTTGGTGTCAAAAAAAATGGCGTTGGCACCTGGGCTGACCACCACATCATAGGTAGCTATGCCATCCAAGGTCTTGGATTTGAAATCTACTTTGATTTCCAAGTCCAAATGCTTGACGACTGCATCCTGTGGTTTGGCTGCACTGTGCGGGTCTATGATTTGAAGGAAAGTGGAGTCCATGTTATTGGTATTGTTGGGGTCGCTTGTGGGATTTGATGGCTGACAGGAATAAAACAGGGCCACCACCCATGAACCTAAACAAGCCACCCAAAGCCTTGATTTGATTTTAAACATCATCGACAAAGATAAAAATTCAGCTTCCCAATCCGAGTACGGGAGCTTAGCGAGGACCCACAAAAATAAATGTCGTTTTGTGACGCGAGGTGTCAATACACCTGACTTGCTTTGAATCATCAAAAAGAAGAACCCCATGTGGTACGCAGCAAGAATAATGGTGAAGGTATGGGTTTCGGTCACGGCGATGCTTTTGATTCCGTGGCTGCTCATGAATTTACTCACCGGCGAAGACTGCCTGAGGGAAACATTTTTGAGTCACCCCGCGGCCAAGTTGGGAATTGGGGTCACAGCATGTTTGTTCTTGATTGTGTTGTTGTTCAACCCGGCAGGCAGGCGCGATTCCGAGTTGGAATTGGGTCGCAGACATCGCCGGCAACCTTATTGAACTGGCACATGTTGCCAGGGCGTTCTTTCCGCTGTAATACTTTCCTATTTCGGGAGTGGCTGCCTCGGTACCGGGGCAGCCCTCCCACCCAGCGGTTGCCTCAGCCCAATGCCACGTCCAACACCATCATAACGGTAAATCCCAACATGGCACCCATCGTTGCCAAATCAGTATTCCCTTTCTGATGCGACTCCGGGATCAACTCCTCAACACAAACGAAAATCATGGCGCCGGCTGCGAAACTTAGGGCGTATGGCAGGATTGGCTGCATCAATATCACTGCAAACGCCCCAATCACTCCGGCTATGGGTTCAACGATTCCGCTCATTTGGCCATACCAGAAACTCTTGGCACGGGAAAATCCCTCCCGACGCAAGGGCATGGACACGGCCAATCCCTCAGGGAAATTCTGTAGTCCGATTCCCAAAGCCAAACCCACAGCTCCAACCAACATTTCAGAACCACCGTCTACCGAGATGGCGGCCGCTCCAAAGGCAACGCCGACCGCAAGGCCTTCCGGGATGTTGTGCAAAGTGATTGCCAATACCAGCAAAATGGAACGGTGCCAGTTGGTTTTGATACCCTCCGCATCCTCACTGCGCAGACCAACGTGCAGGTGTGGCAAGATTTTGTCCACCACAAACAGAAACAGCGCGCCCAACAAAAAACCCACAGCCGCAGGCACCCAAGCCGGAGGGCCACCATCAGTCAAGTGCGCGGCCTCTGCCTGTTCGATGGCAGGATTCAACAGGCTCCAAAAACTTGCAGCAATCATCACGCCGGCAGCAAAGCCCATCATCATATCCAGTAGTTTCTGGTTGACCGTGCGGGTGAAAAACACCGTGCTAGCCCCCAAGGCCGTGACACCCCAAGTGAACAATGTAGCCAAGAGCGCTTGCAACGCCGGGTGCATACCCTGAATGTTTGAAATGACCCACTCCATGGTTTTGGTATTACTAAATACAAATTTAGGCAAATCTAAATTTAGTTGGGGTTTCATATTTGAACCCGAATTAAGTTCATATCACCCCTTGGAGCCCAAAAATGTTGTTGGGACCAAAATCCGAAACGGAATTCAAGAGTTGTGGCCGATTTCTTAAATTTGCACATTATGAAAACAGCAGAAATCCAAACAGAAAAAGGCAACATGCGCGTGGAGTTCTACGAGCAAGACGCCCCAAATACAGTTGCCAACTTCGTCAACTTGGCCAAAAAGGGATACTACGACGGCCTAACCTTCCACCGGGTGATTCCGAATTTCGTGATCCAGGGCGGCTGCCCAGAGGGTACTGGTCGTGGAGGACCTGGGTACAAAATCCCATGCGAGCTTACCGGTGGCAATCAATTCCATGACCGTGGAGTGTTGTCGATGGCACATGCCGGCCGTGATACCGGTGGTTCACAATTCTTCATTTGCCACAACCGAGACAATACCAAACACCTCGACCGCAACCACACTTGTTTTGGCAAGGTCGTGGACGGATTGGATGTCATCGACGCCATCAGACCTGGCGACAAGATTTTGAAAATCATCGTTTCTGAATCCTGATTCCCATCAGTCAGACCTCACCGTCTGACTTGAAATTGTTCGAGTTTTCATGGTCCCAAAGCTATTTTGGCTAGTTGGCGAGGAAATTCGTACCTTCATAGTACATGTCAAGCCTACAACATAGCCTTATCAAAAGGGCCCTGTCTTCACTGTTTGGGGGCATCCGCGACAATGGGTTCAGCATTCCTGAGCTTAGAAAGTCATTGGACATGCACAGCATGGTTTTTTTCCTTCCTTGGGGTGTGGAGACCGAAACAATGCGTTTAGGGAATGTTGCAGCGGAGTGGATCATTCCACGAGAAGCTGACCACGACAAGGTACTGCTCTACCTTCATGGCGGGGGATATCAGGTCGGGTCCATCAAAACGCATCGCGCTTTGGTGGGGGCGATTGCCAAGTCATCGGGGGTCTGCGCATTGATTCCCGAATACCGCTTGGCACCGGAACATCCTTTTCCTGCTGCTTTGGAAGACAGTTTGGCGGCCTACAAATATTTATTGGAGACTGGTCACGACCCCTCTGACATAGTAGTGGGTGGTGACAGCGCCGGTGGTGGATTGGCAGTATCTCTTTTGTTGGAAATTCGCGATCAAAACTTACCGATGCCCGCCTCGGCCATTTTATTGTCGCCATGGGTGGATTTGACAGTCAGTCAGCCGTCTGTACTTAAATTGATTGATCAAAGTCCAACCTTGTTTCTGCGCGAAATGCGGATTTGGGCCAAAAACTATGCGGGAGACTTCCCCCTGGAGCTGCCGAAAATATCTCCAATGTATGCCGACCTAAAGGGATTACCCTCCATGCTCATCCAAACCAGCGACGCAGATGCGCTAATCGATGAAAACCAAATGCTTGCTGCAAATGCCCGTAGAGACGGTGTTGAGGTGGACCTTCAAGTTTGGCCTGGCATGTTTCATGTATGGCAGGTCTTTTGGAGGGAATTGTCACAAGGCCAAGAGGCCATTGACAAATTGGGAGCCTTCGTCCGGAAATCTTCACCCGGTCCATTGAGGGACATCCGCAGCGAAATGGCAGGATGACAGGTTCGGCTGCCAATTCCGCAGGGTTAAATGGCATTATGTCAGCCACTTATTTTTCTGAAGATTTTTTCCGGGTTGCCCAAATCAGTCATTAAAACGATTCAGTACAATCAGGAAGGGCGAAGACTCACCCTCCTGCAATTGTTGAGGCCAAAATCGGGCTAAGCCTAGCATGAATGTTGCGTGCCAAAGACGTAATCACATTTTTCAACTCATTATTTCGCATTACAAAATGGAAGACACATTCAAGAAGTTCGTTTACACCAGCGTGGGCATGGTATCCAACACTGTTGAGCAATTTCAAAAAGCAGTGAACGGCTTGGTAGACAAGGACAAAATTTCCGCAGATGAAGGCAAAAAAATCGTTGATGATTTGTTCAAAAACACCGAAGCCAAGCGTGAGGAGTTTGAGTCCAAGCTCAAGAAAATCGTCGAAGAGGTCATGGGCAAGATGAACGTGGCATCTGCTAAACAAGTCAGCGACCTCGAAGCCCGTGTTGCTGCATTGGAAGACAAACTCGGCATCGTTCACGAGGCAACTTCCGAAGGAGAAAGCAAAAAGAAAGCCCCTAAGAAGGTAGCTGTCGAAGCTTGATCACCCCCAAAAATATGTAAGCAGGGTCGCCCTTTGGCGGCCCTTTTATTTTTCCTGAAAGGCATCCAACCATTTTTGGACATAGGCACCTTTGTTTCGAGCCTTGTATTGCATCACATATCTTGGATGATCCAAGGGCACGATTCTTTGAAAAAAATGTTCGGTCTCGTTGATCTTGCTCAAAAAGTCGAAATTTTTGCCAGCGCCGAGACAATAGCAGACATCCCGACGGCCTGCAATATCACCCTGCAGTTTCAAATTCCATCGGATTAGGGGCAAGACCGCTTCGGTGAGTGCTTTGCTGTCGTAATAATTGTAATTCACAGGGCGGGTACTACCTAGGCTGGCCGTAAAGCCCAAAGGGCAAACGGAATTGATGTAGAAGTCATGGTAAAAAGCACTGGCGCCGCCGTATGCCCGTATGACCTCGTAAACGAAAACGCTGCTTGGTTCATGGGTTTGGATTCCTTTGAAACTCATGTCGCCCATGATTTCTGCAAATCTTTTGGTGTCTGTGAAAGGAATTCCCGTGGCTCCGGCCCCCAGCCTCCCGGGGTTGATGCCCAAAATCAGCCGCCTTGGTTTGTCGTCCTGGTAGAATCGATTGTAAAAAGCTGCCGAAATTTCCAAGGCTTCAGGATTGTCCTGAAAGGGGTTGAGCAACTGGATGCCTTCCGGTAAAACCAACGAGAACTCCTTGAGACCTTGATTGAGCCCGTTGATGGATTCGGCAAGGGTCTTGCCCTGGGGCAGGGTTGGCAAATTCATACAAGCTTGGAAATAAGTAGCATTCAGGTCAGACAAGACTCCTACAAGCCTTCATTCCAAACAAAATTGCTAAATTCGAATCCAATTCCACCATGCAATTTACCAGAACCATAAAGAATATCCGCCGGATTCGGGAAGTCATCGGCGTATTGTTCAAATATGGGTTTGAAGATGTGGTCACCCACACGCGCTTGCGGAATTTTGTATCGCAAAAACGCAGACTTACTTGGCAAAGGAGGGGAAGGCCGGTATTTGAATACAGCCGTTTTGAGCGCATCAGAATGGCCGCTGAAGAGTTGGGGCCAACGTATGTGAAGCTTTGCCAAGTATTGTCCAACCGACCGGATATCATCCCTGAAGACCTCATCACGGAGCTTCAGAAACTACAAAGCAACGTTTTGCCCTTCCCAACCGATGAAGCCATCAAGGTCATTGAGGCAGAATCGGGACGAAAAATGGATGAACTGTTTTCCTTCTTTGATACCACACCCATCGGCTCGGCATCAATCGGTCAGGTGCACAAAGCAAGGCTGATAACCGGTGAAGAAGTGGTGGTGAAAGTACAACGGCCGGGTGTGAAGGAAATGATTCAGGCCGACATTGAGATCATCAAGGACATAGTGAATTTCGGAGACAATTACTTCCGCAACCAAGGCGTGCTCAATGCCATGGAAATCGTGGAATCCTTCGAAAAAACAATGATCAAAGAGGTTCAGTACCTCACAGAGGCCAGGGCCATGGACCAATTCAGGAACTTCTACGCAAGCCGCAAGGAGTTTTATGTGCCCAAGCCTTATAAAAATCTGTCCACGGACAAGATCCTCATCATTGAATACGTTGATGGCTGTAAAATCACCAATGTCCGACAAATGCATGAGTGGGGTTTGGACCCTACCCAAGTCGCCGAGGTGGGGATGGACATTTACCTGACGCAGATTTTTGAGTTTGGGTATTTCCATGCCGACCCACACCCCGGGAATGTTTTGGTGCAAGAAAATGGCCGGATAGTGCTGATTGACTTCGGCATGGTGGGTAAAATGAACGAGGCCGATAAATTTGCTTTCGCAGGCATTTTTGTGTCCATGGCCAACGGCGATGCCCGGGAGATGGCCCAACAGCTCCGAAAGCTGTCCATCGAACACGACATCAAAGACATGCGAAGGCTCGAGATGGACCTCAACGAGCTCATCGAGGATTTTGCCTACTTGGATGTGGATGAAAGCAGCATCGCAGATGTAACCAAACATTTGCAAAGCATCATCTACAAAAACCAAATGGTTGTCCCCGGAGGGGTTTTCCTGATTTTCCGCGCTTTGGCGATTTTGGAAGGAATTGGCAAAACCATCCATCCACACTTCAACACCATGGAAAAGGTGAAGCCATTTGGGAAAAAACTCCTATTGGAGCAATACCAACCCAAGCGGCTTGCCCGGGAAGCCCTCAGCCAAGGACAATCTTTGCTCTCCTTGCTCGTGGCACTTCCCACGGAGCTGAAATCCATCCTTCGATTGCTGCGCAAGGGTAAGCTCAAAATCGAAATCGAACACCACGGATTGGGAAGCTTGATGGACAAATTGGACTCGGTGGGAAACCGCCTCGCCTTGTCCCTAATCACGGCTGCCTTTGTCATGGCAGGAGCCACGGTCATCAACGGAGACCCTTACTACATCCAAACAGGCGAAATCCCGAGAATCGCATACATCTTATTTCTTTTGGGTGGTGTATCCGGAACTTTTTTGGCCTTTTCCATCATGAGAAGTGGCAAAAACAACGAGTAACGAAAATTCCGGCCACATGTAGAATGCAGCCGGAACTTCTTTGAACAATCCGATTCTATCCTGTTTTTTTGTTTGCCCTTTGACTATGGACGGACCGCTGGCCCACCCGCACGTATTTGAGGAATCCTTTTTCGCACCAACAGCCCCGCGAGCAACAAGCCCAAGGCAGAAATGAATATCACCATTCTGGCTCCCAGCGATTTCGTGGATGATTTTTGTGCCCTAGCAATGAATGCGTCCGACCCCGTTCCGAGTGTTCCCGATACCTTTCCTACCGAATCATCATTGGGTAGGCCTGAATCTGAAGATTGCGTCATGGCAAGCATCGATTGAGCACTGTCCGGTGACACCAGGGGCTCCACAAAGCCCACACCGCCAGACTTTCCCTCTCCTCCTCCGAAATACCAGCCGAACTTGCTTCCATCCCATCCGGTAAGGGCCACCAATTCCTCAACCTCCAACCGCTTGCGTCTCTTCAAATCCGCCTGATACTGCCTTCCCTCCTCACAATCAAACGGACCACTTGCCGGATGGCGAACTACATACCGACCTTGGAATTGCTGACGGTTGGGAGTGGCGATGAATTGGAGGTCTTGCGGGAACTTGTCACGGCTGTAGCGGGCATGAAGTCTTGTCACGAAAAGCTCGCCGGTATATCCATCACCCCATGAATTGCCCTCAATCCACCAAACTCCGGCCTCACGAAGTTCACGGAAGGAAACCAAAGGCGCAGGACAAGGGTCACATTTAACAGGTTGACTACCCGAAATGTCCCATGCATATTCCAACATCACGGAATTACGGCCTTCGCTGCGCCATGCCTTATCGAACAAACTGGTGTAAAAAGAGCCGAACAACCCTTGGTGCTGCACGAACTCCGGAATTTCACGGTCGGTTGGAAGCTTGGTGGTACGGTAGTTGGAAACCTCCATGCGCCCCCTTCTGGTGAATCCATAAATCGTGAGGTCTTGGGTGCCATTAGCATTGGCCATCCCCAAACGTATGGGCAACATGAATTTCGGAGAGTCGAACTGAATTTGCAGTGGACGGAGGTTGGAATACCCATTCGCCTTGTATTGCTCAAGGTTTACCTTCGCTACGAAAAATTTGGTGCCATCGTGGATGTAGGGATCGAGCACCTCTTCGGCGTCTTCGGGCAACTTGTAACCATTCTGCGTCAACCAAATTTTCAACCCATCGCTTTCCTTGGCTGAGAGAATCATGATGTCGTATTCGCCTACCGTGTAAGTGGCTTCAATGGTAACACCGTTGGCCTTCGCTTCATCCTCCATCACCATTCTCTCGGTGTCTGCCCTGGATGATTTCACCGAAGTTGGCGCATACATCAAACGATCGTAGACCCTACAAGGATTTTCATCATAGTATTCTACCAAACGCGGAGCGGTGTAGGCATCGATTTTGTCGAATATGATTTGTTGTACGACACGGATGTCACCGGATTGCAAGACCACAGGAACAGGCACCACAATGGCAAAATCCTTCACATCTCCTTGAAAGTCATTGGACATGGTGATGACGGTATGGGACCCATCCCGCGCAATGATGACTTGGGAGTTTTTGTTGAAAAGCTTGGCATCCGCTTTGGCCACATAAAAGCCACAGAATGCATGCAGCTTGCCCAAACTCAGTACGAGGGCTGCCGCTGCGATGATAATTTTTTTCATGAGCTTATATTTTTTGATGGTTACAATGACAAATGGATTAACGTGCAGGATGGGTCTGCCACGAAAAGCGCTTGTAGGCAAATAGCCGGTCTAAAAACAAGGTGGAAGGGGAGACCACAAAAAGGGCCCAAATTGGCGCACCAGATTGCATGTACAACACGTGTGTGAACACGAAAGCCAAAGCACCCACCGCGACGGAAAACAGAATCCTAGCCATAGGATGATTGGGTGTGGTCACCGGGTCGGTAATCATGAAAAAAGTGAATAGAAGAACCGTTCCATTGGTCATGAAATGCATGAAATGGTCAGCGGGCCAGCCCAGATAAAACAAGCTTCGAATCATCTCAAGCCCGAAAAAGGTCACGATGAACCACAGGCTGATGTCCAACCGCCCTACTTTCAGAAGCACCATCAAACCGGCAGCACCCACGAAAAACAGCAAGGCCACGTCGCTGCCCCATTGGCCGGGAGAAACCCAAGCGTCTTGCGTGAATAAGGTGGTCAACACGATGGCAATGTTGACAGGGTTGAAGACATGCTTCTTTTCAACTTGGATCAAAAACTTACTCCCAATCGCAACTGCAGCCGCCAAAACCGCAGTGGAAGGATGGTTGACTTTCAAGAGGATGCACAATCCCAAAGAAGAGATCATGGCGCTTTTGAGCGTTGTGAGGCTGAGACCATGATACCACGCGAATAGCAACTGTACCAAAAGGCAAGAGCCCACCACGAGGAGGAAATTCAAGGCTTCCACTTCCCAACCCAAGTTGAATACCCCGAACAGCAAGAATGAACCCAGATAAAGGATTTGGAAATGACGGCCATCAGCCATCAACCATTTCAGAGGGGATGCAGCCAAGGTCTTGAAAAACGAAACCCATTGGGGCAACGGGTGCGAAAAGAATACTGAGTGCTTCATATCGGTCGATTTGACCAAGTGGTGCAGCACTCCACACAGATTCCACAAAAAAGATTTGAAAATTTTTGAATCGTCAAGGTGACCTCAACACCTACCTCCTTAGGCGTGGATTGAAACCAAGGCCCTTTGACGTAGACTCAACCCATACCCAACAAATCCAAACCGATGTCCCTGCGGTGGTAGCAACCCTCAAATTTCACTTGAGCAGCAAACTCCAAGGCTGATTTTCTTGCAGTCGAAACATCGTCTGCCAAAGCTGTCACCGCAAAAACACGCCCCCCTTGGGTGAGCAATTCTCCATTTGAAGTTTTTTGCGTGCCGGAATGAAAACATACCACCGAGCCCATGGCAGTTGGAAGGTCAATGGGCAACCCTTTGGGATAATCTCCGGGATAGCCTCCGCTCACCAACACCACGGTCACAGCCGCGGTTTGACTGAAAGTGAGGGTCTGTCCTTCAAGATTCCCTTTTGCGGCTGCAAGCAAGACCGGCAACAAATCAGAATCGATTCTCAACAGAACGGCTTCCGTCTCGGGGTCTCCCATCCGCGCATTGTATTCTATCACATAGGGCTCGCTTCCTACCTTAATCAATCCGAAAAAGACAAACCCACGATAATCGATTCCCTCGCGTTCCAATCCTTGAATGGTGGGGTCGATGATGCGATTTTTGACTTTTTCCATGAATTCAGCATCTGCAAAGGAGACCGGTGAAACCGCACCCATGCCCCCTGTATTGGGACCCGTGTCACCCTCTCCGATGCGTTTGTAGTCCTTGGCCTCGGGAAGCAAAACATACCTCTTGCCATCCGTGAGGGCGAAAACGGAAACCTCGATACCCGTCAGAAATTCTTCCACTACGATGGTGGAGCCCGCCGACCCGAAAGCGCTTCCAGAAAGCATGTCCATCACCGTGGATTTTGCCTCTTCATGTGTTGCTGCAATCACAACACCTTTCCCTGCTGCAAGTCCGCTTGCCTTGATGACGACAGGCAGGACGTGGCATTCCACATATGTCAATGCATCTTCCAGCTCAGAAGTATCAAACCTTCGGTAGGAGGCCGTTGGGATTCCATGACGGTCCATGAAGCGTTTGCTCCACTCCTTGCTACTTTCCAACACCGCACCTGCTTTGCCTGGCCCAACCACGTCCAGACCCTTTGACCTTAATGCATCGGCAACCCCTTCGGCCAAGGGCGCTTCCGGGCCCACCACAACCAATTCGATGCTGTTTTGAGAGGCGAATGCTCCCACCGCTTCCGCATCCAGAATGTTCAAGGCCACGTTTTCCGCTATCCTTGCCGTTCCAGGATTCCCGGGGGCACAAAACAGCCTACCCAACAAGGGTGAATGACTGATTTTATGACAAAAAGCATGCTCCCTTCCGCCGGAGCCCAATACCAACACATTGAGGGACTTGTTCATGGGGCACAAAACTATCGCCTTTAAACGCAAGTTCCCAATCTGCACCATGAGGTTTAAAACCTGGAAATCTTTCGGATTGGATTGGCAACATCCAAATTTATCCCAATCAGCATCAGAATTCGTAATTTCCCCCTGCAATGGATTCAAATTTGAAAGAAACATGAAACGACCCCTGATTCTTGCATTTGCCGCTTTATGCCTCATTCTTTCAAGTTGTCAAAACAACCGGGGCTGGGACGGCCATGACTCCAAAGCCAAGCCCGATGTGTTGGCCCAAGAAAGCTGCGGATGTATCTATGAAATAATGGAATCCGATCCTGAATTGGACGTGGATGTCATTGTATCGGAAATGGAGGCCTACAAAAAGCATCAAGAAAGCGGGGCTCCGGGATCAATTGCTGAAAAGTTTCCCGAAATCGGTAAGGCCTTGATGAACATGCAAAAAATCACGGAAATGGTGGACGGAAGTCCCTGCATGGAAGGTGTGGATGAAAAAGCACTTGGCCAAGGTGTGCCAATCGAAGATGTTTTGGACGCGTTGGACAAGCATTGCGCTTTGGCGATTTTCTACAACTGATCCTTCAAACGGTTGCACTCAAATCCAGTCTTTTACCCCAAAACTTCCACACCATGAAAAGTCCCCAATCTCTAGGATGGTCACTGATGTTGGCTTGCAGTCTTTGCCTCTCTTCTTGCTTTGACATCCTGGAAGTTTATACATTCCGTTCCGATGGTTCAGGCAGTGCGGAAATGAAAATTGACTTGACCGATTTGGTTTCCTTGATGGCTCCTTTTTCAAGCATGGACAGCACCGGCGATTACCAAAGGACCCTCGACGAAATGTTCCAAGACAACAGTTCGGTTGAAACGCTTAGCCAATTGGAAGGCATACGTAACGTGAGGTCGCTCAATGACCAATCCATGAACATCATTGGCTTTGCCTATGAATTCGACAACATACAATCGTTGAACAATGCCATGGCTGCCAACAATACCAATTCCGCCATGATGGAGCTTGGTTTGAGGAATGAAGAGGAAGGAGCTGAAAATCATTTCGAGATGAAGGGGAATACCATTCGTAGGGTTGTGGTTACACCTGCCCCGTCCGAAGAGGATGCATCGGAGGACAAAGAAATGATGGCCATGGCGTTTGAGAATGCCTCTTATGACATTCGCTACAACTTCGACTGCAAAATCAAAAAAGTGAAAGGAAACAAATTGGCCGAAGTGGGACCGGATGGCAAAACCGTCAACATCCATATGGCCTTGACTGACATGCTCAATCAAAAATCGTCACCTTCATGTTCCGTTACTCTGAAGTCAAAATGATGAGGATTTCCACTCTTTCCCGCCTCCAATACCAAGTGATCTGCATGCTTTTCGGGATCTTGATGATTGCGGGTTGTGCGGGCGGTCAGCCGGCTTTGAGGGAAGCTTATGAACTGCTAAACTCCAACAAAGGTCAAGCCGCCGAGGCTGCCTGCAAAAAATTGTTGGAGAAAGAACCCAAGATGTCCGAAGCTTGGAGTTGTCTAGGCAAAGCCAAAATGCAACAAGGGCTCATCGAGTCATCCTTAGGGGATTTTGACCGTGCAATTGAGTTTGCAAAAGCCAAAGACAGCATAGGCTCCTATCATTTCTACCGCGGGCTTGCCCAATACTACCTTGGCAAAACAAATGAAGCCATTCGGGATTTTGAACGGTCCGTAACGCTCCAGTACCAACCCGGCACCGCCATGACTTATGTGGGGATTTGTCACTCGATGAAGGGAGACGACATCCAAGCGATTTCTTGGATGAACAAAGCCGTGAAATCAGAGCCGGAAAACCATTTTGCACTCTCCAACCGAGGTTTTTACAATGCCAAAGTGGGCGACAACAAACAAGCTGTGGCAGATTTTTCCAGAGCGATTTCCATCAAGCCCAATGACAAAGTAAGCTACTTGAACCGAGGCTACACGCACATTGGATTGGGCGACTATGCAACCGCCATCCAGGATTTTCAAAAAGCCCTTGAAATTGACCCTAATTACGGTGGCGCATTGGCCTACATGGGAATTGCACTCACCAATACCGGGCAACCCCAGGAGGCACTGCCTTATTTGGACAAAGCTGTACTCGCCGAACCCCAAAGCGGTGCATATCATTACTACCGGGCGGTAGCCCATTTTTCCTCGGGAATGCTTGCAGAAGGATGCGAAGATTTACAATTGGCATTGGAGCGCGGGGACAACCAAGGTGCTGCCTTAGGACAACAATATTGCAAGTGACGTTGGGTCATGGAAATTACCATCTAATATTTTAAGCGCATGTCAGAATTGAAAAGACTCAAACGGGTAATTGGGAGCTGGGTGGCTGGCTTCAGGCATCGGAAAAAAAGACGCGTGAGCATTTATGAGCATGATGATGCCTTGTTGATTTTAACGGACTTGGGATTGATGATGAGCCCCGAGGCATTGGAATACGTGAGCGGCAACAGCACACGGAGGGAAGACTTCCTGCAACAATTGTACATGTCCGAAGACGAACTGAACATCGACTTAATTGAAAACAATGTCCGGATCAGGCCGGACTTGTCGCCTAGCGTGCGCGAGGAAGGCACAAAGATTGCGTTCACGGTGCTGCACCGCGGAGAGGAATTGATTGTTGCGGAATTTGACCGCTCCTGAACCCCCCTTTACTTTCTTTTTGAAATATTGCCACCGGGGTTGGAGATGGCGAAATAGTTCGTAGTTTTGCCTTGCAAATATTGGAAGGGAATATTTGCTATGTCGTTTTCGGATAAGATTCAATTTGAAGGGCTCACTTACGATGACGTCCTGCTGCTTCCTGCGCATTCCACCGTGCTACCGCGCGATGTCGATACCTCCACTTGGCTGACCAAAGGAATACGCATCAACATCCCCATCGTGGCCGCTGCCATGGATACGGTCACGGAATACCAGATGGCCATCGCCATTGCCGTGGAAGGAGGGCTGGGGTTCGTCCATAAAAACATGAGCATCGACCACCAAGTGGAACATATCCGCAGGGTTAAACGCCATGAAAGCGGCATGATTGTGGATCCCATCACGCTCAGGGCCGACGATACGCTTGCCGCAGCTTCTCGGATGATGCAAGAGCACAGCATCGGAGGCATTCCGGTGGTCGACGAAAATGGGAGGCTCGTTGGCATTATCACCAACCGCGACATGAGATTCCAGGCAACCGACAACAGGCCCGTTTCCTCCGTGATGACCAGCACCAACTTGGTGACCGCACCTGAAGGCACCACCCTCGACAAGGCTGAAGAAATCCTGATGCGCCACAAGATTGAGAAACTCCCGGTGGTGAATACAGCGGGAATGCTCACAGGCCTCATCACCTACAAAGACATCCTGAAAAAACGCAACTTCCCCAATGCCTGCAAAGATGACATCGGACGCTTGCGGGTAGGTGCCGCTGTGGGTGTCACAGGCGATACCATGGACCGAATCGCCGCATTGGTTTCGGCTTCGGTGGATGTCATCACAGTGGACACGGCTCACGGCCATAGTGAGGGTGTATTGCAGGTGGTCAGACGCATCAAAAAAGAGTTTCCCAAACTCCAAGTGATTGCAGGAAACATCGCGACACGTGGCGGGGCACAAGCTTTGGGCGAAGCAGGGGTGGATGGAATCAAAGTCGGTGTGGGTCCAGGCTCCATCTGCACTACACGGGTCGTTGCAGGTGTGGGTGTGCCCCAATTGTCTGCCGTGATGGAAGCGGCAAAATACGCCTTGTCGGCAGGTATTCCTTTGATTGCCGATGGTGGGATCAAATACTCGGGAGACATCCCAAAAGCCATTGCAGCAGGAGCCAACACCATCATGGCAGGCGGCTTGTTCGCTGGTACCGAAGAAAGCCCCGGGGAGACCATCATTTTCCAAGGCAGGAAATTCAAATCCTACCGCGGGATGGGCTCCATCGAAGCCATGAAGGAAGGCAGCAAGGACCGCTATTTCCAAGATGTGGAAGACGACATCAAAAAACTGGTTCCGGAGGGCATCGTCGGACGCGTTCCGTTCAAAGGCAGCGTGTCGGAAGTGACCTATCAGATGGTAGGTGGGTTGAGGGCATCCATGGGCTACGTTGGTGCAGGCGACATTCCAGCATTGCAACAAGCTTCCTTCGTTCGCATCACGAGCGCAGGCCTTCGTGAAAGCCATCCCCACGATGTGCAAATCACCAAAGAAGCCCCGAATTACTCCCAGAATTGAGGATTGCCCAATTTGTTATCCACTTTTGACCGGCTTTCCACATGTGGGGTAAGACGCCCAACCAAGATTTTCTAAATTTGTCTCGGATGGCCTGGGAAACACCCGCAGGTCGAGTGGATTCATGATCAACAAAGTCGTCGACACACAGCAGACAGAATTGGAGCATTTCTGGCAAAGTTTGCTTCATCTCAATCATGGGGAAAAAGTCTGCCTCCATCGATACCAGCCCAATGAGGCTCATGGAATGTCCTACAAGGACTTCTATGCCCAGGCCCATTGTGCTGCTGCCTACCTGATGGAGCACGGCTTGAACCATGGAGATTCGGTGGTTATTCTCAGCGGTAACACGGCCGAATACCTCATCTTGGATCAGGCCTTACAGTACCTGGGCGCCATCAACATCACCTTGCCTCCAACCGTAAGCCCGGAAGCACTTTTGCGTATCTGTGACCGATATGAGGCCCGGTTTTTGTTCGTGCCAGACGCTGCCACCATGCATGCACATGGTCAGTTTTCGAGCCTCAAACCCCAACTTGCGGCCATCGTGGTCGGCACTGACGACTTGGAAGGTCTTGAAACCCAAAAACTGATCGCCTTTGACCGGTTGGTGGCCATCGGCAAAACCGCTTGGCGTGAACAAGCCCAATCTTTGAAAGACCGCAAGCGCCGGGTCAGACCATCCGATTTGTACGCACTCATTTTCCCGGATGAGGGAGAGAACGGGGATTTTGAGCCCTTGAGCTTCATGGCCTTGTTGGAGAACGTGGAAAATGCCCAAAAATTGTATTCTGGTCAGCCAGAGACAGCTGCGGCATCTTTCCTTCCACCTTACCGCATCTTGCACCGAACCCATGCCGTTTACGGCTCCATGATGGCCCAAACACCCATCTGGATTTGCCTCCCCGAACATTTGGAACAGCCATTTTTCAGCGCTGTAAAGCCCGAAGTGATGTTTGTGGCACCTCCTGAACTTACACAAGTCTACACTTTGCTTCCAAGCCTCATGACCAAAGAAGGTGCCTCCGTGCAGACCGCGGCATCAGCCATCGGCAAGGCGCATGAAGTGCTGGAGAAAAAGGCTAATGCCGAATCACAAGGCAAGAAAAACCCAATCCTGAATAGCCTCAAGTACCGTTTCGGGAACCAAAAAACCTACCGGAAAATCAAGTTGGCATTGGGTGGGAAACTGGTCCGCATCGCATGTGACCACGGGAAGATGGACGGTATGGCCACACTCTTGTTGCAAGAGTGCGGCATCCAAATCGAGCAGCCCAAACCTTTCTACTGAAATTATTCAGAATCAGGCGCCAAGAACGGATACCTGTAATCGGTGGGCGCCACAAAGTTTTCCTTGATGGTACGGGGCGAAACCCAACGGATGAGATTCAGGTAAGAACCCGCTTTGTCATTGGTTCCTGAAGCCCTGCCGCCGCCAAAGGGTTGCTGACCTACCACCGCTCCGGTGGGCTTGTCGTTGATGTAGAAATTACCTGCAGAGTTTTCCAACAGGCGGGTCGCCCTTTCCACCACATAACGGTCCCTGGCAAACAAAGCACCAGTCAATGCATAGGGACTTGTGGAATTCAGGATGTCGATTACCTCTTCCCACCGCTCATCCTCGTATTCGAAAACGGTCACCACAGGGCCAAAAATCTCTTCACACATGGTCAAGAACCTTGGGTTGTTGGTCTTGATCACGGTTGGCTCGATGAAGTATCCTTTAGACTTGTCGTATTGTCCTCCCACGATGATTTCAGCTTCAGGACTGGCCTTTGCAGCCTCGATGTAGCCAACAATCTTGTCAAACGCACGCTCATCGATCACTGCATTGATGAAGTTCCCAAAATCCTTCACATCTCCCATTTTGAAACTCTTCACCTCGGAAATCACCTGCGATATCACATCCACGTAGATGGATTTGGGTAAGTAGACGCGGGAGGCTGCCGAACACTTTTGACCTTGGTATTCAAATGCGCCACGACTGATGCCCACTGCCACGGCCTTGGGATCGGCAGAGGCATGTGCAAAAATGAAGTCCTTGCCTCCTGTTTCTCCCACCACCCTTGGGTAGCTTTTGTACCTAGAAATGTTGATTCCAATTTCCTTCCAAAGGTGTTGGAAAACCCCCGTGGAGCCGGTGAAGTGAAGCCCAGCAAAATCAGGATGTTTGAGCACAATTTCTCCCGAAGTGGGACCATCGGCATACACCAGGTTGATGACGCCGTCGGGCAGACCTGCTTCCCGGTAAACCTGCATGATCATGTCCGCCGAGTAAATTTGGGAGTCTGCGGGTTTCCACACCACGGTGTTGCCCATGAGGGCAGGAGCCCCGGCCAAATTGGCGCAAATCGACGTGAAATTGAATGGGGTGATGGCGAAAACAAATCCCTCCAAGGGCCTGTATTCCAACCGATTCCAAGTGCCTTTGGGGGAATGGTCAGGCTGTTGGCTGTAAATCTGGGTCATGTATGCAACATTGAAGCGCCAGAAATCGGCCAATTCGCAGACGGCATCAATTTCAGCCTGGAATGCATTTTTTGACTGCGCCACCATGGTGGCCGCATTGAATTTCGCCCTCCAAGGTCCGGAAATCAGGTCGGCTGCACGTAAAAATATGGCTGCCCTTTCCTGCCAAGGCATCGAAGCCCAACGTTTGCGGGCGGCCAAAGCGGCTTCAATCGCCATTTGCACATGTTTTCCATCCCCACGATGGTAGTGACCCAGTACATGCCTGTGGTCGTGGGGAGGGTTCATGGGACGACGATCTCCGGTGCGGATTTCCTTCCCGCCGATGTACATAGGAACGTCGATTTGCTTGGACAGAAGGTCTTCGACTGCTGATTTCAGGGCCTTCCGTTCAGGACTTCCGGGTGCATAGGAAAGTACAGGCTCATTGATGGGCTCCGGAACTTTGAAAAATGCGTTTGACATGGGCGTTCAGGTTATTTCGAGCCCAAAGTTACCAAATGCCTGCCAAGAAAACGAAAGGGTATTCAACTGCCCGAGTTGACAACCTGAACCATGATTCTACCTCAAATCAACGAACATTGGGGCTTTTGTAGTCCTTTTGAAACAAATCCCAACTCGTATTCAGGTGAAAATCACCCCCAAAGTAGGCCAAGATGGGCTCCAACTGCGCGGGCTGCTGATACCCGGGAACCGGTTGGATGATTTCAAACTTTTCATTGAGGAAGACTAGCGTCGGATAGCTCATTTGGCCGTTCATGAGTTCGGCAGGCAATTCATGGTACCCGCTGCGTCCATTTGGCACGAATTTGTAGGTGCGACCCATGAAAAGAATGTCCTTTTTGTACTCTCCATCCATTTTCACTGCGTAATACTTCTCATTCAGGATCTGGATAATGGTAGGGTCGGTCATGGTCGTGGCATCCATACGTTTGCACCACCCGCACCAATCGGTGTACACATCCACCATGATTTTTCGGGGCTGGGTTTGCATCTTGGCTGCTGCTTCTTCCCAAGTGAGCCATTTGATTTTGGGTGCTTCGGATTCCGCTTTTTGAGCCTTTGAAGAAAAGGAAAGCAGTATCAAAAGGGCGATGCCGAAGATGTTTTTCATAAGAGTTGCGATGAGATCCGGTTTAAATTTCGTGATATTCCCGTGTTTGGCAAGTTTTAGCAAAGACCATGCCCAATGATGTTTCAAGGACGCGTTTTCCAATAAAATCTCCAAATCATGGCAATGGCCGACACCGCCAGGCCGATGGTAAGGCCGTACCAAATCCCCTCCAAGCCAAAGCCAAGCGGCAACATGAAAACGTACGCCAAGGGCAGCCCGATGACCCAGTAGGCCAAAAAGGTGGAGGCAGTGGGGATTTTCACATCCGACATACCCCTCAATACACCGATACCAATCGCTTGAATACCGTCAAATAACTGAAACATGGCCCCAATCACCAACAAGGGGACGGTTAATTCGATCACGTTTGCGTCCTGTATGTAAAGGCTTGGGATTTGATTTCGTAAGGCAACCATGCCGGCAACGAAAATACAGATGGCCAAGGCTCCCCAAGCGAATCCAGCCCAACCAGCAAGCCTCATGGCGGGTTTGTCGTTGCGGCCCATTGCATTGCCAACACGGATAGACGCAGCTATGGAAAATCCCAAGTAGAACATGAAGGTGACCGAAGCAACGCCCATGGCGATTTGATGAGCCGAAAGCGCGTCTTCTCCAATCCAACCTGCCAAGATTACCGCGCCCACAAATGCACCCACTTCAAAGAAATATTGCATGCCAGCCGGGAGCCCGATTTTGAAAATCTCCCTCAGGACGAAGGAATCCACTCGGAACACTTCACGAATTTTGAGCATTCCTTTCAGGGCAGGAAAATACCCGATGAAGACCAACATCAATGCAAAACCCACGAGCCTCGATAACAAAGTTGCCCATCCTGCACCGTCCAAACCCAAAGCAGGAAATCCCAAATGGCCATGGATGAGCACCCAATTCAAGCCTACGTTGAGCGCCACCATGAACCCCATTACCAACATCCCTGGCCAAGTTTTTTCAAATCCGTCAACGTAGTTTTTGGCTGCTAAGAAACCCAACATCGGTATGCTGCTTAAGGCGATGATCCGAAGATATGGCTTCGCCAAGATCACCACGTCATGGGGTTGGCTCATCAGGTGCAGGAATTCAACGACCCCGAACTGAAGCAAGCACAACAGGACGCCGATGGCGAGGGATAACAACAAAGATTGATTGAGGATTCTTCCCATTTGGGCATTTTCCTTGCCCGCTCCCGACCATTGGGCCGTGAGTGGTCCCACAGCGGACAAGATTCCCATCCCGACGATGGTGAAAAAGATCCAGACTCCGTTGGCAAGGGTGGCTGCCGCCAAGTGGGTGGACCCGAGGGAGCCCACCATGATGGTATCCGCTTGGTTGATGGCAATATTCCCGAGCTGCCCCACCACAACCGGCGCTGCCAACCACCAGGTCTCCCGCAGATGAAAGGCAAATCCAAGCGGTCTGTTTTCAATCATGGCTTTCTGCATGTGGGGAAGAATACTTTACCCAAGTTTCTGCTCTCAGCTGCTCCCTTTCCAACACAATTCGAGCCAAATTTTGCGCACGTACTTCGGAGTCAACAGCCTGCATGGCCAAGTGAAAATCATTTTCATTCACATCCAGGCGGTACATGGATTGCACCAATCTTTCCATGTCATGGGAAACCATCCATTCCATTTGTTGCACCAATAGCCAATACAGCTCATCACGTGAGAAGATATCGGAGTTTTGGAGTCCCCAATTCTGATGGAGTTGTACCGCCAAACGACGATTGATGGGCTTGGATTCCATGTCTTGACCAAAGGTTGGGCTGAGGGGGCATGTTGACAAAACGGCTTGCAAACATACGCTTGGAAGCGGAATAGATGCGATTTACATTTTGAGATGTTGAAAACCTGCGGTATATTTGCACTGAAATTTTGAATTAGTGTCGATGGGGAGGGTTTCACTCCCTTTTTTATTTCAATGCACATGCAAAGCCACGAATTGGTTTTAGCGGACATCCGTCAAAAGATTGAAGCATTTAATCCTGATGTGTTTGTGGTTGACATGGCCTTGAAGCAAGGAAAAGGCACCGTTCTTTCCATTTTGGTTGACACCGACAAGGGAATCACCATCGACGCATGCGCCAAGATCAGCCGTCATTTGAACAGCTACATTGAGGAGTCTGCCGATTTTGATTTTGCATTTACCCTGGAGGTCAGTTCCCCAGGGGTTGGAAAGCCCTTGAAAGTGATGCGTCAATATCATCAAAATGTGGGTCGGACTTTGAAAGTTAAGACTCGCGATGGTGTTACACACAAAGGAAAATTGATGTCAGTGACGGATAGTGCCCTCACTTTGCGAATGCCACCCCAAAAGGGTAAAAAGCCTGTGTCAGCCGAAAACGAACTCATTGAAATAGCGATAGATCACATACAAGAGGCTGTTGTTGAAATCTCATTTGATTGAAAAATGGCGAGAAGGAAGTTAAACGAAACAAAAGAAAGTCTGGTAGAATCCTTTTCTGAATTTGCCAGATTCAAAAACATCGACCGCGCCACCTTGATGAGCGTGTTGGAAGAGGTTTTCCGTACGATGATCCGTAAAAAGTACGGCTCAGACGAAAACTTTGACGTAATCATCAACGTGGACAAAGGGGACATCCAGGCTTTCCGCGAACGCGAGATTGTGGAGGATGGTGAAGTGGAAGACGAAGCCACTCAAATCTCCCTTTCGGAGGCCCTCGAAGTCGATGAGGATTCGACCGTGGGCGAGCTCATGGCCGACGAAGTTTCTTTTGCCGACTTCGGTCGCAAGATGGTCCAGACAGCCAAGCAGACCCTGACCCAAAAAGTCAGAGACCTCGAAAAGCAGGTCATTTACGAACACTACAAGGAATTGGTGGGTGAAATCGTGGTGGGTGAGGTGTACCAGATCTGGCGCAATGAAATCATGGTAATCCATGAAGGCAATGAACTGATATTGCCAAAAAACGAACAAATCCCCAAGGATAGGTTCCGCAAAGGCGACAACATTAGGTCAGTTATCATGAGCGTTGAATTACGCAATGGCAATCCCTACATCGTCATTTCACGTGCTTCCGGACTGTTCTTGGAAAAGCTGTTCGAGCAAGAAGTTCCCGAGATTTACGACGGTTTGATTACCGTGAAAGGAATTGTGCGTGAACCAGGTGAGCGTGCCAAAGTAGCCGTTGAAAGTTACGACGACCGCATCGACCCTGTAGGAGCTTGCGTGGGCATGAAGGGCTCACGCATCCATGGCATCGTGAGGGAATTGCGCAATGAGAACATTGACGTGATCAACTTCACGAGCAATGAACAACTTTACATTCAACGTGCTTTGAGCCCGGCCAAAATCAGTTACATCAAGCTGGATGAGACCAACCATAAGGCTCAAGTGTACCTTAAACCCGACCAAGTAAGCCTCGCAATTGGCAAAAGTGGTCAAAACATCAAACTCGCAAGCCGGTTGACCGGTTACGAAATTGATGTGTACCGCGAAATGGAACATGACGAGGAAGACGTTGATCTCGACGAATTTGCAGACGAGATTGACGAGTGGATCATCGACGAACTCAAGGCAATCGGTTGTGATACGGCCAAAGCAGTTTTGGACCTTTCGATCGAGGACCTTGAACGCAGAACCGATTTGGACCGTGAAACCATCATTGACGTGATGGAAGTTTTGCGAGCTGAGTTTGAGGATTAATTTTTGGAGACCTAACCCCTTTTATGACGGAAGCGAGCACTCAATATCGACTTTTTAAAGTAGCCAAAGAACTCAACACGGGTAGCTCTACCCTTGTGGAGCACCTTATTTCCAAGGGGTTCAACGTGAACAACAGCCCCAACGAGAAGCTCACCGAGGACATGTACAACGCCCTCGTCAGGGAGTTTGCATCTGAAAAGGTTCTCAAACAAAAGGCCGATCAAATCAAGGAGGCCAAGCAGGAGCGCCGCACCCAACGCGATGAGTCGGATTCGGAAGGTGAGGAAGACATCTTGTCTGCCCGGGACCTGAAGAGCGGGATTTTGGAATCCAAAAGCTCACAGCCCAAATTGGAGCCCAGGCTTCAACCTCAAAAATTGCAGCCTAGGGAACAGCCCAAACCTGTGGAAGAACCCAAGGAAGAGCCTGTAATTCCCAAAGCTCAAGAACAAGAGCACCCAGGACTTAAGGTGGTGGGCAAAGTGGACTTGTCCCAGTTTGATAGGAAAAAAACCTCCAAGCCTGAAAACAAGCCTGTCGAAAAGGCAAGCGTTCCTCAACCCAAAACGGAAGTCACCACCCCTCCTCCTGTCACGGAAGAACCCAAGGCGCAAACGCCAAAAGTGGAGGAGAAGCCAGTTCAGCCAGTCGTTGAAACAGCTCCGGAAACCAAAGCGGAACCGGTTGTCGAGCCACAGGAGGTGGTGCGTGCATCCGACAATGCCGAAAAGCTTCGTGGTCTCAATGTTTTGGGTAAAATCGAACTGACTGACAACCGCCGGTCTAAATTGAAGCCCAAAGAGGGTACCGCTGCAACGCCTGCCACAGGCGAAGATGCAGAAGGTTCCGACGATGACAAAAAGAAACGCAAGCGGAAACGCAAACGCAGCAAAAGTGGAGCTACGGCTGCTGGAGCCACGCCGGTCGGACAAGGAGACCAAGCCCGCAAGGATGGTGCTGGAGCCGCCAACAAAAATCCTCTGAACCGCGGTGCCAAGAAAAAAGAAGAGCCCAATCAGCGCGAACTGAACGATCAGGTCCGCTCGATTTTGGCTGATATGAATAAAGGCGCGAGCCGTACCCGTCAGGGCATGCGTTCCGACAAACGTGCCCGTCACCGTGAACGCCGCGAACAGGAATACCTCCGCGAACAGGAAGAAGCAGCCATTTTGGAAGTGACCGAGTTCATTTCCGCCAATGAGCTTGCCAATCTGATGGATCTTCCTGTAACAGAGCTCATCACCAAGTGCATGGAAGTCGGACAATTTGTGTCCATCAACCAGCGTTTGGACAAGGACATCATTACCTTGTTGGCTGAAGAATATGGTTTTGAAGTTCGTTTTGTTGACATCGCCGACAAGGCCTTTGAGGAAGAAGGCGAAGTGGTGGATTCCCCAGAAGACCTGAAAAGCCGCGCTCCCATCGTTACCGTGATGGGCCACGTCGACCATGGAAAAACATCTTTGCTCGACTATGTACGCAAAACCAATGTCATTGCCGGTGAGGCAGGTGGTATCACCCAGCACATCGGTGCGTACGAAGTGACCCTTGACGACGGCAGACGTATTTGCTTCTTGGACACTCCTGGTCACGAAGCGTTCACAGCCATGCGTGCCCGTGGAGCGAAAGTCACAGACATTGCCATCATCGTAGTGGCTGCGGACGACAGTGTGATGCCCCAAACCAAGGAGGCTATCAACCACGCAGAAGCAGCGGGCGTTCCGATGGTATTTGCCATCAACAAGATTGATAAGCCCACGGCCGATCCGGACAAAATCCGCAGACAGCTGTCTGAAATCAACATTGTACTGGAGGAATGGGGTGGAAAATTCCAATCCCAGGAAATCTCTGCAAAATCCGGTCAAGGAATGGCAGAATTGCTTGACAAGGTTTTGTTGGAAGCCGAAATCCTCGACTTGAAAGCGAATCCCAACAAGCCAGCCCGTGGTACGGTCATCGAAGCTAGGGTTGACAAAGGCCGGGGAACCGTGGCAACGGTTCTCGTCCAGGACGGCACCCTCAACATCGGGGATGCGTTTGTTGGCGGTGTCCACTCGGGCAGGGTGAGGGCACTCATGGACGAGCGGGGCAAGAGAATCAAATCCGCAGGTCCATCCACACCGGTTCAGTTGCTGGGTTTGACGGGAACACCACAAGCAGGTGACCGCTTCATTGCTTACGACGATGAACGGAAAGCAAAAGAAGTGGCCTCACGTCGTTCCGAGTTGTTCCGCGAGCAGAGCCTCCGCCAACAAAAACGCCTTACCTTGGAAGAGGTGGCCAGAAGAAATGCCCGCGGTGAATTCAAAGAGCTCAAAATCATCGTCAAAGGTGATGTGGATGGTTCCGTAGAAGCACTTTCGGACAGCTTGCTGAAACTTTCATTCGAGGAGGTACAGGTGAACGTAATCCGCAAAGCGGTTGGACAAATCTCCGAGGCCGACGTCTTGTTGGCCAGCGCATCCGAGGCTATCATCATCGGCTTCCAAGTGCGTCCTAGCGTGAGTGCCCGCAAACTTGCCGAAACGGAAGGCATTGACATTCGCCATTACTCAGTCATTTACGACGCCATCAACGACGTCAAGGATGCCTTGGAAGGCCTCTTGTCTCCAGAGTTGAAGGAAGAAATCACCGGTACAGCAGAAATCCGCAGTGTGTTCAAAATCACGAAAGTGGGAGCAGTTGCAGGATGTATGGTTACCGATGGCTCTTTCAACCGCAAAGATCCTGTGCGTTTGATTCGGGAAGGCATCGTAATCTTTACGGGAAGCCTAGCATCCCTGAAACGCTTCAAAGACGACGTCAGAGAGGTGGCCAAAGGATTCGAGTGCGGTATGCAAGTCAATAACTACAACGACATCCACGAGGGTGACATCATTGAGCAGTTCCGCACCACGGAGGTGCAGCGTAAGCTCAAGTGATGATATCGTTGGCATGAAAAGAAAAGGGCGCGTTTAGTGCCCTTTTTCATTGGTTGAAAACCCAAACCAAATCTCTGCACAAATCCATCTTCCACCTCGAAACTTCTGGGTAAATTCGGTCATGATGCCAAAGTTTTTGGATGTAACATGCATTGTCTTGTTGAATCAGTACGGGTATGTGTTGTGCGCTCAAAGGGGACCATCGATGAAAAGTCCCAACAAATGGGAGTTCCCAGGAGGAAAACTCGAGCAGGGAGAGGATTTAGAGTCCTGTATCCGACGTGAAATCAAAGAGGAACTGAGTCTCGACTTGTTGACTTTGACAAAAGGCCCTTGCTTCGTCTCGCTGCTCCCTGATTTCAACTTGCTGCGGCTGCATGTCCTGATTTGCACCGATTTCCGAGGTGAACCGATGGCATCCGAACACAAGGCGTTGGAATGGCGCGACCCGAATGACTTGGGGGTTTTGGACTGGTTGGATGCAGACAGTCCAATCGTGACTTGGCTGACCCAATCCCGTAATCGGAAATGAGCATTCGACCAAGCTCAGGCGTGAGATTACCTACAATTTTCGTAATGTTGTGGCGTAAAAATTTGCCATCCTTTTGGCTATTCCATCGATAATTCTATGATTAAAGTTCACAAGCAGCAGTACCAAACGGAGCCGTTCGACATTTCTACCTTGGAGAGCAAGGTGGGAGAATCCGTAACCTTCAGCGGCATCATTCAGAATTTTCGTCAAACCAAATGGGGCGGTTTCCTCACTGTGCGTAAGCTCGGCAAAATCATTCAAGTCGTGTTGGATGGCGATACACGGGTAACGCACGGAGGTCAGACGGTCGGGGCGGAGACCTTGTTGAACGAATCGTCCATCACCATCACGGGAAAGGTCAGAAGCTCAAGCATCAAGTCTCCACTTGTTTATTTCAAAACAGTGGAAGTGGCAGCAACCGGCATCGATATCGTAACACTCCCGGAAGCCCACATGCCTTTGGACGTGAACAAAGCCGGAGACGACACCTATAAATTGGACACCAAACTAGACTGGCGCCACGTCTCCCTGCGTAACCCTAAGGATATCGCGGTATTCAAAGTCATGTCCGAAATGGTGCGTTTTTATGGGGAATACCTCCGTAAAAATGGTTTCACACAAATATTTTCTCCCAAAATTGTGGCAGCTGGAGCCGAAGGGGGAGCCAACATCTTTGAGTTTCCCTATTTCGACAAGACCTGCTTTTTGGCGCAGAGCCCGCAATTCTACAAGCAGATGAGTGTGGCTTATTTCGAAAGAGTCTTTGAAATCGGACCTGTATTCCGTGCAGAAAAACATGCCACTTCCCGCCACCTCAATGAATACGTTTCACTCGACGTGGAGATGGGATTCATCAAGGATCATACCGACATCATGTCTTTGAAAGTTGGCCTTTTGCAATATATCCTCAATGGTTTGGGTGAAACCTGCGCCGAAGAGATGAAGATGTTCGATGCGGAATTGCCGAAGCTGCCGGATGAGGTCCCAAGCTTCACCGTGGCTGAAATCCATGAAATTATCAAACGGGAATACGGCGTCGACAATACCCACGAAGATGACCTCAACAATGAGGACGAGCGTTTGATTGGGGAATATGTGCTGAAACATTATGATTCAGACTTTTTGTTCGCAACACACTACCCAACCCGGATGCGTGCTTTTTATTCGCACACAGACCCATCAGATCCTGAATACACTTTGACCTTCGATTTGATTTTCAAAGGGCGGGAACTCACCTCCGGCGGTCAACGCATGCATGACCACACCAAGTTTGTTGAGAAAATCAAGCAAGTGCATGGCATGAATCCGGAGGCTTTCAATTTCTATTTGGACATCTTCAAATATGGCATGCCGCCTCATGGAGGATTTGGGATGGGATTGGAGCGATTGGTAATGGCATTTTTGGGCTTGACCAACATCAAAGAAGCCAGCCTGTTTCCACGCGACATCAACCGCGTCGTACCCTGATACGACCCTTCAAATACATCAAGAGGCGCTGTTTGAATTCAATGGCGCCTCTTGTTTTTCAGACGAAACGGTTCGGGGATAAGGTCTTTTCGTTAATTTTAACTCAAATCAAGGAATTCCTGACCTATGCCACGCTTTGTTTTGTCATGGATGCTGCTCGCCACAACCCTCATCACGGCTTGCCAACCCAATACCAGTTCCACGCCTCCAAAACCAGCTGCCGCTTCCCCTTCAGAATTCAAGGCTGAACCCGGACAAACCACACCCATTCATTTTGCTCATCTCCAAATGAACTTCAAACCCGTAACAAGCGGGGACACCGTGGTGGCCGTCTATCCTTTCAAAAACATGTCCAAGGAGACGGTCAAAATCACCCAAGCCGCAACTTCCTGCCAATGCATGCAAACATCATTTCCAACGGGTAACATCCAACCAGGTCAACAAGGAGAGGTGAAAGTGAACTTCCTGACAGAAGGGCAGCAGGGTCGACATGAGAAAATCATTGCCGTTGTCCTGGAGAACTACCAAGAAACCATTACCCTGCGTTTGAACGGACAAATCAATCCCAAGAGCCAGCCCTGATCAAACCTCATCGTCCTCAGAGAACATTTCCATGACGGTTTCCCTCAGCTCAGGGACCATGTGCATTTCAGCGTCCAAGTACAAATCTATTCCCATTCCTTTGCAGAACTGCTTCAACAGGATGTAGTTTTCGCGGCTAGCCACCACGATTTGTTGCGGAACATATTGAACAGCTTGGAATGTTTCCGTCAAAAACTGTCCTGAAATCCCCGGGAACTCGGATGGTGTTACCGCCTCGATTCCTACAACGCTGGCCTGCTCAACTTCCAACAACACCAAAGCTTTTGGGAAAAAGGCACGCCCCCCCAGTTCGTCGAAGCTCGGCATGTTGAAGAAAAAATGTTCGAACAGCCAAATTTTGTCCATCCTCGGCAATGAGACCAAGGACTGCTCTTCAGCGCGGGTCAATGACACTTGATTGGGCGACAATTCCACGACACTGTCGGTTTGGATTTTTTCATAGCCCCATTTGCCTGTTTCATTTTGAACCCGGGCCAAAACAGTTCCGTCTTCTTTCACACCCAACTTTTCGGCCATGGAAGGATCATCGCCCATGTCAGAACAAACCAACATCGCCTGTTCCAATCCGACCAACAAGGCCTCAAGGTCTTCTTCCATCAAAGCACTTGGCATCCAACCCGGTGAGTAGCGCTTGAATGCAGGCACTTGGGAGCCATCTGCAAAATGCAGCCCTACTTGGTCCAACTCATCCAGCTCCTCCGGCATCAACTCTTCCTTATCGGGAAAAAAGCAAATGATGCCGTCCTGACGGTATCCCAATTCCTCATAATCCATCACCTCATCCTCGGTCAAAACCAATTCCTTCAGACACCTGAATCCATTGGGTCCCAAATAAAACACGATGCCCATCATCTCTTCGAGGTTCCCCAAAACCGAACAGTACATTTTCTCTCCTGTCTTTGGGTTTACCACAGCAAATACATGCGAATCGAGCATGTACTTCCAAGGTGCCAAGGATTGGAACTGCATGGCCAACTCATAGGCCCTTGAACGTAGCGCTGAAGCAGGTTGTAGATTCATGGCGCAAAACTACGTTTGAAACAAGTGCGCAGGAAGATTAGAAAGAGGATTTGCTGGTTTCGAGCTAATTTTGAACATGTTTCCAGATGAAAAATGGATGGAAAGGCTTGGGAACAGGCTAAAAGATCCTTTGCCGGGACTTGATGCCCAATTGCGGATGGCACCAAACTACCGCGAGCAAACGTTGAGGGCTAAGGATTTCCGTGTGCCGGAGAATGCTAAACAAAGCGCGGTCCTGATGCTGTTCTTTCCAGGTGAATCGGGAATGATGTTGCCCTTGATTGAACGCCAAGCCTACAATGGTGTCCACAGCAAACAAATAGGCTTGCCGGGTGGTCAGTTGGAACCAGAAGATTTATCCTATGAACATGCCGCCCTGCGTGAAGCAGAGGAAGAAATAGGTGTGAATCCCTCTCAGATAACGCTGATTGGCAAGTTGTCGCCCCTTTACATTCCTCCGAGCAATTTTTACGTTCAGCCTGTATTAGCGGTCACGAGCAGCCGGCCGGATTTTACATTGGACCCGGTGGAGGTTGCCTCCTTGATTCAGGCACCCGTGGCTCAAATTGTCGATGGGTCCTTTTCAGGGGTTCACAAGGTCAAATCAAGAGGGAGTGAATGGGAGGTGCCGGGTTACCAGATTCAGGGCCATGTTGTTTGGGGTGCCACTGCCATGATGCTGAGTGAATTGTCAATCATATTGAAGGAAATTCAACACTGACAAGATGCAATCCTACTTCCACAAATTGGCAGCAATCATGGTTATAATCCTTCCAACCTTGATGATTGGATGCAAATCCCGGGC
>Ga0068876_10000121_pt1 | contig 60196 bp, 52 predicted proteins | sample NOAtaG_6_FD_66442 | JGI IMG/M metagenome (GOLD analysis project Ga0068876, IMG submission 66442) | Freshwater lake microbial communities from Lake Erie, under a cyanobacterial bloom - NOAA_Erie_Diel5S_2200h metaG | ecosystem: Environmental > Aquatic > Freshwater > Lake | place: USA: Ohio, Lake...
AAAAGCCTTAATTGCAGTTAACGATTCATGGTCAACTTGGCAAAATTTATCTAATGTCCAAACAGCATGGCCTGATGGAACAATTTTAAAAGACTATTCCGGAGCAAATGGTACGTCTACTGTTACTGTTACTAATGGAGGAAAAGTTTCCATTTCTATCCCGCCATGCGATGGAACTGCAGGTTCAGGAAGAAGAGGATATTGTGTATGGGCTCCAGTTGGCATTTCCAACAATTACAATCGAATATCAAAACGTATAACCCAAGAATGGGAAATGGACAACGACCTTGGAGACAACCATCCGCTGTCATTGCAACAAGGAGGGAAATTACCAGATAATAGCACGGATTGCCGCGTTGTTGGAAAAATATTCGCAAAGCAAGGTGAAAAAATTAACCTAGAACTTTATCCGGAAAATCCTTCACTGTCAATAACCGTTCAATATTTAGACGCAGATTGCAATATTCTTGACTCTATTTCTGGAAATGGAGCGATTACTGATTCAATAATACCGACATACTCCGGTTGGCATACGATAAGAATCAAAAACCAAACTGCAAATCAACTGGGGCAAAAGTGTTGGGTTAAATTAAACTATATGGCACCAGATATTGTGAATACGACGGTTCCAAAAAATAAATGTGCATGTCAAAATAGTTCCGCATTCCTTGACGAAAATCAATTAAACGATGTTCAAATTTATCCAAATCCTGTACAAAATGTTTTATTCATTGAATCACCAGAAATTTTTCTGATTGATTCTTACAGAATTATAGGTATTGATGGTAAATTGATAGAATCAGGTAAATTATCTACAGGCCAAGGTATTATGGTCAATCATCTGACCAAAGGAACTTATTTCATTGAACTCTCTCATCAAATGATGGAGCATGTTATACTGAGAACATTCATTAAGGAATAAAATTTTCAACCGCTAATTTACAAAATCTGCCACTACATATTTATCATTATAATTGATTAGAAAATGATTAGAATTGGAATTAATGGTTTTGGAAGAATAGGTAGGTTAGCATTAAGAGTAGCTCTACAGAGAAATGATGTAGAAGTAGTGGCTATTAATGATTTACAGGAAGTAGCCTATTTAGCCTATATGCTCAAATACGATAGTACACATGGTGGCTTTCAGGGAACGATACTAGTTGAAAACAATCAACTGATTGTGAATGGTAAACAAATAAACATAAGCGCTGAAAGGGATCTAGAAAAATTAGATTGGGGAAATCAAAATATTGACATGGTATTGGAATGTACCGGTCAGTTTTTAACAGCAGTTGAAACTGCTAAGCACATAAATGCGGGCGCAAAAAAGGTGATATTATCTGCTCCAGCAAAAGATGATACCCCTACTTTTGTTATGGGTGTAAACGACTCACTGTTGACCGCCAATCACACGATTGTCTCCAATGCTTCATGCACTACTAATTGTCTGGCACCATTGGCTAAAGTTATAAATGATAATTTTGGCATAGAAGAAGGATTAATGACTACCATTCATGCAGTAACTGCAACGCAAAAAACTGTTGACAGTCCTTCAAGTAAAGACTGGCGCGGTGGTAGAGGGGCGTTTCAGAATATTATTCCTTCCTCCACAGGCGCTGCAAAAGCTGTCAGCCTTGTAATTCCAGAATTAAAAAATAAGCTTACGGGCATGGCTTTTCGTGTGCCAGTAGCAGATGTATCTGTTGTTGATCTTACAGTTAAACTTAAAAAAGCAACTTCATACGATGAAATTTGCAACGCTGTCAAAATTGCCTCTGAAAATGAAATGAAAAATATTTTAGGTTATACAGATGAAGATGTTGTATCATCAGATTTTATTGGTGATGCAAGAACATCAATCTTCGATGCTAAGGCAGGTATTGCATTAAATGATCGCTTTTTCAAATTGGTTTCATGGTATGATAATGAATGGGGATACTCCAACAAACTTATCGATTTGGCTACGAAAATGAAATTATAACCACTTGAATTATTTTTGAATCTTTAACCTACAGTATTTTTCAAAAACAGGATCAATATACTCAACGAAGTAAATGCCAGGCTCCAGTTGATTATTTATTTCCCAAAGAGCAGGATTTGACAATGATTGACGTTTTACCTTTGCTATTTCTCGACCATTCATAGCAACCACTTTTATAGTACAATCATCGCTATAATTTTCATTGGAATGGATTAATAATAGCAATTCAGTTCCCTTCAAAACAAATTGAAGACAATCACTATCCTCTTCACACCAATTGCTAATGGGTCCGAAGAAAACATTTGCACCATCAAAATCAACTTCCTCTAATAAAAAATACTTTGCTCTATTGCTCTTTACCTCAACGTCGTAATTGATAGTATGATTGGAAAATCCTGCAGCCTTTAAGGTAATAACCGAATCAAAATTAATGGCATCGGCTGAACTATACAAAACAAAATAATCTGAATTGTATTCCGAGGAAGTTTGCCAGGTAACATGGGCTGTTCCTTTTGAACAGGTAACATCAAAACTAGTAAGCTCAACTGGTAAAGTAACATTACAAACAGAATTGCTTCCAATTGAAAAATTTGCAACATAATTTAATCCGGAATTACTGATGTATTTAGTTGTTGAACATGACGAATTGATAAAATCATGCCCATAATAAGCAATATATACTTCTAAAGCGTAATTTCCATTTGCCAAATTGGTTAGGTTCACTGAATTAGTTAAGGTTCCCCATTTTTGATCGTTTCCACCACAAGGTCCTAATCCATCGGTAAAAACTCCATTTGAACAATTGGCTTTAAAAGGAAAATTAATAGCTGAAAAGACTGGAGAAGAAGGTCTGAACCCTGTCGGATAAATGGTATAAAACAACTGCCCACCACAAACATTTCCACTATTACTTTTCCATGATTTCAGCTCCCCTCCTACTAAACTTAATTCATTAGATCCAGCGGTAAAAGTACCTAATTGAACACCATTAAATACAACTGAACAATTTGAATTAATACAATTCGAACCCGAACCCGTTAAATTATACTGCGTAACTGTTCCACATTTTGAAATGGCTACTGCAGAAGCAAATTCACCGAATCCCTGTCCAAAACTTTTAAAACTCAGCATTATTAAACAGAATCTGATCCATTTCATAATTAAACCGTTTATTGTTTTACAAAATTGGTATTGGCATAACTATTATTTGCATTCAATAACAAACAATAACGACCCGGAGCTAGTTTTGAAATATCAAGAATTATGGGGGTTTCCTTATTGCTAACATATTTATTTTCTTCCAAAACCACCCTACCTATTTCATCAATTATCTTAAAGTTAACTTTACCTAAATCATTCATAAAAATTTCAACATTTACAATATCATTTGATGGATTTGGAAACACTTTAATTTCAAAATTTTGTTCCGTGAGTTCTTCATATGATAAAGTTGATGTTATGAAAGGTTTATCCAATTTGACAGAAGTATAAATGCGATATTCTGCTGGTTCCATGTTGAGTTGCATGTTAACATTGGATACATTAACGCTATCTCCAGTAAAATACTCATACCACCAGCCTGTTGAAGGAAATCCAGCATAGGCTGGAGCTGACTGAACACCAAAATTAGATAGCATTAATACATCCATGCTTGGGTGATCATAAGTTATTTTTTTTATTGGGCCAGTTAAGGAATAAGCGTATGTCCCTTCACTGAATACTGGTTGCGAATTTCGTAAATCTAGCGTCGCTTTATATACCTCATAAAGTTGTTTGCGGTATACATTTAACCAATAACCCCATAATATTGGTTTATTACATGTTCGACAAGGAACCTCAATGGAAACATCATACCCCAATTCTCCAAATTGCCAAATCATTTTAGGTCCTGGAGTTGTAAGCATAGTTACAGCTGCCGCTTGAGCTCTTAATAAAGCTACTAGGAGGTATTTCACATCGTGACTGGGATTGGTGGAGTTTCCAGCACTGAGGCATTCATACATTCCACGTTCTTCGTCATGACTTTCAATATAAGTAATCAAATGAGGTTGCGTCCATCCTCTAGCGGTATGTATGCCATTGGTCAGATTAGATGAGTAACCTTTCATTGCCTGGTGATAATCATAAGTAACATTTCCCCACAACATCATTCCATAATCAGCCAGTTGTTTCTCTTCATTGTTATCCGCCCAATGTTCTAAAATTATGTATGCTGATGGATTAACACTCCAAATAGTATCTGCCATTCGCTTTAATAAGTTAATTCTCGTATTGCTGTAATTAGCTCCACTATTAACAAAACCTTTTGTATAGTCAAATCTATAACCATCTATGTGAAATTCCTCTATCCAATATTTATTAATTCTGTCAATATAATCCTTTGTTTCTTGCTTTTCGTGATTTAAATCGTAACCCCAGCAGTAAGGAGGATGTGGACAGATGGCATTAAACCAAGGATTATTTGCCGCCGGTCTTTGATTAATGGGATCCCAATACATATTAACCATCGGACTTTGTCCAAAAGCATGATTCAATGCAATATCCATTATAACAGCAATACCTCTCCCGTGACATGCGTCTATAAATTGTTTAAAATGCTCTGGGGTTCCATAGTATTTATCAAGTGCCATGTGAAAACTAGGGTTATAACCCCAGCTTTCATTATTTTCAAACTCTCCCACTGGCATAAGTTGAATAGCATTTATTCCTAAATTATCTAGATAATCCAGTGTATCAATTAAAGTCAAATAATTCCTAGTAGAGACAAAATCTCGAACAAGTAATTCATAGATCATCAACTTCGACTTCTCAGGTTTGTTATAGTTGTCATTTTGCCATGAGAAGGATGAAGTGTTCGTTTCGAAAAGAGAAATAAACCCAGTAGTTAAACCTGAAGGGTAATTGTAGGGAGAAGGATAAGTTTGAACACTTATGGATTGATCATTATTTGGGTCTGCGATTAGTGTACTCAAGGGGTCAGCTAATTTTAATTCCCCATCAATATAATACTGATAACCATATTTCACATTTGAATCCAAGTTTGAAATTTCTAACCACCACGTTGACGAATCAAGTGAAAGATTCATATGGTAATCCAATTGAGGTTGCCAATTATTGAAATCGCCGAGTACATAAATATTATTTTTTTCAGGTGCATAAAGTTTAAGAACTACCGTTGAATCGTTCAAAACATTAAGGCCTTGTTTAGTATTTGCAGGAGGATCTATTAAAGTTAATGTAGGATTGACAATATAATTGAAACTATCAATAATCGTTTCCGATCCATTATTTGCTATGAACTCAACCGTATGAGAACCTGGAGTGGATACGTTTAGGTTGTAATTCAGCATATTTGCATTGGATAATGAAGAAACAATCACTCCATTATCTTTTAAAATTAACGACGCATTTTGATTTGATTTCCCTACAATGTTTATCTGATCTCCTAAATTCACAACAGGATTCAGATCAGGTGAAAAAATCTTTGCTAAAAATCCAGAATTACTTGGATAAACATCATAGAAAATATCAGAACCATCAGCAGACCTTCCAACTATTGTTCCACTAGAATTTCTGAACACAAATGCCAATTTCAGGACATTTGTTCCAGCAGGAAATCCATAAAAAGCGTTCAAATCAATAGTAATTTGATGTAAATTTCCTCCAAGATTAGTCATCGAAACACTCGGATCGGCCGTTCCCCAGGTTCCTTGAACATACAACCAATTCGTTGGTGAAGTACTTTGATCAGTTATTACTCCTGTGTGAGCATAAACCTGTCCAATTCCAGAAAGTGCCCCGTTCCCCTCTGACGCATCGTAAATTATTGTAACTGCATCATTTACAGTAGGAAAAGCTGGTGTAACATCAAGTATTTGAGCATTTATTTTGCCAAATCCTGAAATCACAAACAACAATATAATCGGACTTTTGAACTTCATAACCAAATTTTTAGAGGAAAAAAAAGCCCAAGCATTTCAACTTAGGCTTTCTGAATTTAAAAAACTCTTACTTTTTAATCAATTTTCCAGTAACAGTGCTTTCACCTGCTTTAATTGAATAAATGTAAGTTCCTGAATTAAGATCTGATGTATTCAAACCAACAGTATTTACATTTGAAACGTTAGTGCTAGCAACCATTTTACCAGCTAAATCAAAAAGGCTGATATTTACTTCATTCGATCCATTCGTATTGAAGGTAAAAGTTGCTAATTCATTCACAGGATTTGGAGAAACAACCACATTAGAAATTGCCTCTTCTGATAAACCTGCAGCACAGCTCGCACAAGCATCCCAAACGTAACATATAGTTGTGTTTGTTTGAGGAATCACTAAGGTACGGTTTATATTCCCAGAACCATCATCAACTCCGCAACCTCCAGAAGCTATGGTGTTTGCTGGGTCAGTCCCTTCATTCGAACCCCAGTCCCCATTTACGAATTTGTAATATTGTGTACCTCCAATATTTGCAGATGGGTAAGTAACATCAATTGACCAGATATTGTTTCCTAAATCTGTCATGGCACAAGAAGCATCAGACGGAGTCCAATTTGCATTAGTAGCACCATTATCAGTGAAATTACCACCAACTCTGATTCCATTCGCAGCTAATGTGTTTCCAGCAGCTAAATAACCCGTTACATCAACCTGGTAAGTTACTGTAACTTGACTGTTTGCAGCAAATCCAAAAGCAACCATTGATAAAAGCGTAAACATTTTTTTCATAGAAAATCCTTTTTTAATTAATAATTAGCCAATTGGCTTTAAATAATAGCTTAGTGTCAATATGACGTTTAAAAATATAAAGAAAAACAATTCGATCAACTTTTTGTTTGAACTTTTTATTAAAAAATAGTTAATCAGTCGGTAATTATTCCATAACTTTCATGCATTACCAATAAATAGATCAATTGATTTGTTTCCAGTATGAAAAATCGGTAGGCTATTTCCTTAATTTTTCTTTTTCCCTTTATGCTTTTTTTATTTGCACATTGCGATTACAGCTCAGTCAAATTTGCATTATCATTGAAAGAAAAAAATAATTTATCAATCATATAAATGATAAAATTTATATACAACTTAGGGTTCACTCGGTCAATGTATACTTCCTTTTTTTGATATTCAGCTAACATTCAAACGGTTAAAATGATTCAAAAAATACTAATTCTCTTGATGCACACCAAAATCATTATCGGTTACATCAAATTATTCCAACCTTAAAACTAAACCAGCCCAAGTACATTTTCAACCTGCTCGCAAACTGAATTATGATCAAATTGTTGAACGACTTGTCTTAACGATTGTGTATTAAATTTTTCATCTCCGGACATAATTGCCTCCATTTTTAAAGCCAAATCCATGGCATTCATGGACTCAAACAAGAGCCCATTGTTGCCATTACCAAGAATTTCTATGCTTCCGCCCGCATTCGATGCAATGACTGGTATGCCACAAGCCATAGATTCTATGGTAACCATTCCAACTGTTTCAGACGCTGAAGCCATTAAACAAACATCAAGCGCATGATAAAAAGTAGCTACATCCTTTCTGAAAGGCCTGATAAATACGCTGTTTTTCAAATTATTCTGAATTACAAATTCATTCATTTTTTTCAGATAAGAACCATCTGATTCCTTATTTGGTTCACCCAAAAAGCAAACACAACAATTTCTATTTGATATTTTTGAAAATGCTTCAAGAACCAACAATTGACCTTTGTATTCATCGAACCTCCCAATTAAACCAAAAATAAACTTATCTGGAGGTAATTCTAAAATTCGCCTTGCCTCTACTCTATCAATTGAAGTATTAAAGTATTTCATTTCTACACCTGATGGAATTACCTTAACCTTATCGGGTTGAATTTTGGTCATATGAAGCACTTGCTCTTTTAACCAATTCAAGGGACATGACCATAGATCAAGGTAACGATATCTTATCGAATGAAATATTCCTTTTTTGCTCACTCCCAGTTGCATTTCCATGAAATAAGACAAATGAATCTTACTTCTTGATTTTCGTTTGGCAATTACTGCAGTACTCAAATCCCTGTTATCGCGGATTATCAAATGAGTAATTTCTTCGTGATCCAAAATTTTAGCTAGAGAACGACCTGCAGAAAAATCATAGTATCTTCTATGCTTTTCAATCGCGCGGACACTTAATTCTTGGTTAATACTTTCGCGAAAAATCGGTGAATTTTCAAGGGCGAGCATTAACACCAAGTGCCCTCTTTCCTTCATCCACGAAGCATTTTTCAGCTGGTTAATTTCCAATCCACCCCAACTCACAGAACTGCATAAATATGCTATTTTACAATACATTGGGCGTCAAATAAAAAGTTGGAGTTTGAATTAAATTCCGAACTTGATAGAGAATATTTTCAGTTAAAAAAACAGATTTTAAAATTCCTTTAAAACCAAGGGCTAATACATCAAATGTTTTTTGGAAGTATTTCTCCAACCAGCATCAGATTTATAATCTGCAAAATAAATTATGAGGTCTGCGTCAGATTTGTAATCCACGAAATAAATTTTCTTTTTAGCATCTGATTTATAGTCAACAAAATACCACAAGCCATCATTGCCTGATGCATCCGATTTGTAGGAACATTTGTATACAACCAAATCCGCATCCGATTTGTAGCTAGCAACAAAAACTTTTATATCTGCATCAGATTTATAGTCAACACTGTAAACGCATTGAGCATATGATGAATTATATCCAATAAAAAGCAAAAGAAAGTAAAATAAAGTTTTCATAAGTCAAATTTTAATTAACCAAGTTTAAATAAATTTTATGACTTATCAAATGAACTATCCAATTAATTTGTCCTTTGAAAACTGCAAAAAATAAAATTTTGAATTTTTTCAGTAGGTGTGACATGGTCGTCTGTTAGACAGTTTATTTGATCATATTTTTCATTAAAAAGTTTAGATAATGATTCGTCAGAATATTGTTTGATGTCTATACCGCTACATTTTAATGGTCCTTTTTCCGAAAAAGTGCCAATTAAAAGATAACCTCCAAAATTTAGTCCCTTATCCAGGGCAGATAAATACTTTTTTATTTCAACATCACTTGTAAGAAAATGAAACGCTGCTCTGTCATGCCAAAAATCATAATATTCGGAGGGCTCAAATATAGTGACATCTTCAACTATCCACTTTACCTTATTGGCTTTTTCGCCCAAACGATTTTTTGCTCTAACTATGGCATTTTCAGAGATATCAAGAACCGTTATATTCTCAAAGCCAAGATCTAACAAATGATCCACAAAATAACTATCTCCTCCCCCAATATCAATTATTTTAGCATTTTTTGAGACTTTTAATTTTTCGAGAAATTCCAAGGAAATTTTGGGAGTTTTTTGATACCAGCTCACCTCCTCAAAAACTTTATTCTTATACAAGTTGTCCCAATGTTTTTTTTTGTCAAATTTTTCCATATCAATCAGTCTTCAGTAGTACTTGAACTAAGACAATAGAACAAATTAAAACAGCCTACAGCTTGTTTAAAAAATGTAAATCCAAATTATTTTGGTTATTTAATTACCTCTTGGTAATATCTATAAAATCGCGAGGTGTAGCACCTGTGTAAATTTGTCTAGGTCTTCCTATCGGCTCTTTATTTTCAGTCATCTCTTTCCATTGTGCTATCCATCCTGGCAAACGTCCTAGTGCAAACATTACAGTGAACATTTCCGTTGGAATTCCCAATGCCTTATAGATAATTCCAGAATAGAAATCTACATTTGGATATAAGTTTCTAGATTTGAAATATTCATCCTCCAAAGCTACTTTTTCTAATTTTTTTGCGATTTCAAGCATTGGATCGTTAATTCCAAGTTTTGAAAGAATATCATCACATGCTTTCTTAATTATCTTAGCTCTAGGATCAAAGTTTTTGTAAACCCTGTGACCAAATCCCATCAAACGGAATGGATCTTCCTTATCCTTTGCTTTGGCTACCCATTTATCCACATCACCTCCATCCTGATGAATTTTTTCAAGCATTTCAATAACCTCTTGGTTAGCACCGCCATGCAAAGGTCCCCATAAAGCAGAAATTCCTGCGGAAATAGTTGCATAAAGGTTAGCTTGCGAAGAGCCAACTATTCTTACAGTAGAAGTGGAACAGTTCTGTTCATGATCTGCATGAAGAATTAGCAACTTATTTAAAGCGTCAACAATGACTGGATCAACATGATAATCCTCAGTTGGCATGGCGAACATCATGTGCAAAAAGTTCTTACAGTAATCGTAATCATTCTTTGGGTACATAAATGGATGCCTCATTGCATTTTTATACGACCACGCAGCCAAAGTTGGCAATTTCGCTAATAAACGATGTATGGTCAGGTCTTTTGCCTCTGCACTTCTATTCGGATCTAAAGATTCAGGATAAAATGTCGACAATGAACAAATCATCGATGACAATACTCCCATCGGATGAGCTTTAGCCGGATAAGCTTCAAAAAACTGTTTCATATCTTCATGAACCAAGGTGTGTTTCTTGATGCTAGTATTGAATTTATCTAACTGCTCCTGCGTTGGCAATTCTCCATAAATAAGTAAGTACGCTACTTCCAAGAACGTTGCTTTCTCTGCAAGTTGTTCTATTGGATAACCTCTGTAATGCAGAATTCCTTCTTCACCATCCAAAAATGTTATGGCACTCTTTGTTGCCCCTGTATTTTTATACCCTGAGTCCAACGTTATATAACCCGTTGTATCTCTTAGTTTGCTGATATCAATTGCCTTTTCATTTTCAGTTCCTGTGATAACAGGGAATTCATAAACGGTTCCTTCCAATTCGATTTTCGCTACCTCGCTCATAATGTGATTTGAATTTTTGTTTTAAACGACCCCTAATTTAGTAAAACTATTTATTTAGTAAGCTTAATGATTTCATTAATTTGTAATAATTAATATTCCACTCAGTGAAACAATTCATATTTATAAATGTTCCAGGGTGTAATTCAGCATCATATTGAACAAATGATTTCTTGTATTACCGCCATAAATACCGTGATTTCTATCAGGATAAATGAATAAATCAAATTGTTTATTGGCTTTAACTAATGCATTTACCATTTCCATGGTATTCTGGCAATGTACATTGTCATCAGCAGTACCATGAATCAACAAAAAGTTTCCTTTCAATTGTTTAACAAAATTTATAGGGGAATTTTGCTCGTATCCCTCTGGGTTTTCTTGAGGTGTACGCATGAATCTTTCTGTATAGATATTGTCATAGTATTTCCAGTTGGTAACTGGTGCTACTGCTATTCCCATTTTAAAAATATCTGCGCCTTTTGTCATCGCTAAGGACGTCATAAATCCTCCATAACTCCAACCTTGTATACCAATTCGTGTAGAATCAACGAATGGTAAATTTTGAAGCTCCTTGGCTGTATTAATAAAATCCTCAGTTTCTAATTTGCCCAAATTCAAATAAGTAGATTTCTTAAATGCAGCTCCACGATACATAGTTCCACGAGGATCGACAGACACAACAATATATCCTTTTTGAGCTAAAAGTTGATGATACATATAATCCATTCCATCCCACTGGTTTAAAACTTCATTATGTCCAGGACCACCATAAATTGTAATATAAACCGGATATTTTTTGCTTGAATCAAAATTGGCAGGCTTTATCATCCAACCATTTAATTGAACCTGATTTGAAGAGAAATTTACAAATTCCTTCAACGGCAAATGATACGAAGCAATTTTATCTTTTAATTTTTGATTGTCCTCCAGAATGCTTAATTCATTTCCTTCATTATCGCAAAGAGAATAAACTGGTGGCGTATTCGCATTTGAGTAAGTTTTAACGAAATATTTCATTCCTTTAGTGAATTCGGCTTCATTATAACCCAATTCTTTGGTGATATTTTTTTTATTTTCTCCATTCAAATCAATTTTACAAACTCCCTTTGAAATTGGACTGGACTCTGCCGAAGAAAAGTACAAAAACTTATTATCATCATCTATTCCCAAAAACTCAATGACATCCCAGTTACCAGATGTAATTTGTTGTTGTTCACCATTAAATGAAAGTTTGTAGATATGATTATAGCCTGATTGTTCACTTGTTCTTAGTATACTATTACCATCATTTAAAATGCATAAATTGTCATCAATATCTATGTAAGTATCACTTTTCTCTTCGTAAAAAACTTTTTGACTTTTCTTTTTCGCAGTCAGATCTACCAAATGGTATTTTAGATGATTCTGATGCCTATTCATAGTCTGGAGAACCAATTTATTAGTGTATTGCGACCATTTTAATCTTGGTATATATTCATATTCACCTAAATCAATGGGGCTAATTTTACCACTGGAAACAGTAAGTATATGAGCTGTTACTACACTATTATCCTCTCCTGCCTTCGGATATTTATAGTTGTAATTGAAAGGATATAATTCTTGTTGGTAATATGCCATGTTAAATTCGGGTACTTCTCTTTCATCAAATTTTAAAAATGCTATGTACTTACTATCAGGCGACCAATCATAAGCTTTAGTTATTGAAAACTCTTCTTCGTAAACCCAATCTGTTGAACCATTAATAACCTTATTTCGCTTTCCATCTTGAGTTAACTTTACAATTTTTCCGGATTCCAAATATTTCACAAAAATGTCATTTTTATATAGGTAAGAAACCATTTTACCATTAGGAGAATATTCAGCAAGCAATTGGGGGCTATGATCTGCGTCCAAAGGCTCAAGTTTTTTCGTTTTCAAATCGAAGGTATAGTAATCAGCCGTGAAACTTCTTCGATAAATGGATTCAGTATTTGTGGTTAACAATAATAAGGACTCATCATTGTTGAATTCGTAGTCGTCTACAGCCAGACTTTTGCCATCATATATTAATTCATTAGCATTGACCAAAACATCTGATGAGGCATCCAAAATTGATTTTTTGACAATGGCTACCCCATCATTATCTTCGATTTCTGTATAATGAAAACCGTCATTCATAGATTTAAAACCCTGTATTCCAGAGCTGTAAAACTCATAATTTTTCCAAATTTTCTCTACCGTTAAATCCTGAGCATTATTTTGTAATGAGATAATAAGCAGTCCAATAAATGATATAATATTCTTTAAATTCATATTGATTAAATTGTTTGAGTACTAAAATATCAATTTGTAAGCAATTCATTTAATGTTTGGTTAAAAACCTTTTCCCAAATGTTAACAATTTCATAAAGGAAATAGATGTAAAATCTATTATTTTTGCACTGAATTTCTTTTGAGTTCTCCTTGACGCTACAATGAGCCGAAACCTCAAAGGATAGAAAATAGTTTTATGAACAAATGTTGAACATTTTTTATTGTCAAATAAACAACCTGGTTGTTCTGTTTTTTTGGACTGATCACCACAAACTATTTTTAATTTCAAATTTTAAATATCAACTAAAATCTGGTTTTAATTTTAAATTTTAAACGTATGAAAAAAGTAGTACTAGCATTCACTTTATTGATTTCCGCGTTATCAAATGCACAAACTGATTGTTCTGATCTTTTCATCTCGGAATATGTCGAAGGATGGTCAAACAATAAAGCTTTGGAAATTTATAACCCAACCCCGAACGCAATTAATCTGTCTGGTTATTTCGTAGCGAGGTATTCAAATGGCTCAACAACAGCAACTGTTGCAAATGCTGTTCAACTTTCAGGAACAATTCAACCGTATGATGTTTATGTTGCAGTTCTTGAAAAGTTAGATCCCAACGGTACAGGTCAAGAAGCACCAGTTTGGGATTCTTTACAAGTTCGTGCAGATGGTTTCTATTGTCCTGTTTACAATACCTCAAATGCATTTTATTGGAATGGGAATGATGCCGTAATGCTCGCAAAGGGAACGCTTTCAGCTAACGGAACCGACAATGTTACTGCTGCAACTGGATTTGCCATCGTTGACATATTTGGAAAAATTGGAGAAAATCCAGCCAACGAAAGTGGCATATCATCGAATAACGATGGTGCATGGTCATCTGCTTTTCCTTATAGTACAGGATTGGGCGTTCAACTTACGAAAGATCATTCCTTATTAAGGAAATCTACTATTAAGAAAGGTGTAAAAACACAAGTATCCTTCTTTGATCCACTATTAGAATGGGATTCAATTCCTGCTGTAATTGTTCGACTCGATGCTAACGGAGATACGTTATATGGAACAAGCGGTAACCCTATACTCGATGGCAACTGGTCTTCACTTGGAGATCATTACTGTACTTGTGACCCTTCTGCGTCAACAAATGAAATTTATAATAATGAAGAATTGATTATTTATCCAAATCCAACTTCAGGAGTTGTGAATTTTAAAGGAACCAAAAATATTTCTGAAATTGAAATTTACAACGCCCTGGGTCAAAAGGTAGTAAATATAAAGAACAATAATAGCACTCAATTTTCACTAGATTTAGGTTCAGATAAAGGTGTTTACATATTGAAAATCAAACTTTATTCTGGATCTCAATTAACTAAACGAGTTATCGTTAGATAGGATCTTTTCATCACCTTATATGATTCATAAATGAGAGCCCTACTCGTTTTTTCTTTTTGTTTTTTATTCCAAAATTCTTGGAGTCAAAGCGGAAAATTGTCTGGAATTGTTACCGACAATGTAACTCGACAACCTGTTGTTGGAGCAAAAGTTTCGCTTACCCCATCTCTTAGAACAGTATCCAATAATCAAGGAGAATATTCTATTTCCAATGTACCTTATGGAGAATATGTCATAACTGTAGCCATGCTCTCTTTTGATACACTCAAAATGAAAATCAAAGTAGATGAACTTGATGAAGTTTTTAATTTATCCATTGGTGGAAGTCAGGAACTTGAGGAGGTAAAGGTAATTGGAAATCTAGTTGGGGAAAGAAGAACACCTGTTGCAGTAACCAAGATCTCCGCGCAAAAAATCACCGAAGAATTAGGATCCAGAGATTTGCCCATGTTGTTGAACGGAACACCTGGTGTGTATGCCACGCAAACCGGAGGTGGCGATGGTGACGCTCGCATTAATGTGCGTGGATTTGATCAGAGAAATGTTGGTGTCATGATTGATGGAGTTCCCGTTAACGATATGGAAAATGGTTGGGTGTACTGGTCAAATTGGTTTGGTCTAGATGCTATCACTTCAACTATGCAGGTTCAAAGAGGACTCGGAGCAACAAAGGTTGCCATGCCATCAATTGGTGGAACGATTAATCTAATAACGCAAGGAGTAGGGAACAAAAAAGGATTTTCTTATAAGCAGGAATATGGAACTGGTGCGCTTTTCAGGTCTACTTTTGCCTACAATTCAGGAATGTCCAAAGAAGGTTGGGGACTCACTGTCTCAGGTTCATATAAACAAGCTGAAGGTTGGGTTGATGGTACGCCAAGTCAAGGATTCTTTGGATACATGAAAATTCAAAAAAAGATTAAGAAGCATTTGGTTTCATTTTCTGCCTTTGCAGCCCCTCAGCAGCATGGACAGCGTTCATTCAATCAGGCCATTCAGTACTGGGATTCCAATGAAGCGACTCAGAATAACGCACAACTCGATTCAAATACTGTATTTTTTAACGAAGGGGTAAGATTTAATCAACATTGGGGTTACCGCACATTGAATGGGGAAAGAGTTGTACAAAACGAGCGACTAAATTATTACAACAAGCCTCAAATAACTTTGAAGGATTTCTGGATAGTTAATGATAAATTATCGATTTCAAATTTAGCTTATGTTTCAATAGGAAGAGGTGGAGGAACAAGACTTTCGAATTCATCCGTTTTAAGAGATTCAACCGGACAAATAGATTGGGATGCTATCGTACAATCCAATCAATACAATTCATTATTTGGAACGCCAAATATTGATCCTTTGTATAGCCCGGATTTAATAAAATCTTCTCAAATGTTGCTCGCAAGTGTAAATAACCACTTCTGGGTTGGCTACCTTGGTCAATTTAATTATGAATACTCTGACGAATTGACATTCTCAGGGGGACTAGACTATAGGTATTATGAGGGTGAGCACTATCAAGAAGTAAAAGATTTACTAGGGGGTGATTATTACATTGAAACATCTAATCAAAATTCGATAAATCCCATGAAAGTAGTCGGGGATAAAATTGCAATGAATCCGTTTAATAATCACAGAGATGGACTTGTAAATTGGATAGGGACATTCGGTCAAGTAGAATATACAAGCAGCAGATGGACAGGTTTCTTAAATGTATCTTTTATATATAACGGCTACAAAGGTATTGACTACTTCCAAAAACGTCAACTTGATTTAGGGGATACTATTCTCTATATAGGAAATGAAGCTGTAGAATACAACGGGCAGATTTACAATACAACATCTGAAGGACTTGAATACAATAATACCGGTTGGAAATATTTACCTGGTATGACATTTAAAACCGGAGGAAGCTACGTGTTGAATGAGTTTTCAACTGCTTTCATTAACATAGGCTATCTCTCACGAACTCCTCAGTTTAGCAATGTTATCGATAACAATACCAACAAGTTTTTCGATTTAATTTTAAATGAAAGAGTAAATGCTATTGAAGGAGGTTACAATTTTGCCAATGAGCGATTTGGTGTGAATGTGAATGGATACTACACCATTTGGGAGAACAAACCCTTCCCTTTTGGTGTAGCTGTTCCCGATCCAAACGATCCAACAGAATTTATTCGCATCAACATAAATGGAATGGATGCGAGACACATGGGTGGTGAAATTGACGTGGCCTATAAACTAAATAAAAAATGGTCGTCTGAGTTGATGTTTTCTATCGGTGACTGGATTTGGACATCCAAAGATAGTGTCGTTATTCAGCAATATGATAACTTTAAATTTACCTTTGACGCTGCTGGTGTGCATGTTGGAGATGCTGCTCAAACTGCACTTTCTGTTGCAATGAGGTACGAACCTTTGAAATCTTTATATTTCAAAATTCAGTATCAGTTCTTTGACCGCTATTACGCACAGTTTTCTCCATTCGATTTACAAGGTGAAAATAGTGGAAGAGATTCTTGGAAATTACCTTCCTATTACCTTTTAAATCTATTTGCAGGATACCGAATCGATTTGGATAAATTTGACATTATTTGTTCTGGAAATATCAGCAACCTATCAGATATAGGATCCCTATTTAATTCTAGAACCTTAAGAAATAATTTCATTTCTGATGCAACTGACAATACAAATGATATTTACAATAACTTTGATGCCCAGTCTGCTACTGTAATGTTCGGTCAAGGCTTTAGATTTAATGTATCGTTAGGTATTCAATTTTAAACAAAAATTACATGAAAAAAATCATTACAATAGTTCTATATGTTTTCGGGACTTTTCTCGCTAATGGTCAAACCATTTCTGATGCTCGTGCAATGGGGATTGGTCAAACAGTAACAATTAAAGGAGTTGTAACCAATGGGTCCGAACTTGGAAATATCAGATATGTTCAGGATGAAACTGGTGCATTACCTATCTACGGAACTGGTCTCAATTCTTTATTAAGAGGTGATTCTGTTACAGCCACAGGTCCATTGTTCGACTTTAGTGGTTTATTGGAGATTTCCCCTACCTCGGCATTTACTGATCATGGTCCTGCACCAAGTGGGTTGCCAACTCCATTAAATATTCCATTAACTGCAGCTAATGAATCAATCGAGGCACAATTGGTGCGTGTTGACAATGTGACATTTGTGCAAACTGGAACATTTGCCACAGGAAATAGCACGGTTCAAATTACAGACGGAACCAATACACTTGATGTCAGAATTAATGGTTCAACAAATATCGATGGTACAGCAATCCCTACAGGACCTGTTTCGATAGTTGCTTTAGTAGGTCAGTTTAATGCCAACTATCAATTGGTTCCGCGCGACTTGAATGACATTTTTGCTTATGTAGCTCCGCAAAAAGAGATTAATGTAAAGGTTTCAGGATCAACCGTATTGACAGGTAATACTTATGTTGTTGGCAACACAACCAGCACTCAAGTAACCATTCAAAATTTGGGTGTTGGCTCTCTGTCTGTTTCAGGTGCAACAATAACAGGTACTAACGCAGGAGATTTTTCGATAACCGTAGCTCCTGTTGCAATTGGTGGGAATGGCTCTCAGAACTACTCCTTAAGCTTTAACCCTACCGGATCAGGAACGAGAACAGCAGTACTGAACATTGCTTCAGATGATGCCGATGAGAATCCTTACATAATTAATCTTTTGGCAATTGGAACCGACAATTTAGCTACCCAACCCACAGCAAATCCAACAGGCTTAACTTTTCCATTGGTAAAGGCTTATACCATAGGAGGACAATACAACGCTGGAACCAATGCAGAAAAATACCTTGTACTTTGGAAAAATGGAAGTCCTTTGACAGGAGTACCGGTTGATGGTCAAACCTATAAAAGAGGTGATATTGTGGGTGATGCGCGAGTAGCTTATGTAGGTCCAGGTATGTCATTTACGCCAAGAGGAATTATTGCCAATCAAACCTATTATTTCGCAGTCTATGCCTTCAACGGACCTGCTGGTTTTGAAAATTATTTAACTACAAATCCTGCAACTGGATCAGTTAGTAGTCAAGGTCAACAAATTGGTAATTACTATAATGGTATAAATGTATCCTCAAATACTTTACTCAGTGATTTATCATCATTAATCAATCCTCATACTGTTGTTTCTTATTTTAACTATAAGCAAACCATGATGAATCAATTTGAGATTCGTGATACAACCAATGGTCAATCTTTCGTAACATGTGTGTATTCTGGAGAGAAGAAAGTGTTTAACGAACCTTTTGATTGGTCTGCTCTAGGATATTCAAGAGAACATACTTTTTCTCATTCGTGGATGCCTACATTCCCGGCTGACAATCCAGAAAAACCGGAATATAATGATCAGCACAATTTATATCCAACCAATTTACAACAAGCAAACACACCAAGAAGTAATCTTCCATTAGAAGAAATTACAGGGTCAACTGTGTTTAACTATCTTGAAGGAAGTGTAGGATACAATGTGAATAATCAACTGGTATATGAACCAAGAGCCGCACAAAAAGGCAATGCAGCCCGTGCAATTTTCTATATGGCGACCTGTTACAATGGAATAGCTGGTAATAACTGGGCAATTCCTTCAAACCAAAGCCAGGAGTCGCTGAAAAACTGGCACTACAATGATTTACCAGATAATTATGAGATTGCTCGAAATGAGTACATTTTCAGCTTACAAGGGAATAGAAATCCTTATGTTGACTCCGTTCAATTTGCATGTTACGTTGATTTTTCAAACATGACTTACATCACTGATGCGCCTTGCTCAGTTGGCTTGGAAGAGCAGCTGAACGCAAATTTGGTTGTTTTCCCTGTACCATCGAATGAAATGATTTATGTTCAAGTGAATAGTCTAAATATTGAAAACTTGTATCTCATTGATCAGTCAGGGAGAATGGTAGAAAAGATAGAAAATGTTTCGGTTCCGAGTATTGCATTGAATGCCGAAAAGTATCAATCAGGTGCCTACATTTTAATTGTCGAAACCAATCTTGGACAAGTACAGCGTAAGGTTGTCATTGAATAATGCTAAAATTCTTTTATATATTCAGCATTGGAGCAGGTCTATTGGCCTGCTCTTCTGTTGATACGGCAATTGTTTCTGAGAATAATATTGAGATTGCCAGTACCCTTAATGGTGATCCTAAAATAGATAGTATAATAAAACCTTATAAAGATTCTCTATTTAGAGAAATGAGCGAAATAGTAGCAACCAGCCTCTATGATTACACTATTGCAAGACCATCTTCAACTTTGGGCAATTGGGTTGCTGATGCCATATTTGTTAACCAAACTAAAAATGTTAGACTCTCTATACCAATATTTTGTTTGTTGAATACCGGAGGTATACGTTATACCATAAATAAGGGCGATGTAACTTTAGGTGATTTTTATAAGCTAATGCCCTTCGATAATGAAATAGTTTGGGTTAAATTATCTGCCGACAAGCTTGCCCTGATTGAAGAATATTTGATAAAATCGGGAGGAGAACCTATATCCAATGCTACGATTTCCGACAGTAAAATAAAGTTGAACGGTTGGACTGAAAAAACTACAGAATTCTGGGTAATTACATCCGATTATTTAAAGAACGGGGGTGATAAAATGAGTTTCTTTTCCAATGCTTTAGAAGTCAATAGCACAGGGAAATTAATAAGAGATGTTCTAATTGAAGAAGCTCGTTATCAAGGCGCATTGTTGCAGGATACATCTATAAGAATAAAGTATTGAAATGAAACGAAGGGACTTTGTAAAAAAATCATTTTTTGTTTCGGGAGGCCTTGCTATTGCACCGGGAATCCTCAGAAAAGATTTAGTTAATTCAAATGCTAAGTTGACCATTCTTCATACCAACGATACCCATTCCAACATTGAACCATTCCCAGCAAATCACGCTAAGTTTCCAGGAATGGGAGGAGTATCTAAACGCTATGCACTGATCGAAAAAATTCGATCGGAAGAAGACCATGTGCTTCTTTTAGATGCGGGTGATATTTTTCAAGGCACGCCCTATTTTAATAAATATGGTGGTGAACTGGAAATGAAACTTATGTCATACATGAAATACGATGCTGCCACGATGGGAAATCATGATTTCGACGGTGGATTAGACGGGTTTCTTCGGGCAAAAAAATATGCTAATTTTCCTTTTCTTTGTGCCAATTATGATTTTTCAGATACCATTCTAAAAGATCAAACTCAACCACATGCAATTTTTGAAAAAGGAAAATTAAAAATAGGCGTTTTTGGAATTGGCGTAGAGTTAAAAGGACTTGTTCCGGACGACAAATTCGGCAACACAATTTACCAAGATCCGATTCTCATCGCCAATAAAGAAGCCTTAACATTAAAGAATAAAGGATGTGATGTTATCATTTGCCTATCCCATCTTGGATTTGAACATCCAGAAGGAATAATTTCTGATCGGATTTTAGCGAGAAAGACTGAAAATATACATATTATTTTAGGAGGTCATACCCATACTTTCCTAGACGACCCAATAACCGAACAAAATTTAACTGGAGAAAATGTTTTGATTAATCAAGTCGGTTGGGGAGGCGTAAGATTAGGTCGATTAGATATAGAGTGGGATGGCAAATTAAATGCTAACAAAACCATTATTGAAGTTAAATAAAATTTCAATTGTAATTAAAATTACATATTGAAGTATTACTATATATTTGTTGAAGAAAACTGTCAAACTATATAAATATGAAAAGCTTAATTTATACCATACTGATTTTTTCCATAGCGATAGCATTCCTTAGCTCTTGCAGTAAATATGAAGAGGGCCCTAATATAACTTTGTTAACAAAAAAAACAAGGTTATGCGGTGATTGGATGCTTTATGAAGTAACCGATGTTTTTGGAAATTCTATTGACTCAACCAACTACAGTGAGAACATTTACATTGATCGAGATGGTACATTCAAAAAAACGATGACTGAATACAATGCAGGTTCAGTTGTAGCAACTTCAAGTATTTATGGTTCATGGAAATTTGTTAATGAAAAAGAAGAATTGGCCTTGATTAATGTGAGCCAAAATATTGACTTAAGATATACGATTGTAAGATTGTCTAATTACGAGTTAAAACTTCTTGATGAAAATACCAAGACAACCTACTATTTTGTTCCATTGTAAAAACCAATTTAAATAGCTTAAAAAGCAAATCAAAATAAAAAAGGGCTGTAAAAACAACCCTTTTATCAATACATTAAAATAATTCAAACTACCTAATAAAATAAATTCATAAAGTAACGAGAACTTATTTCATTCTTTCGATATATTTTGCAGCACTTGGACAACTTTCCTTAGCTAGTTTTGCAAATTCCTTAAAAAGATTTGGATCTTTTTGAAATTCACCCTCTAATTTTTCCATTTCGGCTTCACATTCTTTTGTTGGCTTTTCCACGCACTCACAAAAAGCTTTTACATCTTTATTGGCATTTGAACCATTTTCATTAGCATCTTTATCCTTATTTCCACAGCTCGAAAAAATTAGAGTTGAAGATAAAAATATTGAACTGATAAAAATTTTCTTTTTCATATTCATATTGATTAATTATTTATCGTACAGAATTACCTTTTCATTTTTTAATTCAAATACCCGCAACAAATAAACAGTGATACTATAATTTAAATAAACGTCTGTATTTATTCTTATAATTTCATTACAAGTGTATAACCTCGCCATATGCAGCTGCAGCGGCTTCCATTATAGCCTCTGACATAGTTGGATGTGGATGAACGGTTTTAATCAACTCCTCACCTGTTGTCTCCAATTTTCGGATAGCTACAATTTCAGCGATCATTTCGGTAACATTAGCTCCTATCATGTGGGCGCCTAATAACTCACCATACTTGGCATCAAAAATTAATTTCACAAAGCCATCTTTAGCTCCTGCTGCGCTTGCCTTTCCTGATGCGGAAAACGGAAATTTGCCAATTTTAATATCTCTTCCGGCTGCTTTAGCTGCTTTCTCAGTCATTCCCACTGATGCTACCTCTGGCGAACAGTAAGTACAACCAGGAATATTTGAGTAATCCAATGGCTCTGGATGATGCCCTGCTATCTTTTCAACACATATTATCCCCTCAGCTGAAGCAACATGCGCCAATGCAGGGGTTGGAATAACATCACCAATCGCATAATAACCTGGAATATTGGTTTGGTAATAATCATTAACAAGAATACGTCCTTTGTCCACCACAATACCCATTTCTTCAATACCAACATTTTCAATATTTGCTGCAATCCCGACTGCAGAAAGCACAACATCGCATTCAATTTTCTCTTCTCCTTTTTCAGTTTTAATGGTTACGATACATCCCTTACCTTTGGTATCAACTGATTCCACTGAGGCATTGGTCATTATCTTTATTCCGTTCTTCTTAAATGATTTTTCCAATTGCTTAGAAACCTCTTCATCCTCAATTGGAACAATGTTAGGCAAATATTCAACAATTGTAACCTCTGTTCCTATTGCATTATAGAAATAAGCAAACTCTACGCCTATAGCACCAGAACCTACTACGACCATTTTTTTAGGTTGATTACTTAGTGTCATTGCCTGACGATATCCAATTATTTTAGCACCATCTTGCGGTAAATTGGGCAATTCACGAGATCTAGCTCCCGTGGCTATTATCAATCCTTTATCTGCCGAATATTCAGCTGTAGAACCATCCTCTGTTAATACACGAACTTTCTTCCCAGGCAATAAGGTAGCTGAACCTTTTATAACATCAATTTTATTTTTTTTCATTAAAAATTGAATCCCAGTACTCATACCATTGGCAACTCCCCTACTTCTTTCCACCATTGCTGTAAAATCAGCTTTCGCGTCTTTAACGGTTATGCCGTAGTCACTTGCGTGTGTTAAGTATTCGAATACATTAGCACTTTTCAACAATGCTTTCGTAGGTATACATCCCCAGTTCAAGCAAATTCCACCAAGAGATTCTTTCTCAATAATTGCAGTTTTAAGACCCAATTGAGACGCGCGAATGGCAGCAACGTAACCTCCTGGACCGCTACCGACAACAATAATATCGTAATTCATAATTTCTATTTACTAAAAATGCTTGGCGAAGTTAAGAAATTTCTGTGTGGAATACCAAGCGATCAAAAATTCATAAAATTAAATTAATTAACCTCTTCAATTGGCAGAACCTTCTTGAATCTGGCCAATTTATCTTTAATTCTATCGACTATGTAATACATCATTGGAACGACAATTATTGTTAAAAACATCGAACTGGTTAAACCACCTATTAAAACCCATGCTAAACCATTTTTCCATTCCGCACCAGAACCTGTGGCAGTTGCAATTGGAATCATACCTATAACCATCGCAATGGTAGTCATTAAAATTGGTCGCATTCTTTCTCTAACAGATTCTAATAATGCATTATAAGTTGATTTTCCTTCAGCTTTTAGATGATTGGTGAAATCCACAATCAATATTGCATTTTTGGCGACTAATCCGAGTAACATCAACATTCCAAGCATCGTGAAGATTCCCATGTTTGATGAAGACAAATTGAGTGCAAGTATTGCCCCTACTAGAGATACGAGTATCGAAAATAATACGACAAACGGATACACAAAATTATCATAAAGTGCAACCATTATAAGGTAAACCAGAATAAGGCCAATGCCCATTGCTGTTCCTAAAGCGCCCATTGATTCTTTTTGACGTTTTATTTCGCCACCCCATAACATTCTTACATTTTTATCAAGTGGATGTTCTTCAAGATATTTTTCAATTTCAGCTGAAACATTTCCTGACGCTGTACCAAGCACATAGCATCTTATAGTAGTATTAGGGATTCTATTTTTTCTCTCCAAAGAACCACTGGCATTATCTACACTAATTTTAGCAAAATCTTCTAATTTTATTTGTTTACCATCGTTTGTCGTAAATATCATATCCTTCACATCCTCAACATTTTTGCGGTCAAACTTGTCCATCATTACCCTGATGTCATATTCCTTACCTTGTTCATCAAATTGCACGTCATCATTACCTGTTAATGCATTTTGTAATTGCATACCAACAACTGCTATCGGTAAACCTAATTGCCCCATTTTCTCCCTATCCAAATCTATTTTAACTTCAGGCGTGACATCATCTGTCGAAATTGTTGGATCTTTTGCGCCTTTAATTGTCAACATGGCTGCTTTTAATCTTCTGGCTTCCTTAATTAATAGTTCAGGATCTTCAGATGATAAAAAGATCTCAATTGGTGCTTCTTCAGATTCAACCATTCCTATATTTAAAGCCTTAACCTCGACACCAGGGAAATTTTCCTCAATCTTTTTTCTCATGGCATTCATATATTGAATTGTAGGAAATTCTTTTTGTTTGCCAGGTTTCATTTTAACCGTAATCTCAGATTTATTTTCACTTCCAAAAGCAGCAGCTCCCATTCCAGAGCTCGGCCCACCAACGTTTGCAAATACAACATCAACAACATCTTTTTGTGCAAGGAGCAACTCTTCAATCTTGAGCGTCGTAGCATTATTCTCTTCAAATGTCGTGCTCTTATCATACTTCAGTTTAATCATGAATTTGCCTTGGTCTCCTTGAGAGACAAATTCTTGACCTACGATTCCTAGTCCCATGGTAGCCATACTGGCAAAGAAAATTCCAATGATTACCAATCCAGCAATGATTTTATGCCTCAGAGACCAACCAACAAGCTTAACATATTGTTCGGTAAAAATATTTATGCGACGTTCAAACCAAAGTAAAACTGCTTGAAAAGGATTTTTTGGATTGAGTTTAATTTCTTTTGCAAAACGTGAAGCTAACCAAGGAGTAAGAGTAAAGCAAACAAATAATGACATCAATGTCGAAACAACCACAACAATTGAAAATTGATGTAATATATCAGAAATAGTACCTTCTATAAACACGACAGGAGAGAAAACAACCACATCCACCAAGGTTATTGCCAATGCAGTAAATCCAATTTCATTACGGCCATCTAATGATGCTTTTTTACGGTCTTTACCCATTTGTAAATGCCTGTAAATATTCTCAAGAACCACTATTGAGTCATCAACTAAAATTCCAATTACCAAAGACATTGCTAGCAAAGTCATGAGATTTAAAGTATAGCCAAACAAATACATGGCTACAAAGGTGGAAATCAAAGAAGCTGGAATTGAAATTAAAACTATAAAAGCGTTTCGTAGACTATGCAAAAACAATAACATTACTGCAGCCACAAGCAATACCGCAAGCTCAAGGTCATGCAAAACGGCATCCACAGATTCTATCGTTGGTAAAGAAGTATCTGTTGCAATTGTAAATTTAACCCCTTCTTTAGCGTATTTCTCTTCAATTTCTTTGAATTTTTCTTTGGTTGCCTTAGCCATATCCACGGCATTGGCATCATTTTGTTTTTTAATTCTTAAACCAATTCCATTCTGACCATTCAATCTACTTACTGCAACTTGATCCTCTTTACTGTCTATGATTTCTGCAACATCCCCAAGGCGGACCGAAGATGTTCCACTTGAATAAAGTATTAGATCCTTTAAATCGTTTACTGTCTTAAACTTTCCTGACAGTCTAACAATCATTTGTTCACTTTCACTTTTAACTTTACCAGTTGGGAATTCCACATTAGCCGAAGCAATCGACTGATTAATTGCTGCTAAAGTTAATCCATAGTATTTCAACTTATCTTTATCTACATTCACTCGAAATGCACGTTTTTCTCCCCCAATAACCTGAACCTCTGCAACCCCTTTAGTTTGTTTAATTTGTGGTAATATTTGATCTTCCATTAATTCCATGAAAGATCTATCATCTAAATTGGCAGCTACGGCACTTACCTGAAGTACAGGGGAGGCGTTCGGTTCAATTTTGGCAATAACAGGAGTTGATGCACCATCAGGAAGATTGTTTAATATATTATTAACCTTACGTTGCGCATCTTCCAATGACTTATCAATATTTGCAGACGCTTTGAATTCTAACAAGACAACTGAAGCGTTGTCCAGAGAAAAGGCTGTAACCTCGCTAATATTTTCTAAACCACTCAAAGCATCTTCCAAAGGTTTTGAGACTTGACTTTCGACGGTTGAAGGAGAAGCTCCAGGATATGTTGTTGTTACCGTAAGTAATGGCGGAGAGAAATCAGGAAGTAATTCATAACTCAACTGATTGTAACAAAGTAAACCACCACCAATAAGTATTGTAAAAATTACAATAATAAAAGATGGTCTTTTAATGGATAGTTCCGTAAGTGTCATTTGATTCTATTTTTTCGTCTTAACGTTTGAGTTATTCTGTAAATTAACCTGACCTTTAACAATGATTCTATCGCTTTTTTCAATTCCACTAATTACTTCAATAAAATCTCCATCAGAAGTTCCGGCACTAAAAGAAGTCAATATCGCCTTACCATTTTTGTTTAAATATACTTGTGGATTTTTGGTAGAACCAATCAAAGCACTTCTAGGTATTGCCAGAGCTGTTGTACTCATGTTATTGGATAAAGAAATACTTCCGTACATACCTGCCATCAATTCTTGTTTACCATTTTCCACCGTTATTTGAACTTTAAAATTGTGTGATTTATCTGCTTGAACGCTTATATTAGATACTTTCCCCTCAAATTTTCTATCGCTGTAGATATCAGCAGCAACTTGAACTGTTTGATTTAATTTGAATTTAAGAATATCTCTTTCAGGTACGTTAACAGTTAATTTCAATTTGGATACATCAGTAATTTCAAAAAGCGGTAAACCACCACCAACCACAGATCCAAGATCAACTAATTTTTTTGTTATCACACCCGAAAAAGGTGCGAGGACTGATGTACTTTTCAACTGCTTCATCAATTGTTTCTTTTGAATTGAAGATGCTTTCAGGCCAAGTTTGTTTTTTTCCAATTGAACACCCGGAATCACCTGATTATTGGCTAAATTAGAATATCTTTCATCATCCTTTTCTTGCCCCTCAATAGATACTTCAAGGTTTTGAAGCTGCAATAAAATCATTTCATCGTCAATTTTAGCCAATAATTGACCAGCATTTACCCTATCCCCTTCTTGAATTTCCAGTTTAATAATTTTACCTTGAGCATCTGAGCCAATGGTATTTTGTCTGATAGGTTCAAATGTTCCAAGAAAACTCAAAGAACTTTCAAATGTATGTATGGTTGGCAAAGCATCTTCTACTAGTATGGCGGCGGTGGAATCATGGATATAAATTTTACCCGCAACTTCTTCTTTGTTTGCCATCAATTTCACGATTATCAATGCCAAAAGTCCAATTGATATTATGGATATAATAATAACTCGTTTATTCATTTCTATTCTTATTTTATTATTTATCAGTTTAAAATTCCCAAAGATCTTAAATAGGTTAGTTCTGCCTGGCGCAATTGAATGTATGCTGCAATTACATTTGACTGAGCTTCTTGTAAACCATTATCAGCCAATATTAGCTCGGTAGTTCCGATCATCCCCTCATTCAACTTCATTTCAGCTAACGCATAAACACTTTCTGCTAATTTTAATTTTTCCTTTGCCAGATTTAGTGAACCCGAATACAGTTGAATTTGACTCAATGCATTTTTAGTTCTTAATAAGAGTTGTTGAGTGGTATACTCTTTTTGGTTATCAATCTTTTCTGCATTTATTGCATTCATTTTCAATTGGTAATGTTTCTCCAAACCATCAAAAAGTGTCCAATCCAGTCTCAATCCAATGAATGCTCCTTCTATCCCAGTTCTAAAATCATCTTGTGGCTTCATGTTGTAATTGTAGTTATATACGGCATAAAATGACAAATTAGGTAAATAAGCCATTTTTGTTCCTTTTCTTTCTTCTACGTTTAATTTTTTCTGCGTGTTTATTAGTTCTAACTCAGGATAAAACGCTTCTGAATTGTCGATAATTAGCGTTTTTTCAACCAAACTATCAGTTGCCAAATTCAATAAATTCTCGAAAGGCATGCCTAACAATAATTTCATATAGTCCTCTAATTGCAATTTGGAATTCTCTAAGGTACTTTTAGCATTTTCAATCGTCAACTTATTGATTATCAATTTGTCAACTTCATTTTGTATAACTAAATCTTGTGCTACCATGGCTTCCATATTGTTTATTAATTGTTCCATGTTAGTTAAATTGCTGTCCAAAAAAGCTAATTGTTTATATATAGCTTGTAAGTTAAAAAAGGTTGACGCTACTTGTTGTTTAACATCTAGTGTATTAAGTTGATTTTGTAAAGCAACAACTTCACTGTTAATTGCCAATGCATTTAACCCATAATTAAGCTGCGGATTATATAAAATTTGGTTCAATTGAAGTGTATTACTCAAGTTAAATGGAACACCAAACTGAACCGTTGTAAACGTACCGGGAGTGCCCCCAAAAAAAGCCGCAGGAACAACCTGACCAGGTATTAAAGCGTTATATTTATAATCTCCAGAAAAAATTAATTTAGGATAGCGCGAAGAAAGATAAACCTTCCGCTGTTGGTCATTCAATTGTATATCCAATCTCGAATTTTGAAGCGTTAAATTGGTTGAATCAACCATTTTCAAACAGCTCTTTAAATCAAGAACTTGAGCACTCAAAGATCTACTAAAAAGCGACAGACAAGTAATGAGTATTAAATGTGTAATACCGGTTTTCATATTTCAGATTTATTATTTTTTGGAAAGAGATAAGTTACCAACATCTTTATCACATGTTCTTTGTGTTGTTTAAGTAAAATATCATAGTTTTCATTGGTTATTTCAATTATTGATTGCATAAATTTCTTGGACATAACTGGGTATTGACAATTGGATAAAATCAAGAGAATTACGCTGGTCAAATTTATATCAATCATTTCACCCTTATCTTGAGCCTGCTGAAATTCAGAAAAGATTCCTGTAGCTTTAATTTTTTCAAAATGTTCTGATTGATCTAAACAACCTTCTCCACGGTTTAGTTCATTGATTATAAAATTCGGTAATTCAGGATGTTTAGAAAGAAAATCATACTCCTTTTCAACAAAAATGGTCAGTTTTTCTTCCAATGTCAGGTCGGCTTTAAACACCTCAATCATAGATAAAACAAAATCGTTTAAGGCCGACTTAAAAACCAATTGAAAAAGTTGATTTTTGGAACGAAAATAATAATTTACTAAAGCAACGTTTAATCCGGCCGCTTTGGCAATTTCTCGAGATGAACACCCCTCATATCCCTTGGTGTGGAATACAGACTTGGCCGCTAATATTATTTTCTCTTCTGCCGTGTAATCTTTATTCATAATTTTTTCGACGCGCAAAGTTAAACAAGTGTATTAAACAAATGTTTAAAACAGAGAAATAAATTTTTAAATGAGATATAAATTAAAATTAAATAGCCACCTGGTGCTCCCTTAACGCATCATTCAATGATGTTTTTAAATCAGTAGACTCCTTGCGTTTTCCAATTATAAGTGCGCAAGGTACTTGATACTCGCCTGCTGGAAATTTTTTAGAATAACTTCCGGGTATTACAACACTCCTTTCAGGTACATAACCCATATATTCTTTAGGCGTATCACCAGATACATCGTATATTTTTGTCGATTTTGTCAATACCACGTTTGCTCCCAAAACTGCCTCCTTACCTACTCTTACGCCTTCCACAACAATACATCTCGATCCAATAAAGGCATTATCCTCAATAATTACTGGTGCAGCCTGCAATGGTTCTAAGACACCACCAATTCCTACACCTCCACTTAAGTGAACATTTTTTCCAATTTGGGCACAAGAACCCACAGTTGCCCAAGTGTCAACCATAGTACCAGAATCAACATAAGCTCCAATATTCACATAAGAAGGCATTAGGATAACACCAGATGCAATAAAAGCTCCGTATCGAGCAACAGCAGGAGGAACGACTCTAACTCCAAGGTTTTTATAATCGTTTTTTAAAGCCATTTTATCATGAAATTCGAATGGTCCCACTTCTATCACCTCCATTTTTCGAATTGGAAAATACATTATTACGGCCTTTTTAACCCATTCGTTGACCACCCATTCGCCATCGCTATTAGGTTCTGCAACGCGTAAAGTTCCCTTATCAATCTGTTCTATTACATTATCAATTGCATCAATCGTCTTTTGATTAGCAAGAAGGGATCGATCTTCCCAAGCCTCTTCAATTATTGTTCTCATTTTTTAATAATTTTTGCAAATTTAAACATTGTCCATAATTAAAAGACCAACTATCTTTGTCCTATGTCAAGGATATTAGCAATTGATTTTGGACTTAAGAGATGTGGCATTGCCATTACTGATGAAAATAATATCATTGCGAGTCCTTTGGAAACAATTGATTCCCAAAAATTAATTCCTTACTTAATGACCGTAATTGAAGAAAAAGGTATAGGAACTATTGTAATTGGTGATCCAAAAAAAATGGATAACAGCGATACACATATTACCGCGAACGTTCGCCTTTTCGAAAGCGAATTAAAAGAACTATTCCCGACGATAAATGTTGTTAAATACGATGAAAGATTTACCTCAATAATGGCTTCACAAACATTATCTTTAGGAGGTGCGAAAAGAAAACAAAAACATACCAAAGAGAACTTGGATAAAATAAGTGCTGCTATTTTGTTACAATCTTACATGAAAAGAAATGAAAAATAAATCAACCTTTAGAACAAGACTATTGGTTATACCAACAAAATAAAAATGAAAATTTTATGATTCTACCTATTTTAGCCTACGGAGATCCTATTTTAAAGAAAGAAGCGGTTGAAATTAATGCTGAATACCCTGGATTAAATCAACTCATTGAAGATATGTTTGAAACAATGTATGAAGCCTCTGGGGTTGGATTAGCCGCTCCCCAAATAGGTAAATCTATTAGACTATTCATTGTTGATGGAACTCCTTTTCTAGACGATGAAGATGAAAGTCAACCTGATCCAAAAGCAAAGGGAATGGAAAATTTCAAAAAAGTTTTCATTAATCCAGTAATTGAAGAAGAAGATGGTGAAGAATGGGGATTCAATGAAGGATGCCTATCCATTCCTAAATTAAGAGAAGAAGTATTTCGTAAAGAACGAGTGAGGATTTCATATTACGACCAAAACTTCAACCACTTTCAAGAAACCTATGAAGGATACTCCGCAAGAATTATTCAACACGAATACGATCATATCGATGGAATTTTATTTACTGACCATTTATCTCCTTTAAAAAGAAGACTGCTAAGTAAAAGATTACAAAACATATCAAAAGGAATAGTTGATGTGGATTATAAGATGAAATTTGCTCAAGTCAAAAAAATGAGGTAAAACAGCTAAAAACTCATAACATGAAAAATAAATACATTCTTTTAACGGCGACACTAGTCGGAATGATGGTTATAATTCTTCTTATATACTTTATGTACCCGAGTAACCAAACTAAACCCAATGAAAAAATTAAAAAAACAGAAGAAAATAAGCCTTCAAAAGAACAGCTTTTGCAGCGAATAAAGGAAATGGACGATTCATTGAGATTTCGAATGCCAAAAGCGCCAGAAGCAAAAAATTTGGCTACTTATGAATTAATCGATCGCTATTTGAGTTTTTACCATTCATACCCTGAAGACCCATATTCTGCAGAATGTTTGGATAGGGTACAGATGATTTACACTGGTCTTAATATTCCTCAAAGAGCCGTTCAATATGCTGATACCCTACTTTTAAAATATCCTAAATATACTAATCGTGCATTAGTACTAGAAAATCAAGCCAGTACTTACGACATGTTCATCACTCCTCGAGACACTTCAAAAGTCAGTTATTATTACAATTTAATCTTAAAAGAATTTCCAACTCTTTCAATAGAGAAAAGACAAGATATAGAATTTAGACTAAAGCATTTAAAACTAACCCTACCGGAATTAATTGAATACAGAATGAGAAAATTAGAAAATTAAGTGGCATGTTAATGATGTGTTAAATCAAAAGTGTAAAGGAAGTAAAAAAATATCTTTACTCATATAAACTTAGAAATCATGAAAAAAATTGCTCTCTTATTAGGATTATCTTTTATTGCCGCGTTGACCTTCAATGCAGTAAATGCGCAGATTGTTACAGGCGCGAAAATTGAATTTTCAAAAGAAACACATGATTATGGCACCATAAAATATGGCGCTGACGGAACCTGTGTATTTGAATTTAAAAATTCTGGAACAGAACCTCTTATTATTTCTCAAGCTAAAGGATCTTGCGGCTGCACTGTTCCAAGCTGGCCAAAAGAACCAATTGCTCCAGGAGCTACAGGAGTTATTTCTGTTCAATACGACACAAAACGACCAGGTGCAATTAACAAAAGTGTAACAATTACATCAAATGATGCTTCTGAACCAACCAAAGTTTTAAGAATCAGTGGTAATGTTTTACCAGCTCCTGAAGGTGGTGCTCCTGTTAATAACTCCGGTGCTCCAACCAATAATTGATAATGTTAAAAATTATTATTTCGGTAATATTTATATGTTCAACCGCCATTGGTTTCAGCCAAGAGGCGGTTTTTCATGTTAAAAAGAAAACATATAAATTTCCTAAAACAAATGAAGGAGAAATAATTACTCATTACTACCGAGTAAGAAATAACGGAGATAAACCATTGGTATTTTCAGACTACGAAGTGGAATGCAGTTGTACAGACATCAAGCTTCCTTTAAGCCCAATTCCACCAAATGGAGAAGATACAATTTTCTTAACTTTTAACACGGAGGGAAGACCATATTTACAGGATAGAAAAATTATCCTACATACCAATACTAATAAACAAATAGAAATATTGCGGTTCAAAGTATTTGTCAAACCAAAAAAACAAGATTAGGTAAAAGGTTAATATTGTGTTAAACCTTAATTTGTACTTCAACCAAATATTAAATTTGATTATTCTTAAAATTAAAACCATGAAAAAAATCTTATTATCTCTTATTGTAGTATTTGCGGGATTGTTATCGGCAAATATTAAAGCTCAAGTTTCAGGTGCCTCAATTGAATTCAATAAAGAAGTGCATGACTACGGAACAGTTAAAAATGGTGCTGACGGTTCTTGTATTTTTGAATTTAAAAATACCGGTGATAGCCCATTGATAATTTCAAATGCCAAAGGCTCATGTGGATGTACAGTTCCAGAGTGGCCAAAGGAACCAATAGCTCCAGGATCAAAAGGTGTTATAAAAGTAAATTATGATACCATGAGAACAGGTGAAATTAACAAAAGTGTTACCATTACTTCAAACGCAGTTAATGCTCCTGATAAAGTTGTCTTTATAAAAGGGAATGTTTTGGCTCCTGAAAACACACAACCTGTTAATGATTCTGGTGCACCTACAAATCACTAATGGAGAATAGTAAATTTTTTCTGATATTATTTTGAAATCCGCCTCGAGCGGATTTTTTATTTGTTGAAAACAATTTAAACAGGCTTAACCAAAGTTTCATTAATTTTATTTGGATTATTCTTTGCCATGTACCTAATATTCGATACAGAAACTACTGGGCTTCCAAGAGATTGGAATGCACCCATTACCGATACTAACAATTGGCCTCGAGTAGTTCAAATTGCATGGCAATTACATGATGAATTTGGCAGATTAATAGAAAATAAAGATTTTTTAATTTTCCCGGATGGCTTTGACATTCCCTATGATGCAGAAAAAGTCCATGGCATTTCCACAAAACTAGCACAAACATTTGGCGAATCTATAACTGATGTTATAGAAGAGTTTAACTCAGTTTTAGAAAAAACCACTTTTTTAGTTGGTCAAAATGTGGGTTTTGATATCAATATTATAGGTTGTGAAATGGTAAGAGTTGGATTAGACTCCAAGTTTTTGTCTATGCCAATTCTTGATACATGTACGGAGTCCACTGCAGAATTAGTTAAAATTCCAATGGGAAGGGGAAAGTACAAACTTCCAACATTAACTGAATTATACAATTTTCTTTTCCAAGAATCTTTTGATGAAGCTCATAATGCCACTGCAGATGTAGAAGCGACTGCAAGATGTTTTTTCGAACTGATTAAATTAGGCCATTACCCAAACGAACAACTCCAACAATCAATAGATTATTTAGAGAAATTCAAGCGTATTCATTCTGAAAAAACTTCACTCTTTGGTTTAAAGCACATCAATTTAAAAAAGGAAAGTGCGAAACTCATCGATTTTCCAACAGCTAATAGTTCAGGTAGTACTGAATTAATTGATGAAAGTAATTTAATCGATTATTCCTTTGCGCACTTGCATAATCACACACAATTTTCAATTTTACAATCAACAATTACAATAAATTCATTGGTTAATAAAGCTATTGAAATGGAAATGCCTGCTGTTGCTATTACAGATACTGGCAATATGATGGGAGCATTTCAATTTGAAAAATTAGTTTCAATACACAATAAAACAATTAAAGAACACAATGTTAAATGTATTGAGAATGGTTCTGGTGAATTAAAAAAGGAATTGTTGCCAATTATAGGATGTGAATTTTATGTATGTAGAAATAGAAATGATAAATCTCAAAAAGACAACGGCTATTTGGTTGTAGTTCTTGCTAAAAACAAAAATGGTTATCAAAATTTAATAAAATTATCCTCATATGCTTATACTGAGGGCATGTATTATGTACCAAGGATTGATAAAGAATTGATTATAAAGTATAAAGAAGATCTTATAGTTTTAACTGGTAATTTATCAGGTGAGGTACCAAACTTGATTTTAAATGTTGGTCAAAACCAGGCAGAGGAAGCCTTACTGTGGTGGAAAGAACAATTTGGAGAAGATTTATATATTGAAATTATGCGTCATGGTCAAGAAAACGAAGATCGTGTGAACCAAACGCTAATTGAATTTTCGAGAAAACACAATGTAAAGCTTGTTGCAGCCAATAATACTTATTATTTAGAAAAAAAGGATGCTGAAGCACATGACATCTTACTTTGTGTTAAAGATAATGAATTGGTAACTACGCCCAAAGGAAGAGGTCGCGGATTCAGATATGGCTTGGAGAATAATGAATATTATTTCAAAAGCCAAGAAGAAATGAAAGGTCTTTTTCAAGATTTACCGGATGCTATCTCATCAATTTCAGAAATAATTTCGAAATGTGAACATTATAGTCTTTCTCGAGACGTTTTACTTCCTGCATTTGATATTCCTGCTGAATTCCAAGATTCTCAAGATCTTTTGGATGGAGGCAAAAGAGGAGAAAACAATTATTTAAGACACCTTACCTTTCAGGGAGCTTTAAAGAAGTATGGTACTTTAACTGATGAAATAAGAGAAAGGTTAGATTTTGAATTAGCAACAATCGAAAAAACTGGATATCCCGGGTATTTTTTAATCGTACAGGATTTTTGCAATGCTGCTCGTGAAATGGGAGTGTCTGTTGGTCCAGGCAGAGGATCAGCGGCTGGTTCAGCAGTTGCTTACTGCACGGGGATAACCAATGTTGACCCTATCGAATACGACTTACTTTTTGAGAGATTTCTGAATCCGGATAGGGTATCCATGCCTGATATTGATATTGATTTTGACGATGAAGGAAGGGGAAGAGTAATTGAATGGGTAATCAATAAATATGGTGCTAATCAAGTGGCGCAAATTATTACCTACGGAACAATGGCCGCAAAATCTTCGATTCGAGATACCGCAAGAGTCATGGATTTACCATTGCCTGAAGCCGACAGGATAGCCAAGTTAGTCCCTGATTTAGCTTTAAATAAACTTTTCTCTTTAAGTGAGCCAGAATTAGCAGAAAAATTAAAAAACAACCAAGATGACTTAACTAAAGCACGGGAATTAAGATCTATTTACTCGGGAAGTGGTTTATCTTCAGATGTTGTTCGCCAGGCAAAACAACTCGAAGGATCAGTACGCAACACGGGAATTCATGCATGTGGTGTAATTATCACACCGGATGACATAACCAATTTTGTACCGGTGGCAACAGCTAAAGATTCAGAAATGTTCTGTACACAGTATGACAATTCAGTTGCTGAATCGGCAGGACTATTAAAAATGGATTTTTTAGGGCTAAAAACCTTAACGCTTATTAAAGATGCTGTTAGAAACATTGAAATTACAAAGGGAATAAAATTAGACCCGGATAAATTCCCTAAAGATGACTTTAAAACGTACGAATTGTTCCAACGTGGAGAAACCATAGGAATTTTCCAATATGAATCAGTTGGTATGCAAAAATACATGAGGGAATTAAAGCCTACCGTTTTTGCAGACCTTATTGCAATGAATGCCCTTTATCGCCCGGGACCTTTGGAATATATTCCATCTTTTATAAAACGAAAACATGGAGAAGAACCAATTGTTTATGATTTGGATGACTGCGAGGAATTCTTAAAAGAAACCTATGGAATTACTGTCTATCAGGAACAGGTAATGTTACTCTCGCAAAAGTTAGCAGGTTTTTCAAAAGGTGAAGCTGATACCCTAAGAAAAGCAATGGGTAAAAAACAAAAAGATGTATTAGACAAAATGCGCCCAGCTTTTCTTGAACGTGGCGCCGAAAAAGGACATAATCCAGATAAATTAGAGAAAATATGGAAAGACTGGGAGGCGTTTGCGTCTTATGCATTTAATAAATCTCATTCAACATGTTACGCATGGATCGCATACCAGACAGCCTATTTAAAAGCTAATTACCCTGCGGAATACATGGCTTCTGTACTGTCTAATAACATGAGTGATATTAAACAAGTATCCTTTTTTATGGAAGAGTGTAAAAGGATGTCTATACCTGTTCTCGGACCCGATGTTAATGAATCTGATTTTCAATTTACTGTTAATTCATTTGGCGCAATACGATTTGGATTAGGTGCTATTCGCGGTATGGGAAGCTCACCTGTTGAGGTAATTGTAAATGAAAGAAATAACAATGGATTTTACCATTCCATTTTTGACTTTTCTAAAAGAGTAAATCTTAGAATTTGTAATAGAAGAACTTTCGAATCTCTTGCATATTCGGGAGGATTTGATTCATTTAAAGGGGTGCACCGTGCACAATATTTCAAAGAAGACAATAATGGTAGAATCTTTATTGAAAACGTGATTCGATACGGATCAACATATCAGGAAAATATAAACTCTCAACAAAAAACAATTTTTGACAGTGTTCAAGATGTGAATATTGCAGAACCAGAAATTCCAAAATCCAACGAATGGGGTACTGTATATCGGCTAAATAAAGAAAAAGAAGTGGTTGGAATTTTCATTTCAGGACATCCTTTGGATGATTTTAGAATTGAAATGAAATCTTTTTGTAATGGAACAATTGCCATGTTAAATGAGCCACAGCTTCATAAAGGTAGAGATTTGACAATTGGAGCAGTTATTTCGGATGCTGAGCATAGATTTACAAAAAATGGAGATCCTTTTGGGACATTAACAATTGAGGACTATTTTGATGCTCATAAATTGTTTTTATGGAGGGAAAACTATTTGAAGTTTAAACATTTCATTCAACCGGGAACATTTGTAGCGTTGAAAGGCCGAATTGAGGTTCCGCCTAGGAGAAATGAACTCGAATTTGTTATTCATTCCATTGAATTACTTCAAAATCTGAGAGAGCAGAAAGCCAAAAGCGTACATTTAAAAGTTCCGACCAAAGCAATAACGCAAGCATTGGTAATGGACTTAAATAAATTAATAATTCAAAACGAAGGAAATTGTAGCCTTCATGTGATTGTTTTTGATCAATTAGACGAAATTGAAGTTAGGCTAAATTCAAAATCCATAAAGGTTAACCCAAGTAATGAATTTTTCGATGGATTAGATAAATTGGCAATAGATTTCGAAGTAAGGTAATTAATCCAATAAATCTCTGAGTTCGATTAGATCGTTTACTTTTCTATGATTGCCCAATTGTTGAAAAGATGCAATGAGATTGGTTAGCATTCTCCGAAGTATTGCTGAATTGGGACATGGTTCAAAATACTCACGATAATGAGGCAATTGAATTCCATTTAAAAATTTCTTGATTTCATTTTGATCCAATAAACTTCCTTTAGCAAAAGGATTAATATAGAACAATACTCCATATTGATTATTACTTTGAGTAAAAAAATGGGCATTATTTTCATCCAAATATGCTAAAATAAAATGGTCAGGTAAATTTACGCCATAGACTGGCATATCAAGCGATTGGGCAACAATACTGTAAACAATGGCTAGACTCAAAGGATTCCCTTTTTTGAACTCAATTACCGTATTGATGCATGAATTCAAGGGAGAATGAAAGTTTTTTGAATCTCCAGAAAACCCATGAACTCCGAAGAAAATTTTGTTAAAAATCTTAACCTTTTCAAAAGCGGTCATGTCGGCATTGATTTCTAACCATACATCTCTTCTCATTTGCTGCACAAATTGACGAACTTCTTCCTCTTCCAAATTAGGATAATTATATTTAGCAACAATTAAACTACCATGCAATAAATCTTTATCCGAGGAGTCTGTCCAACTTAATAATTCCGATTTTATTTGTTCAAATTGAATTTCTTGAATTAATTGTTCTCGACGGCTTTGAAAAAGCAACCCATCATGTTCATTTTCCCATGAATTTTCTAGATAAGGGATTGCAGAAGGTCCAACAGATAGCAATTTATCCCTTACATGACCAAAAATATTATCATCAGGATCATCGATTAGTGCAATCAAAGCTTTTATTGAAGATTCAGCATACATATAAGATCAAAAATAAAATGGTTTCAGTTTAATATTTGTGACATATACCTTTGTTTTTCAATGATAATTTGTTAATACAATGAGATAAGTAAGCATAAAGTGAAACTTTAACCTAAATTGTGCGTTAAACAAATCACGGATCAATTATTAACATCTACAGGTTAAGAAAAGAGGAGTCTATTTTTAGGCTCCTTTTTTTTAAAAAAATTGATTAATTTGGCTCTAATTAAACTTTTATGAAATATTTATTTCCAATTCTATTTTCACTTTTTTGCATCGCTTCTTGCAAAACAACCAAATCTACCCAAGCATTAAATGACCCGCCTGCAGAGCAAATAGAAATAATTCAAGATTCAGTAATTGTCGGAAAAGTTAGAGTTGGTGATGTTTGCCCGCTCTATATTGAAGCTTTTGAGGGAGAGAATCGCCTTATACTTTATCCAGTGAATCTGGAAGAATATTTACAAGTTAATGGAGCAATGATTCGATTTTCGTATACCCTTAGCCGAGCTAAACAACCCGGTACTTGTGCTGTTGATAAAGTAGTTTCACTTTCCAACGTTGAACAATTGAGATAAATAACTTATTGCTTGGCATTTAAAAAATCCCAACAAAAGTAAGCCAAAGTTTTTCCGACTATTTTTTGTTCAATTTCTGATATTGGTGCTCCTTCAGTCAGGTGTAAATAACTTATGTTAATTCCTCTAGTCATTTTATGAATTAAAAAGCGTATTTGCTCAATAGACAAACCACTTGGAGTTAATGCTGAGGATGGCATATTTTTAATGGCGTCCAAATCGATTTCAAGCCCCACATGATGAAACTGTTCCAATCGCGACGAAATGTAGCTTACATCATCGCAAAACGAATTAGCATCCATGAGGTAATCCTCAAAAAAAGTATGGTAACAATTGTTCTTTTCTAGAAAATCTAGTAAATACTCACTATTAAAAGCTTTATGTAAACCCAAAACAGCATAATCTACTAAATTTCCGTTTTCAAAAGCATAACTGAATGAATTTCCACTATGCCTACCCTCCAATACTCTACAATCTGCATGTGGATCGCAGTTTACCACTGCCAAAGAACAGCCATGAATTTTAGAAATTGCATTTATAATTGGTAACGAATTATTGTGTCCTCCACCAATGGCTATCACTGTTGTATTTTTGTGAGCATACTCAAGCAATGTTTTTTCTATCAAAGCATCTAATTCAGAAACCAATTCTCTTGCTTGATTAACGTTACATCCTGAGTAATCTCCTGATATTTTACCCAAAACACAAACATTATCCCCCTTTAAAAAACGATTGGATTGCATATTTAAAAAACGTTTTAAAAACGTATCAAAAGCATTTTCTGCACCCGGCAAACCAAAATTTGCAATAGGGCCAACACTCTCCTCTATTCCCAAAATGATGAATGCTGCTTTTTCATTCGGTTTTCCAGCTTGGACGACCTCTCCCAATTTAACCTCTCCTTCCCTGTTATTGGTAAGCTCAAGAATTTGAGAAGGCTCAAATAAATTAAATTTGAATTTGCCACTATTGTTCATAAGGTTTCAATAAATTGATAAAATCAGCCGGTGGGACAGTTGGCTTCTTAGTAGATGATTGAATAAAAACTAAAGTTGTTTTTGCTTTACAAAGTAAATCCTTTTGTTCATTAAATACTTGGTATTCAAAAAACAATTGAGGGCCTTTTAACATTATAATCTCCGTTAATATTGTCAACTCATCATCGTAGTGCGCAGGTAGGTAATAATCGATAGAAAAATGATAAACAGGAAGCATTTTACCACTAGCTTCAAGAGCCTTGTAAGTTAAGCCAATTTTTCGCATAGTCTCAACTCGGCCAACTTCAAAATATTGGGCATAATTTCCATAATAACAATATCCCATTTGGTCTGTTTCACCATAGCGCACTCTGATTTTGACTTCGTGTTTAATTTTTAATTGCATTAAAAACAAAATTGAAAAAAATTATAAGGTTAAGTTAAAAATCCTGAGTAATTTTTAAATTAAAAATTAATCTTATCCTCAAATCAAGGCTTAAATTTAGATATTCAACCAAATCTTTTTAAACCAAATACCAGAATAAACCGGTATATTTAATTGTTTCAACGAAATCATTAAGTGACAAGTAAAATATTTTTAAAAATCAACAGCAAAATAACTTTTTTTTTCACTTTTTTATGTAAATATTTGTCCTCTCGTAAAGCAGACATGAATTCAAGAGTTATTCTGCACTTTACATTGAATTAATTTGTTAAACCTAATACTTAAATCATTACTGATGAGTAACAGACATGAGATCGTTTGGAATGCGTGTTTAAAAGTAATAAAGGATAATATTTCTCTTCAAGCTTTTAAAACATGGTTTGAACCGATTATACCGGTAAAGTTGGAAGAAAACATACTTACCATACAGGTACCGTCTCATTTCTTTTACGAATGGTTAGAAGAAAATTACATTACGCTTTTAAAGAAAGTAGTAAAAAAAGAATTGGGTACCGAAGGAACTTTGGAGTACAGCATTGTAATGGAGAACAATTCGACAAATTCAACTCCGTACACAGTTAAATTACCGGCATTAAATAAACGTTCGCTAAAGAATGCCCCTGTGACGATGCCATTAAACCTGAGTGAAAATCAAATTCGCAATCCGTTTATAATACCAGGACTAAAAAAGGTTAATGTTGATTCTAATTTAAATCCATCCTATTCATTTGAAAATTTTGTTGAAGGCGATTGTAATCGCTTGGCTAGGGCATCAGGCTACGCCGTTGCCAATAAACCAGGCGGTACAGCATTTAATCCATTATTAATTTATGGAAGTGTTGGTTTAGGAAAGACGCACTTAGCTCATGCAATAGGAATTGCTATAAAAAACCAATTTCCCAACAAAACAGTGCTTTACGTTGGTTCTGAAAAATTTGCTCATCAATTTATTGACGCTATTAAGAATCAAACAACGAATGACTTCATTCATTTCTATCAAATGATTGATGTTTTAATCATGGATGACGTACAATTCTTTTCAGGTAAGGAGAAAACTCAAGATGTATTCTTTCATATCTTCAATCATTTGCACCAAAATGGTAAGCAAATTATACTCACCTCTGACAAACCGCCTGTTGAAATGCAAGGTATGGAGCAGCGATTACTTTCCAGATTTAAATGGGGGCTTTCAGCGGATCTTGGAACACCTGATTTAGAGACTAGAATTGCCATTCTAGAAAAGAAAATGTACGGAAATGGTATTGAATTGCCATCTGATGTTGTAGAATATTTGGCTTACTCCATCAACACTAACGTTCGAGAAATGGAAGGCGCATTAAATACGTTACTTGCTCAAGCTTCTCTCAATAAAAAGGCAATAACTCTTGAGTTAGCGAAGCAAATGGTTGATAAGTTCGTTAAAAATACTGCAAGGGAAGTTTCCATAGAGTATATACAAAAGGTAGTTTGCGATTATTTCGATCTTCCAATTGAAATGTTAAAGTCAAAAACGAGAAAAAGAGAAGTTGTGCAGGCCAGACAAATATCCATGTACTTTTCAAAGAAAATGACAAAATCTTCTCTTGCTAATATTGGCGCTCATTGCGGAGGTAAAGACCATGCAACTGTATTACATGCGTGTAGAACAGTGATTAATCTTTCTGAAACAGACAAGCAATTTAGGGTTTACCTTGAAGATTTAGAGAAAAAGTTGACTTTGCAATAGATAAATTAGACATCTTTTAGCTTGTCCTAGAAAAAAAATTTCAAAGATTTCGACTTATCCTTTTTACCGGATAAAATGATACTATTTTTTAATCATTGATAAAGTAAGTAACGGATTTCCAGAATAGGCAATACTATACCTTTTAGAAGTCGGAATCTGTTCAACTTTTTTCACCCCATTAGTGTAAGTAATCCTTGTACTGGTTCCTTTACTATCAGAACTAGCCACACTTATTTTTTTACCTAAGTAACCTTCTACATCTGTTTCAAATTCTATTTTCGTCCAAAACTCTGTAACTTCATTATAGGCCGACTGTACTGTTGATCCTCCCAAAAATTTTTCAAGAAATTCAAAACATCCATCTATATAATTGTTCGCAAAATAAGCTCCCGCTCCTACTTCGAAAAATGGATAAGCGTAATTATATACTCTGTTTTTAGCAGTTTGAACTCCAATATCGCCATTATCTCCTGCAGAAGAACCTGCCCCACCACAAACAGATTGAAAAAGTACTAATGCGTTTGGCATCAATTTCAGCTCTTTCAAAAGGGTTTCTGTTGAAACCATTTTGTTCAAACATAATCCGCCAAAATTACCGTCAACTCCCATTGTGCTTCCATGACCAGAATATACTAAAAAGCTACATTTAGGTGCCACCTTAATAATTTCACTCCAATTGGCTTCATCATTATAAAACTTGTGACATACGATTCCATTATCTGCTAACAATACGGCAATTTTATCTATTCTTTCGATCGCTTCATTCGTGCCATCCTCCTGATGACCTACAATTAAAATGGCTTCTAAGGATTTTTTTGCATTATTTTGAGAAAATAATGCAATTCCCTGAAATTGAAAAACTACTATAAGTAGAAGAAATTTTAAAATTCTAAACCGTAACATAAGCATATTTTAAAGTAGTGTAACTGTCATAATACTGTTTAAAAGAAAACAAATAACAATTGACTCATTTTTAAATCAAAATCATCATTTTAAATAATGGTTTTGTAAAAATGAATTGAGTTCCTAAAACAGAATAATTATCAATTCAGGAAAATTAGCTACCAATGAAACTTATATGAAATTGTATCGAGTGCTCCGTTGAGTCTGAGAATAAGAAATTGTCCTTTAGATTTTGGAAGAATTAATTGAACATTATGGTTATCGATGATTAATTTTTCAAAGGGAATCTTTTGTCCCATATAATTCATAAGGCTTAATTGCATATTTGAGAAATCGATAATGTCATGCTTTAAAGTAATAGTACTCAACTGTTCATCAAGGTATATGTAAACTTTATCAAGAAGGTTGTTATCATTGTTATTTGATAAATTACAATCAAGCGGTTGACTTACATTTTCTAAAAACACCCCATTGTTAACAGACCAATTATACCATGTGCCACCAATTCCATTGATCCAATTGGTAAGATTAAAAAAATTATTACCTGAGGATGTTCCAGGAATTTTATAAACCTTAAGTGCCTGATTGCCTTGATTCCAAGTTAGGGCATTTCCATCTATGCACACTTCAGGAGCATTATTTAGCAGTTCACAATTAACTTGTGCAAAATAGACATAATCTTCATATTGTGGATAACTTCCAAAAACCTTGGCAACACCATTATTATCAATGCATACGGCACAATATTCTTCGCATGCAATCGCTTTAGATTGTATATTAAAATCTTCAAAAATACGGGCTAGAAAAACTGTTAATCTTCCTTTTCTATCGGGATTATCAAAATGAGTATCATTAATTGTATGCACTAAAAAATTTTGTGAGTGCTGAATAAAACTTGCCGAGTCAATTGTAACAGATGAATTATAAGGATTAGCTAATGCTGTTGAAGATAAAACGGTACCAAATTGTGCAGAAAAATAAAAATCACCTAAAATTGCCATTCCAGCACTGGTTCCTCCAACGACAATATTCCTTTCTTGGATAGCTTTATTTATTAAACTATCAATTGGAGTGTCTCTCCAATAACTGATATATTGCCATTGATCTCCTCCGGCAAACCAAATGGCCTCTGCTTTATTTATTTTATCGTGAATGTAATTATTATAGCTTGCGGAGGGATTGTGAAATATGATAGTTTCAACTGAATTGACAGGAACACCAAGACTAGAATAAAGGTAATTATTATACCCATCAGCACCGCTAGTTCTTAACACCAATACATCCCCACCATCGGCCCTATTCAGAAACCACTTCATTGCATTGTCATCTTCAGAGGCGCCGCCCATTAGGCAAATACCTCCTATTGGTTGGGTATTAACATCGCTTATATTACCAGTTAAAAAATTGGTGTAATCTTGAGAAGATGAGTAAAGAAAAATAAAATTGAAGAAACAAAAACATGCCATTCGAAATTTCATCCCGCCAAAATTCTAATTCTTAATCATCTATTATCTTTATTACTCTGGTTGATAGCCTAGCTTTATTGCTTTTTGAGAAAACTCCTCTCCAAGACTTGCATCCCTTGTAACATAAGGTACAGCTATCATCATTCCGCACATATAACAAGCATAACCATTTTCAAGATTACAAGATTTTTCAAAGTTGGAAAAAGATAACTCAAAATCTTGCTTTACTTCCATACCTTGTAAATACATTTCACCTAAATTATTTAATGCATTTGTACTACCATTTTTACCTGCTAAATTGTAATAATAAACAGCTTTCTCAATATCAGCATCTTCATTATTCAATGTGACAATACCATCAGGTGATTTTTTGAATCCATTTCTATACAAATAACCCATTACATACAAGCATCCACCATGATTCGCTTTTTCACCTGCTTCGAGGCACTTCATAGCTTTTGAAATATCAGCTTGAACAATTTCTCCTGAAATATATATAATTGCAAGTTCTTCGGCTGCTGCATAATTTTTTCGACCAATACACTCCTGTAAAAATCCTATGTAATCATCTGCATTACCCATCAGTTGATACAAAGTATTAGCGGCTTTTGGATGTCCTAACTCATAAGCTTTTTTAAAATAATTTATAGCCTCCGGTACATTTTTGGTGGTACCTTCACCGAGACGGTATAAGTCACCTGTCATGTAAGCACCTTCTCTACTTCCTGCATCAGCACTTTTTTTATAAAATTCAAATGCTTTAACAGCATCTTTCTCGACTGGGAAAGGGAATCTTTTAGAAAAATAGGGGTCTAGTGCAAAGGCTACATTCAGTAATGCCTCTGGGTGACCTTTTTGAGCAGCATCTAAATTGTTTTGATACCATAGTTTATAATCCCCATTTTCCCAGGCTTGCTGACCTTTATTATATAATTCTTGGCTTGTACCTTGACAAAATGAATAACCAGTTAAGGTTAAAATAGCAGTGAATAGTAAGTATTTCATAAAAACAAATTTTTATCTAAATTATAAAATTAATATAAGACTAGACCAAGCATTTTCATTTTTTTGATCCAACAAATTTATTAACAACCACATGAGCTATTCAATTCTTAGGAAATTGTTGAATTGAAAATCTTTCAATTGGCATTAATTTTCATTGATATCTTTTATTTTCTTAGCGGGAAAATTAAATAGAATGCATGTCAGAATGGGAATAAAAAAGATGGCAACAGTTACAATTGAAATCCCCATATCCGCTTCATGACTCGTTAAAAATTTGCTTAATTCAGATTCTGGCTGATAATGTTCGAAAATTGAAAACACTAATTTAAGTCCAAGTATACCAATAACGATAAAGGCTGCAGTTTCTAGAAATGAATATTTCTCCATGAGTTGCACAAACCACTGAGCTATAAATCGCATGGCCAAAATACCAATAAAAACTCCAGTGCATACCAAAATAATATTATCAGTGTAGGCAACAGCCGCAAAAACATTATCTATTGAAAATGCCATATCCATTAACTCGACCAAGGCCACTGTAGCCCAAAAATTTCCTATAGCACCAACAGTTGATCTGTAAAACCAATTGCTATTTTTATCCAAAATGTCATCATCTTTTTTAACTGTATGCTTCCCCATCCAATAATCAATTACAAGATAAATCAGATAAATCCCTCCTAGCGGCTTTAACCACCACACTTGAATGAGGAGAGATGCAAAAATCATGGCTAATCCTCTGAAAATATATGCACCCCAAATACCATATTTTAGCGCTTTTTTTCGCTGATCTTCTGGAAGGTCCATCACCATCGTTGCAAGAACAGCTGCATTATCTACTGAAAGTAGACTTTCGATGATGATCAAATTTCCAATGATTGCCAAAGAGGCCGCAGGATTATTAAATATCTCATCAATTAATTCTTGCATTTTTATTCGTTTTAAAAATTAACTTTTTGCGCAGTTATTGTTATTTAAAATCTTTATTATGATTGCCTATAAAATTAGTTTTTCCAACAGTTAAATCAAAAATAAATCTGTATTTAAATATTTAAAGATTTTTCAGTTGGTAAGTTTAGAATTTAGTTTGGTAACTATTCTTATGTTGAGAACCAAGAATTCATTTGTTGTAAGAAATTATACATTTTTCAAATCTTATTGTAATGATTTTTATCGAGATGCATGGTTTCAACTGAGTAAGACATAATCAAATGAAGAAATTAACTTTTTTATTTCAATAACAAATAAAAAGAACCTCGAATTGTTTATTTTTACTTGTGAATTGCATTGAGTATGAAGTTTAACAATTGTTTATTTATTCTTTTAATTGGTTTGTTCGCAAAAACGATGACTGCGCAAGAAACGAAATTACGCGTTTATATAGACAACAAACAATTCTATTCTCCTGAATCAGGAAATTATTTAGAGGTATATTTTCAATTTGTGGGACATACGTTTAAGTATTACCCCGCAGAATCTGGGCTTCAAAGTGAAGTTGCGGTCATAATTAATCTATTTCAAGATGGTCAGAGAATAACTGGAGATGCCTACCGACTCAATTCTCCTGTGATGAAGGATAGTATTATTGATGACTTTTTTGATTTAAAGCGTTTTGCAGTTAATCCAGGAAATTATACGCTATCTGTTGAAATTTCGGATGTCAACTCAACGAATAAACCAATAAATGCAACTTTACCGATAATAATTGACGATTTGTCAAAAGGAATTTCGGCCTCTGATATTGAATCAATTGAATATGCAACGTTGAGTAAAGAAGAAAATGTTTTCGTAAAAAGTGGCTATTCAATTATTCCTAGGCTATCAACTTTTTTCCCAAAAGAAATAACCTCTATTCCCATATACATGGAATTTTATAATAGTAATGAATTGAATGACACATTATGCGCAGTTAAAGAGTATATAATTAATACGGAAAATGGTCGAGAAATATTTCAATTTACCAATTACTTCAAACAGCACACTGCGGAGGTATTACCCATATTAAGGAACATGGATATTTCAGAATTACCAACAGGAAAATATGCTTTAAACTATACTTTGTTATCAAGTAATCTTGCTGAGCTTTCCACCCAAAGTTTTCTATTTGAAAGGTCGAATGATATTGATTACTCTTTGTTAACAGATAATATAATTCTTGACCCTTCCTTCCAGTCTTCAATCAGTTCGGATAGTGTATCTTATTTTTTGGAAAGTTTAATTCCTATTGCTAAGCCGGCTGAAATAAAAAACATTATTACTGTGCTTAAAAAGGAAACTGAAGAAAATCAACGAAAACATATTCAGGCGTTTTGGAGCCAAAGTACACCAAATAATCCATATGAAGAATGGATGAAATATAAAGGTCAAGTTTTACTAGTGCAGGAACTTTATGGGAATAATTTTCAAGAAGGGTTTGAAACTGACAGAGGAAGAGTTTATTTACAATACGGTTCACCAACAACAATTGTACAGCGAGAAGTTTCATCTACAGAGTATCCCTATGAAATATGGCAATACAATAAAATAGGCCAGTTCAGCAATAGACGATTTATTTTTTACAATCCGGATTTAGTAAATAATGCCTATCGTCTGCTTCATTCAGATATGCTGGGAGAATTAAAAAACCCGGCATGGCCACAAATTTTGTCAAGTAGGAATACCAATAAAGGAAATGTAGATAATCCGAATCAAAATGTTCAGGATCATTGGGGAGGCAATAGTTTCGATTTGTTTCGTCAATATTAATTTTTACTTAATCAAGCCGCTTGGAGGAATTAGCAATTGTTATCTTAAACTGGAACGGAAGATCTTACTTGGAGAAATTTCTTCCCAGTGCAATTAAATTTTCAAGCGGGGCGAGAATTATAGTTGCTGATAACAATTCTACTGACGATTCTATTCCATTTATTAAACAAAATTTTCCAATGGTTGAAATCATTTCTAATGAGGCCAATGGTGGATTTTCTAAAGGTTATAACGATGCTTTGAAAAAAGTAGATGCCAAATTTTATTTGCTGCTGAATAGTGATATTGAAGTTACCGCGGACTGGCTTTCTCCTTTAATGGAGGTAATGAAAGATCCAAAGGTTGCAGGTTGTCAACCAAAGGTATTATCTTTTGACAATCGTGATTATTTCGAACATGCAGGAGCCTCTGGGGGTTATTTAGATCGAAATTATTATCCATTTTGTCGAGGTAGAATAATGGACCAATTTGAACCTGATCAAGGACAATATGATGGAAATACAGAAGTTTTTTGGGCGACTGGGGCAGCGATGCTAATTAGGTCGAAATTATTTCATGACTATGGTGGCTTTGACGAATCATTTTTTGCCCACATGGAGGAAATTGACCTTTGCTGGAGAATCAAAAAACATGGTTTTAAATTTTTAGCAGTTCCTAAATCTGTTGTATATCATGTTGGCGGAGGAACACTTCCTTATCTTTCGCCGAAGAAATCCTTCTTGAATTTTAGAAATAGCCTTTTCATGATCATCAAGAATCATGAAGGTATTTTATTTCCGAAATTATTCCATAGACTTTTGTTAGATGGTTTAGCTGGGGTAAGATTTTTATTTCGCGGAGAGTTCAATCATTTATGGAGTATAATAAAGGCTCACTGGACGACTTTCACCCAACTTCCTCGTTTATTAAAACAACGTAAACAATTAAAACTGAAATCTGGAGAATTTAATCCAAAAGGATTGTATAAAGGTAATATATTGTGGGCAAGATATGTTAAGGGGGTTAAGAAATTCAGTCAATTGAATCAGCGGCTTTTTAACTGAAAATATTGTATAGCCAATTCGTAACCAAATAAACCAAATCCAAAAATACAACCTTGACAAACCGGTGTTATTAATGAGCTGTGCCTAAACTCTTCTCTTGCTGAAATATTGGAAATATGTACTTCAACAACAGGTATTCTTGTTGCAGCGATACAATCACGTATGGCAATACTCGTATGGGTGTAAGCACCAGCGTTTAATATAATTCCGTCATGCTCAGATTGTTGAATACCATCAATTATCTCTCCTTCCCAATTGGATTGCATGTAATCTAAATGACTTGAGGTCCTTTTTTTTAATGCTTCAAAATACGATTGAAAGGATACATTGCCATATATTTGCGGTTCGCGATCGCCTATTAAATTAAGGTTAGGTCCGTTGATAATTAATAATTTCATACTCATGTCCAATTGGGAACGCTATATTAAGGATTTTGTTTCGTTCTTGAAAATAGAAAAAGGGTTAGCAGAAAATTCTATTTTCGCATATCAGAATGATGTAAAAAAACTAATGGATTTTTCTACTTCAAATAATTTGGATGTTAAATCAGTAACATACAATGATTTGAAACAGTTCATTGTACAGCTTTATGATTTAGGATTATCTGCAAGGTCTCAAGCAAGAATTATTAGTGGAATCAAACAATTTTTCATGTTTCTTTTGGTAGAAGAAATAATTTCGGATGATCCCTCAGAATTATTGGAATTACCTAAACTTGGGAGAAAGTTGCCGGAAGTGTTATCCATAGAGGAAATCGATGCGCTAATCGCTGCCATAGATTTGAGTAAAACTGAAGGGCACAGGAATAAAGCCATGTTGGAAACGCTTTACAGTTGTGGATTGCGGGTGAGTGAATTGATCAATTTGCGTTTTTCTGATTTATTTTTCGAGGAAGGTTTTGTTCGTGTCATAGGAAAAGGAAACAAAGAAAGACTTGTTCCTTTAAGTCCAAGCGTAGAAAAAGAAATTAGAATTTATAATGACTCAGTAAGGAAGCATCAGCAAATAAAGCCAGGAAATGAGAATATCGTTTTCTTAAATCGTAGAGGGGTACAATTGACCAGAGTAATGATTTTTACAATAATCAAAAATTTATCCCAAACCATAGGCTTAAATAAATCGATTTCACCGCACACTTTTAGACATTCATTTGCAACACATCTTTTGGAGGGAGGTGCTAATTTGAGGGCTATACAAGAAATGTTGGGTCACGAGTCGATAATTACTACAGAAATTTACACCCATTTGGATCAGCGATTCTTGCGTGATGCAATAATAACCTTTCATCCGAGAAACAGGAATTCAAATCATTAAATTAATTTACCGTACAAATCGTAGTGATCGGCTTTCTCAATTAAAACTTTCGAGAAGTCACCTATTCTTAAATATCCAGCAGATTTATGCACCAATACCTCATTATCGACTTCCGGAGAATCAAATTCAGTTCTACCAATGAAATAATCCCCTTCTACTCGATCAAACAATACTTTTAACTCTTTTCCAACCTTTAATTGGTTCAATTCATAACTTATTCCGGACTGTAACTCCATAATTAAATCGGCTCGTTTCCGTTTTAATTTTTCTGTAACATCATCCTTAAACGAAAAAGCATGCGTATTTTCTTCGTGGGAGTAGGTAAAAATTCCCAACCGCTCAAATTTGCTTTTTTCAACAAAATCGTACATTTCTTGAAATTCTAACTCAGTTTCTCCGGGATAACCGGCAATTAAGGTCGTTCTCAAAGCAATTCCCGGTACTTTTTCTCTTATCGTGGCAATTAATTCCTCCGTTTTTTGTCTTGTTATCCCTCGACGCATTGACTGCAATATTTTAGTTGAGCCATGCTGTAGAGGCATATCCAGGTATTTGCAAATCTTTTCAGAATTTCGCATTACATCCAAAACATCTAAAGGAAAACCAGCAGGAAAAGCGTAATGTAGTCTTATCCATTCAATTCCATCTACCTCAATTAACTTTTCGAGTAATTCCGCTAGCGCTCGTTTTTTGTAAATGTCTAATCCGTAATAAGTGAGATCCTGAGCTATAAGCATCAATTCTTTCACACCTTGAGCGGCTAATTTTTTAGCTTGCTGAATCAATTCATCAACTGGTGTGGACAAATGTTTACCTCGCATCAATGGAATCGCACAGAACGAACAAGGTCGATCACAACCTTCGGCAATTTTAAAATAAGCATAATGGGATGGAGTGGTAAGCAATCGTTCCCCGACAAGTTCATGCTTATAGTCTGCCTTTAGTGTTTTTAACAATCTTGGTAATTCCCTTGTTCCAAAAAAAGCATCCACCTCAGGAATTTCCTTTTCTAAATCATCCCTATATCTTTCAGATAAACAACCGGTCACATAAACCTTATCCACCAGTCCTTCAGCTTTTGCCTCTGCATATCGGATTATGGTATCGATAGATTCTTGTTTTGCATTATCTATGAAGCCACAGGTATTGATAATTACTATTGCTGAATCATCAGTAGTGGATTCATGCTCGACTTCAAACTTATTGGCTTTTAATTGTGCCATCATAATCTCAGAGTCAAACAAATTTTTGGAGCAACCAAGTGTCACCACATTGATTTTATTTTTTCTCAATGTTTTTGTTTTCATGACACAAAACTACACAAAGAATGTCCAAGAATCAATTCTCAAATTTTATAATTTACAAGTCTAATTTTTTTAATTAAATTGTATTTTTGGTAAAACTCCTTTTTTATGAAACATTTCTTATTATTGACTGTGGTTATCTTTTCAGCTTGCGGAGTTAGTAAAGAAAACAACGATTCTCAATCAGGTTCAGAGTATTCAACAGTATCATCAGGACCATTTTTAACCCAAGAAACTAACTTTACCGATGACCAATATAAAATAAATGCTGTCCAAGTAATAGACAATCAACTTATAGTGGAGGTGAGTTTCGGTGGTGGTTGTGCAGATCATGCTTTTCAATTGGTTGGCTCAACAAACGTTAGCAAGTCTTTACCTCCACAACGCGCCATAAGGTTATATCATAATGCCAACAATGATGGATGTGAAGCTTGGATTACCAAAACATTAACTTTCGACATCAGTAGTTTTGCCTACCAACAAAACCAAGGATACGAAACTATTTTGAATTTGTTTTCTTGGGAGCAACCCATAAGCTATATTTTCAAAACAAAATAGAAAAAATGAAAATTGGTGTATTATTATCTGGATGTGGCGTTTACGATGGAGCTGAGATTCAAGAGGCAGTTTTAACGCTTTTAGCAATAGAAGAATTTGGCGCAGAAGCAATCTGTATTGCACTAGATGAAGATCAATATCACGTCATTAATCATCTTACAGGTGAAGAAATGTCGGAGAAAAGAAACATGATGATAGAGGCCGCGAGAATTTCACGTGGACAAATTGCCGAAATTTCTTCTGTTCCAATTTCTGAATTAGATGCTCTAGTTATTCCAGGAGGATTTGGTAGCGCCAAAAATTTCACGGATTGGGCATTTGAAGGTCCTAATGGGTCCATTCATCCGAAAGTTAAATTGTTACTTGTCAATTTGGTAAATATCGGCAAACCGATTGTGGCACTCTGTGTCAGTCCTGTTGTACTTGCTAAAGCTTTCGAAGGATCTACAATTCATCCTTATTTGACTATAGGGAGCGATAAATTTAATTCTCCTTATTCAATCATTGATTTTTCTGAAGGGATGAAAAAAGCAGGTGCAGAAACAATGATGAAAAATGTTGATGACATTTTAATTGATGCAGAAAATAAAATTATTTCTGCTCCATGCTATATGATGGAGGCGTCAATACTGGATGTTAGAAGAAACATACAACTAGCAATAAATGCTTTAAAAGGCTTGATTTAAAAAGTCTAAGTGTCTTTTTTACACTAAATTACTTATTAACATTTCCTATCTTTTTGTGAGTAAAATTCAATGAATAAAACTTCCAGTTCAACTACGAAAGGCTAATTTTGCCACATAAATATAGCTTTAAGCTTCATTGGAAAGGTATGGAAATATTCGGTAAACAGGGAAAAAACGCTGATTTAAGCAAATCAATTGGATTGAATAATTTGGGAAATCAGTTTTGGAATCTTTCCCCAGCAGAATTGTGTGAAGATATTATTATCCATGGTCAGGGGGTGCTAACAGACACTGGTGCTATTGCTATTGAAACGGGAGAATTCACAGGAAGATCTCCGAAAGACCGCTATGTTGTATTTGACGATAATACTAAAGATACTGTTTGGTGGGGTGATGTTAACATTAAATTTTCAACAGAAAAATTTGACGCACTTTACAACAGGATGAAAGCTTATTTGAACGGAAAAGACGTTTATGTGCGTGATGCATGCGCTTGCGCTGACCCTCAGTTTGCCATTAATATAAGAGTCGTTACAGAATTTGCGTGGTCGAATATGTTTGCCTATAATATGTTTTTGCGACCGGAGGAAAGCGAATTAGAGAACTTTTCACCGGATTGGCACATCGTATGTGCTCCAGGTTTTAAGGCTGACCCTGAAATTGACGGTACACGCCAACATAATTTCGCCATTTTAAATTTTACCCGAAAGATGATTATTATTGGAGGTACCGGATATACCGGTGAAATTAAGAAAGGGATTTTTTCAGTACTCAATTACATATTGCCTCATGAGCAGAATGTTTTATCAATGCATTGCTCAGCTAATATAGGGAATGAAGAAAATGACACAGCCATCTTCTTTGGGCTTTCAGGTACTGGGAAAACTACCTTATCATCTGATGAAAACAGGCGTTTGATTGGTGACGATGAGCATGGTTGGTCAGAGAATACCGTATTTAATTTTGAAGGAGGATGTTACGCTAAAACTATCGATTTAACCAGAGAAAAAGAGCCTCAAATTTACGATGCAATTAAATTTGGTGCTATCTTGGAGAATATCGGATTCCATGATGGTTCGTCTACGCCAGATTATACAGACGGTAGTATTACAGAAAATACAAGGGTTTCCTATCCTGTTCACTACATAGATAATATTGCGTTGCCTTCGATTGGCAGTTCACCTAAAAACATCTTCTTTTTGACTGCTGATGCATTTGGCGTTTTGCCTCCAATTTCAAAACTGACTAATGAACAGGCAATGTATCATTTTATGTCCGGATATACTGCAAAAGTTGCCGGTACTGAAGTAGGTATTACAGAACCGACAACAACCTTCTCTGCATGCTTTGGAGCAGCCTTTTTACCTTTGCATCCTGCTAAATATGCAAAACTTTTAGGTGAAAAATTGAAGAATGCGGACATAAATGTATGGTTAATTAATACAGGTTGGACGGGTGGTTCATACGGCGTAGGAAGTAGAATGAAGTTATCCTATACTCGTGCGATGATTACTGCAGCGCTCAATGGTCAGCTGAACGCAGTTCGATTTGATATATTGCCCATTTTTAATTTAGCCATGCCATGCACTTGCGCTGGTGTACCTGCAGAGTTATTGAATCCGCGTGAAACCTGGCAAGACAAAAAGGCTTACGATGAAACTGCCAAAAAATTAGCTGCTAAATTTATAAAGAATTTTGAGAAATTTGAAGCGGAAACAGATGCATCAATCCTTGCTGCAGCTCCGACATTGAAATAATCGCGCATTATTTGTTTCTGGTCAACCAACCTCTTTTAATAAATAGGAATAGTAAACCAATGGCAATAGCGAACATTACAACAACGACTGTGTAATAACCATAAGGATATTCTAATTCTGGCATGTACTTAAAGTTCATCCCATAAACACCTACAATAAAGGTTAATGGAATAAATATAGCACTTACGACAGTCAAGACTTTCATTATTTCATTCATCCGCTGACCTTGGACAGCATAGTACAAGTTGGCCATCCCTTCCAATATTTGTTTATTGGCATCAATTTCCTCAAGAACAGCAAGGCAATTTTCTTTCAAATCTGCAAAATAATGCCGATTATCGGATTCAAGAAAAGGACTTTGCATTTTTTCTAATTGAAAAGTTACGTCTTTTAGAGGCAAAACTATTTTTCTTAATTCTATTAGTTTACGTTTTTCAAATTCTATCAATTTTAATATATCACTATTAGCTGATCTGAGAAGTTTTAGTTCTAACAGTTGTATTGAGTCTGTAATGTCCTCTAAAACTTCAAAATAATTATCAATTATTGCATCTAGCATTCTAAACAACAAGAAATCCGGACCTTTAAACCTTATCTTTCCGCGTTTTTTTTCTATCCTATCTCTGACATCGGTGAAATGATCAGATTTCTTAGTTTGGAAGGAAATCAAATAGTTTTTTCCTAATATGAAACTAATTTGTTCCTGTTGCAATACGGCATCCAATTCTTGAGGTGGAAGAGCAGACCTAATTGAAAAGAACATATAGTTTGGATATTCCTCTATTTTTGGTCTTCTTTTTTCCGTGTAAATGTCCTCAACAGATAATTTATCTATGGATAAATGTTCACATAGTCTTTCAATTTCAGATCTTGAATCCAAGCCATGATAATTGAGCCATGAAACATAATCAGGATCTATCGTGTTGGTAACGAATTCATTAGCAAAATAATCTGGAGTTTCCTTTGTCACTAAATAAAACTCATTATGATATTTATACAATTGACAAGTTTTGCTATTATTCATTTGAATCAAAAATTTCTTTACAAGTTAGTTTAATTTTACAAATGAATCATAAGGAAACTCAGCAACTCAATCATGTTACGAATATCAGATTTAAAAACAGTCTCGTCAGGTGAATGAACATGATCTTCCGGTGCACCGATAAAACACCAGTCTATTGGCAAATCTGATTTTTGCAACATTGTACCGTCGCTTCCACCAGAAGATTCTACTTCCAACTGGTATTTAATGCCTGATTTTTTTGCCAATTGAATAATTCTATTCAAATATTGCCTTCGGGGTAATCCGCTGTCTCGCATCGAAATAGCAACGCCTCCACCATGCATAATTCCTGATGTTACCCAAGTAATGTCTGCAATCAACGCTTGATGAATGTCATATTTTTTTAATAAATAATCTGCACAGAATCCAACTGTATTGCCACCATGTTCTTCGTAGGTACTAAAAACGATAGCGCCATTTTCTAATGTTTCTGCAATTTTTAGTGCCGTCCAAACACCGAGTCTATTATCCATATATGGACTCTGTATTAGTTCATTCGTTTCCCTAAAATTTGGTTTGAAAGTTAAAATGGTACCCCTTTCGATATCTCTTGTAGCAACGTACAGCAATTTTCTATGACCATCTTCATCATCTATTACCATTAACTCTGATTCAATTTTTCCTTGGCTATCTTCACCAACAAGTTGAATTCCATCATTTGTTCTCGGCCCACCAATTTTGATCAATTCTTTATCATAGCCTACGGTAAATCCAATCGTATCCATGTGCGCATAAATTGCAGTTCTAGGTTGGCCAAAGATTAAAATAAAGCAATCCTGAAATCCTTTTCCCTCAATAATTGTCGGTTTAACCTTCCAATTTCCAGATTGTTGATTTATGTAACTTAAGATATATTGTTTAATTGCACTTTCATCGCTTGATGCGCCCGGTATTTCTACTAGCGATTTTAAAAAATCAAATTCATCATTGTTCATACTTCGCTTATTAAAAGGTTCCCAAATTTATAATTTCAATATTTTCTATGCTATTAAGCATTCCCATGACTGTTTCAACTTTTGCAAAAGGAACCTGAAGTTTTATGCTACAATTTTCATTGAAAACCTGATCGGTAAAATCGAGATTAAATTTTTTTACAAGATTCATAACTAAAGGTATTTGGGAATAATCAAAGCTACACATGATGCTCCGGTAAATCTCTTTTTCTATGATTAAACCGTTTACTATTGCATCTTTTGCTGCATTTTTATAAGCTTTTATTAATCCGCCAACACCCAATTTTGTCCCTCCAAAATACCTAATCACTCCTATCAGAACATTATTTAACTCATACGATTGAATTTGGCCGAAAATCGGTAAACCTGCTGAATTCGTTGGCTCACCGTCATCATTTATTCGGATTTGGCAATTTTGTATGCCCACTTTATATGCAAAACAAAAATGATTAGCTTGCGGATGCTCCTTTTTCCATGAATGTATAAAATCCTTTGCTTCAATTAAGGAGTAACAAGGCGTAGCAATTGCAATAAACTTTGAATTCTTCTCATTTAAAAAGCCCGTGCTCAAACGTTCCAGCGTGCGATATTTAGTGATTTGATCAGACAATTAGTGATTCGTTATACGCTGAAAAATTTTAGTTAAAACTGATTTCCTGCAATATTAACTATTTTCAAATTTTATTATTGAACTCAAAATAAAGTTTATTTTTGGCTGAATTCAATTTTATCGAATGGTAAGTTTCGGGATTGATCAATTGATTGCAAATAATCCTTCTTGGAAAAGTTCGAGAATTGCCATGCTTACAAATGATGCTGCCAGATGCAGCAAAGGTAAACATAGCCGAATAAAACTTATTGAAAACCAGTATAATTTAGTTCGTTTGTTTTCCCCTGAACATGGGATAAATACAATGGGAGCAGATGGTGCGTTCATTTCGAATGCAACTGATGTTCTTTCAGGATTGGAGGTGGTCAGCCTTTACCAAGACCGTATGGCTCCGACTTTAAGTGAGCTTGAGGATATCGATATCATGCTTGTTGACCTTCCTGATGTGGGCGTGAGGTTCTATACCTATTTGTGGTCGATGACCCATTTCATTGAAGTTGCAGCCCAATTAAACAAGCCAATTATCATCCTTGATCGTCCTAACCCTTTGGGCGGAAAAATTGAATTAAGTGAGGGATCCATTCTAGATGAAAAATGCAGAAGCTTTATTGGAAGATTTGGATTACCTGTGACCCATTATTGCACATTGGGCGAGCTTGCAAATTATTTCAATGTTGTTTTAAAGTGGCATGCAGATTTACAGGTAATTCCATGTCAATGGAAAAGAGATCAAACTTTTAAGGACTGGGGTATGAAATGGATAAATCCCTCTCCTGCTCTCCAACGATTCGATTCTTGCCAGCTTTATCCGGGCCTATGTTTTTTTGAAGCCACCAACCTAACTGTAGGAAGGGGAAGCACCCATTCATTCGAATGGATTGGTGCTGAATGGTTCTCAGCTACTAACTTCAATTTCTCCTATGAGGGTCTAACCTCTACAATTCTAAGTGTGGAAATTCAAGTTCAAGAAATAGAGGGAGTACTTTTTAATGTTCACGACAATTTTAAAAATCCTGTTAGGTTTGGCATTGAATTGTTATACGCCATTAAAAAAAGTTATCCCGGGAAATTTAAATGGCAGCCCTACCCTACCCAGGCGAATCCATCGGGGAAAAATCATTTGGATTTACTTTTGGGATTGACTGATAGTGAATTAATTTTTGATCTTCCACCAGAAGCTTTTCATCAATACATGGATGAAAATTTCAAATCAAATTGGGAAAAAAAGGTAAAACCTTACCTCCTTTACACTTGAAATATATACAAAGCTGAATGCATTGTAATTCTTTCCGTTTTTATCTACTTTAGGAAAAAAATGATTCATGAAATTTGAACACAGAACCCAGAAAGTTAAAACATTTCCGCAATTCTTGGCGAGAATGGGGCGCTATTTAATTTTCACAAGTTGCCTTGTATTTTTTTCATTATTAATGGGGACAGTCGGTTACCATTATTTCGGAGAATTATCATGGTTAGATAGTTTTCATATGGCCAGTATGATCCTCACAGGAATGGGCCCGGTTGCACCCATAAATGGCACATCTGCCAAACTATTTTCATCCTTTTACGCCCTTTACAGTGGCATTGCATTTTTAAGTATAACAGCGGTATTCTTTGCACCTGTGATACACCGAGTGCTGCATATCTTACATGTGGAGGATGAAGATGAATGAGCTGTTTCTATGAATTTCATTTTAAACCATCAATTTTCAAGAAAATGAATGCAAAATTCTAGAAGAAATCGCTAAAAATCATCGAAAAAGAATAGTTTGATATCTTCA
>Ga0068876_10000125_pt1 | contig 58804 bp, 44 predicted proteins | sample NOAtaG_6_FD_66442 | JGI IMG/M metagenome (GOLD analysis project Ga0068876, IMG submission 66442) | Freshwater lake microbial communities from Lake Erie, under a cyanobacterial bloom - NOAA_Erie_Diel5S_2200h metaG | ecosystem: Environmental > Aquatic > Freshwater > Lake | place: USA: Ohio, Lake...
GCTAAATCAACGAAAACGCCGCTCTAAAAATATTACTTTTGCCGCCGAAGGTGGCAGTAACTGTTCAACTCAAATAAAAAACACCATGGCAGCTGGTACGGAAATGCCTTATTTCGCAAAACCTTCAGTCAATATGGACCGGGAGGCAAAAATCGCTGCTTACGAGGCAGCCGCACAGGCTATTGAGGCGAATCTCGCCGGCGAAAATGACCCGGTGCTCAAAATGGCGACGATCAATTGTTTGCTCAGGACCTTCCTGACTTACTACTATTGGGTAGGGTTTTACCTCTTCCGGAACGGGAAGCTATCCATCGGACCTTATCAGGGCACCCTGGGCTGTCTGCATATCGAACTGGGCCGCGGAGTTTGCGGCACTGCAGCCCTTGAACGAAGGACACAGGTTGTCCAGAATGTCCACGCCCTGGAGCAAGGTACACAACATATCGCCTGCGACCCCCACTCCCAATCGGAAATCGTCGTCCCGGTCATCAATGCCGCTGATGAGCTGCTGGCCGTCTTCGACGTAGATTCCACCCTGCCGGCATCATTCGACGACGTGGACCAGAAATACCTGGAGGCCATCCTCCGAAAACATTTTTAAAATGCCGCTGCGCGATCAGATCAAAAATTCCGGGTAAAGCCGAAGCGGAAAACAAAGGGCGATGTGCGCTGGAAGCCGGAGACCGTGTTCAGGTTATACAGGATGAGCAACTCCCCACCATTGCTGTTGTACCCGGCCCCGATATAGTAGTTGTTGAAATTATTGCGATTGACGATAAGCCCGCCAATATCCTGTACGACAAATGCCCGGTTTTCGCGCTCGTATTCCGCATGGGCAAAAATGTCCGAAATCAGTTTATAGCGGGTAAATACACCGCCAGCCCAGGTTGGGGCAAGTTTATTGTCCCGGGGGCCCGTAAAAGTCCTGGCACTGAAATAAGACATCAGGGCACTGACGCGGGGACCAGCAGAGAGACGCTCGGTAAATTTGTATCCTACCATCGGGCTCAGCCCAAGCTGAATGGTGGTGATGCTGTTAAAACTGGAAAAACCCAGGGCAAAACCACCTCCCCACCAAATCCGCTCCTTGAATTCCGTAGATTCCTGCCCCAAAAGGGAAATCTGACTGGTGCAAAGGGCAAGAACTGCCCCAATTGCAAAAACGAGTTTTCTGCAACACATGGCTTTTTCCTGCAAATATGGCTTAAAAGTGGCTTTTTACATAACCCCAAAAATTTTTATGAAGGGTGTTCGATCAACAGCATTCCCCGTCAAAGGCCAAAAACCATGCTTATACCTCTCTTCCCACCCAGATTTTTTTAGATTTTCAACAACGCTGTTAAATATCCGGCCAATCTGAGAAAATATCCTATTTTTGAACTCGTATCTTCTTCATAAAAGACATTTATGATGTGTCGTTCGACTTGTTGCGATAGGATTATCGTGGATACAATTTGATGTTTTTCCCAGGACGCCGCCCATCGCAAAAGATTTAATACACCAAAAGCCCTGCAGGCAATCCGTCCTTACTAACCCTGCTGTTGCCTGACCCACAAGAATTGTTTTCGCAAAAGTGAAAATAGTATAAGCGCATAAGCGTTAAATATCCCAAGAACATGACGACTTTACGGATGAGGTGCCTGGCTTATCTTTCTTTGGCTTTCCTCCTGCCCCTGGAGGCAATAGGACAGCAATGTAGTTTTTCCAATTCGAGGCTACCACTGCGGCCAAACGACTCCCTGATATTGGAACTGGGGGTATATGATGCCGTCTTCGACAATCTCGCCGACCCCCGGCAGGGTGTGTGCGAGGTACGCCTGCACTTTTTACATAATGCGATCCTCGACTTCGAAGTTTCCCTGGTCTCCCCGGCAGGCCAGGAAGTCCGACTGATTGGGCCGAATGGCAGTATCAATACCAATACTACCGGAGGGCGATGGAATATCGGCTTCGTGCCCTGCGCCAGTCCCGCCAGACCGGATGGCAGTTTCCAATCGAAATGGGACAATCAGGTCAACAACTTTACAGCCAGCAACTATTCCGGAAATTACTACCCTTTTTCCGGCTGCCTGGAAGATTTCGACAGGGGGCCGGTAAACGGTGTCTGGAAGCTGAAACTCAAAACATTTCCGACCTCAATTAATATTTCCGGTCTCCTATTAAATTTTGAAATCCGTTTTTGTGAAGAGCTGGGGCGAAATTGCTGTTTTGCGGATGCCGGCCGGGTGTCCGGCCCGGATACACTTACCGGCTGTCAGGGGGAAGCGTCGCTTTTGCTGTCCCCAAAAGCTACGGGCAGTAGCGCAGATACCGCTCTGTACGGTTATACCTGGTTGCTGGGCAGGGATCAGGTGCTGCTCGAAATGGGGCGGCAGTTTGACCTGCGGAATATGGCGACGGGCACCTACGAGGTTTGTGGGCTTTCCTATGATTTTCTGGCAACACCGGCATTGCCGGTACCCGACGGCAGTATCCGGATAGATAGTCTGCGGGCGGCGCTGCACCGCATCACCCCACCATTCTGTGGGGAAGTGATGGATACCTGTATGCAGGTAACCGTGCTACCTCCACCGGATACCGGCTTCCTGCCCCTGGTGATTTGCGAGGGCGATACGTTATGGCTTGGTGGAGCACCATATTCCCGGCCGGGAAATTACCTGGTCAGACAGCGCTCCGTTGCCGGATGCGACAGCATCGTGCGCCTCGACCTCCGGCTCCTGCCGCCGGTGAGGACCACCCTGGACACCAGCATCTGCGAAGGGACAGCTTTCCGGGTCGGCAAATCGGAATACCGTCTTGCCGGCAGCTACCGGGATACCCTGGTCGCAGCCACTGGCTGCGACAGTATCGTGTCTCTCAACCTTTCCCTGATCGCCCTCCCGGAGCGGTTCGACACCGTGTATATCTGTCAGGGAAGTGCTTATCTGGCGGGGGGGGAAGTATTTTTCAAAGAAGGGAATTACCAGGTACAGCTCCCTGCGACCGGAGGCGGATGCGATACCATACTACACCTGGCCCTGTTCACCCTCACCCCGAGGATTGTCCTGGGCGGGCTTCGGGATATCACCTGCGCCCAACCTTCTATCCTGCTGGATGCAGGGGCCTCCCAGCCGGAAGGCCAACTGCGTTTCAGGTGGGAGGGCGCAGGCGGGGTCATTCTGGGCAATCAACCTACGCTGGAGGTTTTCAGCCCCGGCCGCTATGTGCTGCAGATCGTCCAGGAAGTCCGCGGTACGCTGTGTGCCGCGCAGATTCCCGTCACCATCAAAGAAAATTATACCAAACCAGCCGCACGGATTGAGGGCAGGGATACGATTACCTGCAAAAATCCGGTACCACAGCTAACGGGGCTTAATGATAATCCATCCTCGGATGCCTACTTTCAATGGATACCTCCCAGCCTTTCTTTGTTCCCGCAAGATACAGGCAGACAATTCCAAGCCAAAACCCCGGGGGAATATCTGCTGGTCATGGAGGATCGGAGCAGTGGATGCAGGGATACGGCGAAGATTGATATTGCCCTGGACACCGTTGCGCCGCTGGCGCTGGCAGGGGCCGATACCCTGCTCAACTGTAGGGTGCCCAGCCTGCTGCTTAACGCAGGAGGCTCTATCCTGCCAGGGATGCGCATCGCTTATCAGTGGACATATTTATCCGGGGATACTCTGGGGAGAGGGCCAGGTGTTTTAATCGAACAACCTGGCACGTATTTTCTCGAGGCCCTCAACGAAGTCAATGGTTGTAAATCTACCGATGTGGTAATTGTCGGCGGGGATTTCCAGCGGCCCCTTATTTCTATCCGGGCACCCAATTTTGCCTGCGGGCAGGATTCCCTGCTCGCACAAGCCATTGTATTGCCGACCGCTTCCCCCTACCGGCTGGAATGGCGAGGCAGCGGGGTCAAAGGATCCAATGGCCAATTGCGGCAAATGATTTATGCGCCTGGCGTACTGACCCTTTTCGCAGAAAATCTGCAAAATGGATGTACGGATCAGGGGAGTATTATCATCGGACAGGCGCCCTGCCCTCCTTGCCTGAGTGGCGAGATACAGGATACCCTGACCTGCAGCCGCAGGGAGGTACGCCTGAAAGTAAGTTTATGCAAACCTTGCAGTACCTGCCGGTTTACCTGGACGGCCACCGGAGGGGGCGCGATAGTACGCGATGCCGGCACACTGAACCCGGTTGTAGCAGGTGGAGGTACGTTCAGGGTCGTTGCCCGGGACAGCACCGGCCTGGAGACAAGCCTGACCATAACGGTACCGACCGATACCCTCCAACCGGTTGCGGATGCGGGAGCGGATAAAACCCTCACCTGTACCCGTAAAGCAGTAGAAATAGGGACGAAAGAGAGTATCCCGGACAACCGTTTTATTTACGAATGGCGTGGAGAAGGTGGAATACGCCTTCCGGGGGGCGACCTGCCGTTTATACAGACGGGGTTACCCGGGCGATACGTGCTGGCAAAACGCTCTGTCAAAAATGGATGTACGGGGCTGGACACCACAACTGTTGCCCTGGATACCCTCCGGCCAAAAGCAAACGCCGGCCCGGCTTTCATCCTTACGTGTAATACGCCGAGGATATCGCTTGACGGCAGGAATTCTTCTGCCGGATTCTCGATGCGTTACCGATGGGAGGCGTCCGGTGGAGGCAATATTGTCGCGGGTGGCAGCAGCATTGCCCCCCTGGTAAATGCTGCAGGCTGGTATAAGCTCAGCGTAACCGATACCTTGAACGGCTGTACAGCATCAGACTCCGTACAGGTCAGTGCGGCCTTTGACGGTCCTTTTCTGGCCTCAATCCCCGATCAGATCATCAATTGCCGGGATACAGTGGCGCGCCTGGAGGCAAAACTCCCGGACAACAGGCCCTATTCCTATTGTTGGAAACAATCCGCAACAGGACCGGATACCTCCTGCCGGGCCAGTCTGTTCCTCGAAGTACAAACTGCCGGCAACTGGATTTTCGAGCTGACCGACCGGGCCACCGGCTGTAAAACATCAAAAACCGTACGTGTCGTAATCGATACCGCCCCCCCTGATTTTGATGCCGGGGTACCGGATACCCTGCGCTGCAACCGTTTACAGATCGCGCTTTCAGGCCGTACGTCCCTCCAGTCCGGGCAGTATGCTGTCGTATGGACGACAAAGAATGGCAGTATCCTAAGTGGCCAGAATACCCTTTCCCCCTCGATCGGGACGTCTGCTGTTTATTCCGCAAGGTTACAGAGCTTACTGAATTTTTGCTACACATCCGACAGCGTCAGGATCTTCGCCGATACGATACGCCCGGTATCAATTGCCGGGCCAGATACCGCGCTGACCTGCCGAAACCAAACCCTTCGTCTGAAAGGATCGGCAGGAGCATTCACCGCAGGCCTCGAATGGTCCTGGACCACCCCTGATGGAGACATACTGGACGATGCTGGCGGCTTAACCCCACTGATCGCAAAGAAAGGCAGGTATGTTTTTTCTGTCACCAACCGGAAAAATGGCTGTGGTGCGCAAGATACCGTAGTCGTTTTAGAAAAGACATTGCCTCCATCGCTTTTGCTGAATACCCCTGGCCCCTACATCCTCACCTGCAGAAAAGACACCCTCTACCTCGACGGCAATGGTTCCGTTTCGCCATTTGGTGGGTCATTGCAAATATCCTGGCAGGCATTTGGCGGCGGTGGGTTTAGTCAAAACATCCCCGGAAAGATTATTGTACGGACCCCTGGACGTTATCGCATGGTTGCCCGGGATATGGGCACAGGATGTACTGACTCACTCGAAATTCAGGTAACCTCAGATTTTGTACAGCCTTTGATCAGCCTTATGCCTTACCCCGATCTGACTTGTACACGCAAAGTGACCGAGCTGAAAGTCGCTATCGGCGGCACCGGAATCCGCCATGTCCTGAACTGGACAGACCCGAAAGGTAAGCAGGTTGAAACGGATTCGACCACCTACCTCGCATCGTCCGCAGGCCAGTACACCCTTGTCGTCACCAACGAAAATACTGGTTGCGCTTCAACTCAAAAAATCAACGTAGCAGAAGATCTCCTCCCCCCTGTGATCCGCACCGGGAAAATTGAGTCGCTGGATTGCAATACCCGGGAGGTAACCATAGATGCCGGGCCCTCACTCGGAAGAAGGCTATCTTTTCTATGGAATCCCCTGGAAGGGAACCTGGAAAGCCCCGCAAACGGGCCTCTGATCCGTACTGCTTTGGCTGGCAGATATGCCCTATTGCTCACGGACGGCGTTAATGGCTGTACTTCCAGGGATACGATTTCCATTGCAGAGGCCGGGATTTACATTGACAGCGTATTGTTTTCCATTACTAACCCCGGATGTGATCAGGGTGGCCGCCTTTCCGTAACCAAAATAGCAGGCGGTACCGCCCCATTTCGCTTCAGGCTGGATAGCCGCTTGTCCGACCCTGGCGGTAATTTTGTCAACATCCCGCCCGGTGTATATCAATTCCAGGTAAGCGATAGTGAAGGCTGCTCCTGGTCGGCTGTAGTTGAAATGGCTACGCCCCAGCGTATTTCGGTAGATTTAGGCCCGGACCAGGATATTTTTCGCGGGGATTCGGTCATACTAAATGCTTCAGTCCGTCCTGTACTCGGCGGCATCACTTATCAATGGACAGGAGGCGCGGCCCTTTCCTCGGCCGACCCGGCTGCCTCGTTCCGCATTGTCCGCCCATCACAGACGACGACCTATCAGGTACTCGCAAAGGCACCCAACGGGTGTACTGCAACGGATGACATCACCCTGCGCGTAATCAGCGACTTGCCGGTTTATATCCCCAATGCATTTTCGCCTAACGGAGATGGGCAGAATGATATTTTTTTCGTCCAGACAGGACCACGCGTACAGCAAGTTATGGCTTTTCGTATATTTAACCGCTGGGGCAGCCTGGTTTTTGAAAAAACACAGTTCCTGCCCAATGATCCCGCCTCGGGATGGGACGGCCTGCATCTGGGCAAAGAAATGCCCGCAGGAGTGTATATTTTCATAGCCGTACTCCAGATGACCGATGGCCGCGAAGAAACCGTTGAGGGCGAAGTAAATCTTTTAAAATAGTTATTTTCATGAAGGGCTTTTTCTTGTTCTTATCCATGCTTATTGGGCTGGTATCCCAGGCCCAGATGCCGGTGATCCTGGACCTACGCCGGCAATCCCAGGTACAGGACGCCTGGTTAAAAGAACGTTTCCAGACCATCCTCCCGGAGATTATGCGCAGGGAAGGCATAGACATGTGGCTGCTGATTGCCCGGGAGTATAATGAAGACCCCGTAATGCGCACTATGCTGCCATCCACCTGGCTTTCTGCCCGCCGTACGACCATGCTGGTGATTTATGAAAAAGATGGCAAGCTGGAAACCCTCGCCTGTGCCCGTTATGATATCGGGGAAATTTTCAAGAAAGCCTGGGACCCCGAGGCCGAGCCCGATCAATTCAAACGGCTCGCACAGCTCATCCAGGAGCGTCAGCCCAAAAAAATCGCGATCAACCGATCCATAAATTATGGGCACGCCGATGGCTTATCGGCTTATCACTACGAAAAGTTACTCGAAGCGCTGCCCGATCCAATGGAGAAACGTCTGGTCTCCGGCGAGCGCCTTTGTGTCGGATGGCTCGAGACCCGACTTCCTGCCGAACTTGCTGTTTACGACCAGATCTGTCGTATCGCCCACGAAATTATAGCAGAAGGCTTCTCCGAAACAGTCATTCAACCAGGGATCACGACTACCGATGATGTCGTCTGGTTTTACCGCGAGCGCATCAGGTCACTGGGGTTGGAGGCCTGGTTCCACCCTACAGTGGACGTACAGCGCGCCGATCCGGCAGCAAATGAACAAAACCGTAACTTCTCAAGCCGCCCGGGCGCCGCTGTCATTCAACCGGGAGACCTCCTCCACGTGGATTTCGGCATTACCTACCTCGGGCTGAATACAGATACCCAGCAAAATGCGTATGTACTCAAAGCCGGAGAAAACGCCGCACCACCCTACCTCGTGGAAGCATTCAATAAGTGCCTTCGCCTTATGGATATCCTCACCGCTGCTTTCGCTACCGGACGAAGCGGAAATACTGTACTTGCCGAAGCCCTGGCTAAAGCTAAGGCCGAGGGCCTCAATCCAAGTATTTATTCCCATCCAATTGGATACCACGGCCATGGGGCAGGGCCAGCTATCGGTATGTGGGATATGCAAAATGGCGTGCCAGGAACAGGCGACTATCCGCTGTACCCCAATACCGCTTATGCGATCGAACTGAACAACCGGGTGTTTGTACCTGAATGGAACAAGGAACTGCGCATCATGAACGAGCAAAATGCAGTTTTTGACGGAAGAAAGGTCTATTACCTCGATGGAAGGCAAAAATCCCTGCTCCTTATCCCAAGGCCTAAGCCCCACCTGGGTCAGTAATCTGTTCCCCTGGAATAAATCCGGATATTAACATTCTAAACAATCTATATGCTACGCTTTCTTAAAACCCTCTTCTTCGGCAGTCAAGAACCGGCTGCCGATATTCATAAATTACTCAAAGAACAACACGCCGTGATCGTGGATGTGCGCACCAGTTTCGAATTCCAGCAAGGACACGGCGATGAAGCCTGTAATATTCCTTTACACGAAATCAAAAAAAATCTTTCGGAACTTAAAAAACTGAATAAACCCATTGTCACCTGCTGCCGCAGCGGCAACCGCAGCAAAACCGCAGCGGGTATCCTCCGCGAAGCCGGAATAGAAGCCTATAATGGCGGTAGCTGGCAGAATGTACAGGAAAAACTCAAGTCCTGAATCGTCGAAGCTCCATCGCAAACAGGGCAAATACAGGCAGGTACTCCAGTGCAAGCAGGCCATAATGCGCCCTGAAAGGCACCGACATGTAGTGGCTGTAAGAAAGTACGGCCAGGCCCGTCCATAGCAAAGGATAACGAAAAGTCGTAAAAGTACTGAAGGCCAGTAGTGGAATCAAATACCAGGGGTGTACAGTCGTGGAAAGAAATAAATAAAGACTAAGGCCAAACATCATGTTGCGGAATAACCCCCTGATACTTAAGTCGCGCTGTACCCAGGCGCCAATAAGAATACCTGCAAAGATCTGCAACGCAAATAAAGCCCCCACACTTTTAATCGGGTTATAGCCCGTAATCCATATCCCTATCCATTTAAACAGGTTAAAAATCCCTGCATTAAACTCAAAGTTCTGAAAAAACAGCAGCAGGCTGCCGAAAGGATGGGTCAGGTGTACCCCTGCGATCGCAGGCACAAAAAAAAGCAAAAGAAGTGCCCCGCTGATTCCGTAAAAACGCATAAGCTGCCCGTTATCGGCCCTGCGAAACCAAAAGGGCAAAAATATCAGGGGAAGAAGTTTGACTGCAACTGCCAGGGCCATGCAAAGTGCTGCCAGGGTATGGCGGTTCCGGTACCATAAAAACACCCCCAAAAGCACAAAAGCAACCACCACTACCTCATAGTGCAGGTTCCCGACACCTTCCAAAATAACCAGTGGGTTCAGCGCATAGAGCAGCACATTTTTTGATGGCAAACCCGAAGCGCCGAGTAAACGGGGCAATAGCCACAGGGTCAGTAGCTCGGAGGCAAGTAAGATGAGTTTCAGAAAAAAGGCCGACCAGTACCAGGATTGCCCTCCGGCCAAAACGGCCAGTGCAAAGGACAGTTGAGCGAACGGAGGATATACCGTTGCGTAATGCCTGGAGTTTAACTGGTCATAAAGGGAGATGCCAAGCCCTTCCGGCTTCCCTTCTGCCCATAGCCATTCAAAAGGGGACATCCCATAGGGGTTGTTGCCCGAAGAAAGCAGATAGCCATCCCAAAGGAAACGATAAACATCATCGGAAAGCTGTGGAAAAGCAAAAAGCAGGATGCAACGCAGTAGAATGGACACCCGTAGCCAGCAGCGGATGTCCCCCTCAGATTTCGCGGAATGAAAAAGCCACAAGCATAAAAGAAAGAATGCACCATAGCCCAACAACAACGGCCTGAAGGTATCCTGTCGGGCAGAAAAGCCCAGAAATACCGTCAGGCCGCAGAGTAGGAAGGCCGGAACCCACCAAAACCTCCGAAAAAGGACCTCCTGCATGGAGGATAGGATTTATTGGACTTTAGCGTCCTTCCAGGTCTGGTAAAATACCATCCCGTAACCCATCGTCAACATAAAGTGATAGACCAGGAAGGTCGTTTCGCCCCAGTAGATGGACCAGATTAATGCGACACCGAAATACAGGGTGAGTACCCCTTCCATGATGGTCGTCCAGGACAACTCGCGATGGATATACTTGTTCGAATTTACCTGGCTGTCCTCTTTTGTATGGATATTGAACTTAGGCGTACGCACGAAAGGCGACTTTTTACCCCGCCAGCCTTCAATAACCGCGATCATATTATGCAGCGACAATCCCATGGACAATGCCAGGAACATCGGGAATAAAAGCGCGTATTTCAGGATTGCTTTCGGCGTAGATTCCTTTCGCGCCGGTGATTGCACATTGGCCATATAGAACATCGCCGCTACCACCAGGAAGCCGATCAGGAAAGCCGTGAAGGAGTCTTTGCTCACGTTATGTTCCAGTGCGAGGTGATTGATCGTATAGACCAGTGGCACACTGGAGAAACCCAACACAAAAACGACCATAAAAATGGAGCTGCCCAGCAGGTGCATCGAGGAATAAACCTTCTCCCAGAAAGAAAGGCTGGATTTCCAGATGAATGGGAGCATTTTTTTTGCCGTTTCGGCTCCGCCCTTCATCCAGCGGAACTGCTGGGAGCGGTAGCTGTTCATTTCGGCAGGAAGTTCGGCAGGAGCACTGACATCTTCCAGAAATTTGATTTTATACCCCTTCATCTGTGCGCGGATGCTGAGGTCCAGGTCTTCGGTAAGCGTATCTGCCTCCCAGCCGCCCGCAGCTTCGATCGTTTCCCTGCGCCATACGCCCGCTGTGCCGTTGAACTGCAGGAAATGGTTGCCCTGCATACGTCCTACCTGCTCCACAGTAAAGTGGACATTGAGCTGGAACGCCTGAAGGCGGGTGAGCAAAGAATAATCTTCGTTGAGGTGTTCCCAGCGGGTCTGGACCACACCTACGCTTTTATCTTCGAAGAACGGTATCGTTTTGCGCAGGAAATCCGGCCTGGGAAGGAAATCTGCATCGAAAATTGCGAGAAACTCCCCCCGGGCATGTTCCATACCATCCTTCAGGGCACCTGCTTTGAACCCCTTGCGCTCTTTCCGCCTGACCTGCTCGATATTAAAGCCGAGAGCTTTGTAGTAGTTGACTTTTTCGCGCACCAGATCCTGAGTTTCGTCCGTAGAGTCGTCCAGCACGTGGATTTCGAACCGGTCTTTAGGATAGTCGAACTGTACGATGTTGTCAATCAGGCGATCAACGACATAGCGTTCGTTATAGAGCGGCAGTTGGACTGTCACAAATGGCCACTCCTCCTCCGGCTCGAATAAATCCTGCCCATTTACTGGCAACGGTGGGGTGGCATACAGGGTACCGCCTTCCTGTCCCTGTGCAGCCATCGCCGCGACGGCCACTTTTTGCCGGGACATCGGCAGGGCGCCCTGCTGCTGTGGCCTGCTGCGCCGATAGCGCAGATAATTATATAACAAAATGACGTGGGATACCCCGAATACGGTCACGTAGGTCAGTGCCGTAACATAAATACCCAGAGAGAGAAATCCAATAAATGACATAGGTGTGGGATGTGTGGTTTAAATTAGCTTTTAAAACACCTGAATACTGGTTTATTGTTCTGCTATTGTGCGAAAACCGGCACAAATTACGGGTTTGTTTACAATCCTAAGCATAACAAACATTTTTTTAAAAAAATTCCTAATTTAGAATAATTCTAAAAAAAATGAAAGGTAGCGGCATGAGAAATAATATCGCCGCGCTACATCCACCCCTTCATGGATTTTCAACACCGTGCGGAAGCAGGATCAACCTTATCACCGTACATTGATTTTGAAGGCATAACGAAAGATTGTCCACAAAATTTTATAGCCAGCCAGGATAGAGCCCCTGACCGTACCGGAGACTTTGGAAGTTCCGATCCGGGGGCGGTAACTGACCGGCACTTCGGTACAGCGGAGCCTTTGGGAGGCTGCTTTCACCTGCATTTCTACCGTCCATCCGTAATTGGGGTCGGTCATTTGGAGGGTGGTCAAATGTTCCCAGGAAATGGCCCGGAAAGGCCCGAGGTCCGTAAAACGATAGCCCCAGATTATAAGGATGAGCCGGGTCGCCAGCCAGTTGCCAAAACGCTGCTGCGGCTGCAACGCCCCTTTCTGCGCTTTTCCAAGGACCCGCGAGCCAATCACCAGATCGGCGCCCCCTTCGATAATCGGTGCGGTCAACAGTGGCATTTCCTCCGGATGATCGGAGTAGTCCCCATCCAGGAATACCACGATATCCGGCCGATCTGCCGCTGTCCTGGACTTCAGATAGGCGATACCGCGCAAACAAGCACTGCCATATCCAGGCTCGGGCGCATATACGACTGTTGCCCCCGCCTCCCTGGCACACTGTGCCGTTGCATCGGTACTGTTATTGTCGCAAACGATAATTTCGCGTACAAGACCCCGGGGGATGGCATGGATTACTTTTCCGATCGCCCCGGCTTCGTTGAATGCGGGAATGATAACATACACATTTGCCATGAATCGAATTGAACGCATAATTCCTGGAAAAACCCGGGGAGCAGAATCTGCACGCTATCCATAATCCCTGATTTTACCCTGCAGAACAACATTTCACTTTGTAAAAAGTTGGTTTACAGGATAGAAAAAAGCACGCCGGAATCATTCCAGGTGTAACAACATCAGCGGTTTCACTGCGTTGAGTGCCATTTTGCGGGTCTGGCTACGGTGGAAAAGTCCATCCCAGAAAGAACGTTTCTTAGCCACCATGACGACGAGGTCAATATCAGTTTTCGAGGTGTAAGCATTAATTGCCGCAGTGACATCGCCCCCTTCGATTTCTTCGATTTCAAAGGCAAACCCAGGATCTCCTTTTTCCGTAAGGCTGTTGAAGATAAATTCCCGGGATTTCTCGAAGCCGTCGCCATCGGATTCGGTGCGGACGTGTACAAAATGGACCTTAGCGCCAAACAGCTCATTGATTTCGACCATCTTTTTGATCATCCCCAAATCCACGGATTCAAAGTTGCTGGCATAGAAGATTTGTTCGATCGGCTCGAACGCCGTGCCTTTAGGTACGAGGATCACAGGGCATTTGCTTTTTCGGGCCACATGGCTGGAGACGCTGCCAAACATATTGTCCAGCAGGTCGGATTCGCCAGTAGCACCAATAACGATAAGATCATAAGCGGCAGACAGGCGCACGATCTCGTCGGCAGGGAATCCTACAATAAGCTCGGTTTTCACCGGAGTAGCGATTGCCACGTCACCAGAAAGGGATTTCCGGGCTGCTTCGCCAAATTCAACGAGCATTTTTTCCCGCGCCTCCAGTAATTCCGCAATTGGCGGCACAATATTCGGGTATTCAGCCGCAGTTGCGGGCAAATACATGTGGACCACATCAATGGTTGCCCCCTCTATTTTTTCGGAAAGGTCCAGGGCATACGCCATGGCACATTGGGCGGTCGCTGAAAAATCGGTAGGAACAAGGATCTTTTTCATGCTGCAGGTAGTTTGCTTCGAGGATAAAGATAGGTAGTTCCGGGTAGCTTGTCGTTGATGAAAATCACCCGATACCGGATTTTTGGTAGCCGGTTTGCAGGGCTTTATAGGAAAAGTACGCATATTTGCACAAACACAAAAACCTATGTTCCCACGTAATAACCCAACCCGTACAAACGCATGGAAATCACTCGGGGCCCATGCCGAAATCATGAAAAGTGCACATCTGCGGGACCTCTTCGCCCGGGATCCCCGGCGTTTCGAAGCTTTCGCCCTTTGTTTCGAAGACCTGCTGATTGATTTTTCCAAAAATATCCTTCAAAAAGAGACCCTTGCGCTGCTATTGGAACTTGCCCGCGAATGCCAGCTACAGGAAGCTATAACTGCGATGTTTTCCGGGGAAAAAATCAATGAAACGGAAGGACGTTCCGTGCTGCATATTGCCCTGCGCAATACCTCAGGCAACCCCGTTTATGTGGACGGCGAGGACGTGATGCCCACCGTCAGGGAAGTCCTTCAAAAGATGAAAGGACTTTGCGGGCGCATTCACAGCGGAGAGTGGACGGGTTACACAGGTAAAAAGATCGAACATATCGTCAATATCGGGATCGGCGGCTCTGACCTCGGCCCGGTAATGGTCACTGAAGCACTGCGGCCTTACTGGCTGCCTGGCATCCAGGCCCATTTCGTATCCAATGTAGATGCCACGCACATTGCGGAGGTCCTCAAGCGGGTAAATCCCGAAACTACCCTGTTCCTGATTGCTTCCAAGACCTTCACGACCCAGGAAACGATGGCGAATGCCCAAACAGCACGGGACTGGTTCCTGAGTGCCGCAGGAGATCCCGCCCACATCGGCCGTCACTTCGTGGCTTTGTCCACCAATGCAAAAGCTGTTGAAGCCTTCGGGATAGACCCCGGGAATATGTTCGTGTTCTGGGACTGGGTAGGCGGCCGGTACTCGCTGACTTCTGCAATTGGCCTCTCGATCGCCTGTACCATCGGCTTCGATCGCTTCATGGAACTCCTGGAAGGGTTCCATGCGATGGACGAACACTTCCGCCGTACGGAATTCGCAGAAAACATTCCTGTCCTGATGGCCTTGATTGGCATTTGGTATGTCAATTTCTTTGGGGCCGAAACAGAGGCGATCCTTCCTTACGACCAGTATATGCACCGCTTCGCCGCTTATTTTCAGCAAGGCAATATGGAAAGCAACGGAAAGTCGGTGGATCGCAGCGGCCAGCCCGTTTCCTATGCCACTGGCCCGATCGTGTGGGGAGAACCCGGCACCAACGGACAGCATGCCTTCTACCAACTCATCCACCAGGGTACCCGGCTAATCCCCTGTGATTTCCTCGCACCCGCCATAAGCCATAATCCCGTCGGCGACCACCACGAAAAATTGTTGTCTAATTTTTTTGCACAGACAGAAGCCCTGATGATGGGCAAAACAGCCGAAGAAGTCCGTGCAGAACTGGAGGCAGAAGGCAAAACCGAAACAGCCATCCAACAACTATTGCCCTTCAAAGTATTTGCCGGTAATAAACCGACCAACTCCCTGTTGTTCCGCAAGCTTACCCCCCGGATGCTGGGCATCCTTACCGCCCTTTATGAGCACAAAATTTTCGTCCAGGGCGTAATCTGGAATATCTTCAGCTTCGATCAATTCGGTGTGGAACTGGGCAAGCAACTGGCCAACCGCATCCTCCCCGAATTACAGGACGATAGCCCTGTAACTGCACACGACAGCTCCACTAACGGGTTGATCAATGCATACAAGCAGATGCGTTGATACTGAAAGGTTGCCTTCGATACTATTAGGACAAAGTGAATGGACTTGCCGAATGGGGGCGTGTGAAAAGACGCTATTGCCACCAAAAGCAGCCGGCGATACCAAATAATCCTTTGAATGGACGCCGAAAGCGGCAAAGGCCTTTCTACACGACTCCAGTGACTGATGAGAAAGCTTCGCGCAAATGATTATTTTACTCAACCCGGCAAGTCTGCTTTTAATTGCAGAGAATCGTGATTTTCTCGGTACGGATTTTATTGGAAATATTACCCGCACGATCGCGGATAAATATCTGATAGGAAAGGGTATCCGTAGGATGCTGTTTGCTCGGCAGGCAGGTGAGGAATGTATTGGGAAAAGTACAGCAAAAATAGCCAGTGACTACACTATTGGTCATCAGGATCTTGATCTCCCCCCTAAGCCCATCGCCGGCACCGAGTTTTGGGATTGGATTGACTTTAAATAGCTGTATGGAACCGTCCCTGCTGTCCTGAAGGAAAATATTTACGCTGTCTTTACTCCCGAGGTCGCCATCGCCATCCGTGAAAGAAAACCTGATCTCGATTGTATCCAGGGCAATGCCTCCCCCACGGCTTTGTTCGATCGTATTTTGGCTGATCCCTTTGTATTCAATAATCGGCTCTACCGGAAATTCGGGGATACGGGAACATGAGGCGGCAAGGGCGGTACAACCTGTGAACAACAAAAAGCGGAGCTTGTGGTGTTTTAACATAGCCTTGTATTTTTGCGATGAGGCTGTCGCGTGAGTATTCTGGAGGTTGTGTACAAAGCCTCGGATCTGCCCTGGGGTTGTGTAAAAAGTCTTTTGCCGCCTTCAGCGGCTGTTCAGACAGCCTAAGACCTGTTTCATTCACAATAAAACGAAAAAAAGCGGGATTTTGATCACTTCGGAAGAAAAACTTCTTCAACAGCGGGCGCAGTTGATGTCGCGCATTACCAACGCGGGGGATGTGGGTTTCGAAGCCCTTGCATTGGACGTCTTTGCCTTCCAGGCAGCGAACAATCCGGTCTACCGTGCGTACCTGCAGCACCCTGGGGTAATGCCCCGGGCAGTGCGCCATTTAGAAGAAATCCCATTCCTGCCTATATCGGCATTCAGGCATTACGACGTACAGACCCTGTCCTGGGAGCCTGAGATAGTCTTTACCAGCAGTGGTACAACCGGCACGCAGAGCAGCAGGCATCTGCTGCGCGAAAGTTCCTGGTACCTCGGCAATGCCCGCAGATGTTTTTCACAGTTCTACGGGCACACAGCGCAATATGTATTGCTTGCGTTACTGCCCGCTTATCTGGAACGCACAGGATCTTCCCTGGTCTATATGGTACAGGATTTCGTCGCACGTTCGCCATTTGAGCAGAGCGGTTTTTTTCTGCACGATACACAGGCGCTCCGGAAAACCCTCCGACACTGCCGCGATATGGGCATCCCGACAATACTCCTCGGTGTAAGCTTTGCCCTTTGGGATTTCGTCGAAGAAGAGCCCCTGGATTTCCCCGACCTGATTGTCATGGAAACCGGAGGGATGAAGGGCCGCAGAGAAGAAATTACCCGGGAAGCACTGCACGGTATTTTGAAAAAAGGGTTTGGAGTAGCGGCCATCCATTCTGAATATGGCATGACGGAGTTGCTTTCCCAGGCCTATTCGCATGGTCAGGGGGTTTTTCAATGCCCCCCGACCATGCGTGCCTTCCTGCGCGACATCTATGATCCGTTCGAACAAGTCCCCCCGGGTCGTACTGGCCTGCTCAATATTATAGACCTGGCCAACCTGGACACCATCAGCTTTATCGCTACCGACGACCTCGGGCGTATAATGCCGGATGGCGGCTTCGAAGTTATCGGCAGGTTGGACCACAGTGAGATACGAGGGTGTAATTTAATGGTAAATGCTCAATAGGGAATATTTGGGCATACCATGCTGCCGCCTGCAGAGGATCTTATTTACAGGGACCTTTGACGTAATCGGTGATGCCCACACAGGCTGCCTCGCAGGCGTTGCCGTAGGTCACATCGTTACAGCCACAGACCGGATCATAGCTTGCGTTACATACGCAATCCTCTTTTTTCTTTTCCACACAGGTTTTCTCACAGCCTGCAAACACCACTGTCAGCATTAAAAGACACAGACTTAAGGTTTTCATAGGATTATTTTTCTGTAAAGATAGGCTAAAAAGAGATTCAGCGCCACCATTCGTGGTTGGGCAAATGGAAGAAGGTTTAGGAAGCCCGGGTGCCCTCTTTATCATAAAAATGAACCCTTTGCCTGTTATCGGAACAGCCCCAGCCTTAAGCCCAGGTAACCCGTTAGTCCGGAAAGGTCAGATTGGTCAAAGCTCGGATGATTTATTTGTCCTAAAAAGCGGTAACCTGCTCCAAGATTAAAGCGCACATACTTGTGCAGGTTGATTTCTAAGAGCGCAGAAGGCTCTATTTGGAAGAAGTTACCTTCCTCCTCATCGAGATCATCCTGGTTTTCATACTCCTTCCCGACCTCTCCATATCCAAAGAATACAGGAATCGTAAGATGAATGAGTTTTTTGGGAAATAAGGTATATTCCATAAATCCGCCTGCTGTCCAGTAGTCCAGATAGGCATCCGGATTGAGCTCATCCCGGAAGTACATTTCGTCGGAGGAGGTGTTGAAGTACCCTCCGATAGAAAACCGGTCTTTTAGGTTTATGCCACCCCGGAGATTGAACAACATCGTAGTGCTTCCATCCATTTGGGCCACCCCGAAAGTTGGAGCGGCAAAAAGGCCAATATCCCGTATGCTTAACCGGGCTCCATTTCCAAATAAAGTCTGCAATCGTGTAGAATCCTGGGCTGCCAGAGGGTGCTGAAACAGCGTGGAAAAAAATAAAAAGGGCAAGGCCAAAAAAACGGCTTTTTTCATGGTAATTGGTTTATTTGAGTATTAAAAGGTTCGAATAGTTGCTGTTTACTGGTTTTAAATTGGTACGGATCAATACTTCGGTACTACAGCCTGAATTTCAGCCAAAAGTCAAGGCCCAGGGATTGATCGAGCACTGTTTGCAGCGTGCGGTGAGGGACGAGCCCGTTTACCCTGGTGCCAAAAGCGATCTTTTTGCCAAGTGGCCTTTCTGCTTGTAACATCAGGGATAGGCCCTGCCACCTGGTTTCCATATTTATTTCAGATTCCAGATCTACCTCGTCGAAGGTATCCATATTAACATATTGATATTCGATATTATACGGCATAGTGCTAATCCACTGTGTACCTGCGCCGGCCATTAACCGGGTTTTTCCCAGGGAGGCTATCCGAAGGTGGCCGTAGAGCTGATATTGGATAAGTGGCATAAAATCTACATCCCAATGGCGAAAAATATAGGCTGGCCCTGGTTGAGCAGGAGCGGTATGATCGAGCGATGGTATCCGGGAAATATCAGATGATTCCGCGGATGCGAGACCAACCCGCAAGCTACCGCCGAGGGCGATGCGATTGGAGATATTTCTTTCCATTTGCAATCCGGAAGTGACGACATATCCTTCAAGTGACCCCGGAAAAACCAGGAGATGTGCTCCGTTGACCCATATCGGTTGCCATCGGAAAGATGACTTTCTTTCGGCGGGTTCTTCAGGTGGGGATTGGTCCTGCTCCTGGAGTATATCATTTGAGCGCAGAGTGGTTGCGCGTATTAATGGGATAAATGTGCGTTGATCCAGAGGAAGGAGCCCGGGCTTGAGCGGCTTCAGAGGTGAAAGGACATTTGGGGCAGCTGCGGGGGTCTTAGCCTGGACCGAGGGAATCGGGGTATTCGTGTTGCTGCCGGGCAATGTGGGATTTGAACCCGCCCCGTTGACTGCGGCGACAGAAGTTGTTTCCCTGGAACCGTTGGATACCTGTGGGGATTCGAAGGTTGCAAGTGAGCGTTTGTTGAAGTTAGGTTTTGAAGAAAGGCCGGGGGACTGTATATCCCCAAAATATACTGACTGACCGGGATCGGAGATATTATTTTCCAGCATTACGGTTCTGTAAATCGTATCATAACGCACGATATGGATTGTTTGGAAGAGGGTATCCCGCTTTACAACAGGTTCGGGGGAGCTTGATGTGCGGGGACTGGAGCTCCCCAGCCAGTAGAACAACCAGGCCAGGTTGCCGAGCAGCAGGGCAGCTACTCCGAATGCGTAAAGCAACATAGACCTACGCCTGCGCTGCTGGTGAAATGCGTCGAGCCGCTCCGTCAGGTCAACCCATTTTTCCTCCTGGTGTGCCCGAAGGTCCTGATACTCGAATTTTCGTCTTAAAAGCGAATCGAAATCTTTATCCTGCATGGGCTTCCTGTTCCTTTAGGTTGGTTAGCAAAGCTTTGAGTTTGCCTCTTGCTTTTGAGAGGTTAGATTTGACAGAACCGATATTAACGCCGAGCATATTGGCAATTTCCTGGTATTCATAGCCTTCGATGGCATACAGGGTGAGGGTCGTTTGATATACGGGAGGCAACTGCCGCATCATCAACAGCAGATGTTCCACCTCTACATTGACCAGGGCCTCCGGAACTCCCGATTCGTCATGTACGGGCTCCAACTCTACCGTAAATAATTCTTTGAGTGTGCTACGTTGATGATCAATACAGGTTCGGATCATTACAGTTTTGAGCCAGGGTTGGAAAGGCAGATTGCTTTTATACTGGTATATTTTGGCAAACACTTTGAAAAACCCATCCTGTACGCATTCCTCGGCAGTTTCCTCCGATCTGCAATACCTGCGGCAGATAGCCAGGCTCCATCCATAGAAAGATTCGTAAAGCTTGAATTGAGCATGCCGATCTCCTTTTTGGCAGCGCCCGATAATGCGATATATTTCTTCTTGCTGTGCCATAATTATCTGGAGATACGGCAAAAATCCGGGAGTTGTTGCCTGAAAGCAAAAAACGCGCTCTGTTTTTTCAACGGCGATACAAAAAGGGAGGGTTGGGGAAGGAAAGGATAAACCTTCCGATCGGCCGTATATTAGAAAAAAGTTAAAACCTGTAAATTTCTTGTGGAAAACAGATGGGGTATTATTTTTGCGCCCGAAGTTTACTAATGTTATGCCCGTTTGGCGATATTTTAGCCTGCGGGCATTTTTTATTCCCTAAAAACACCCTGCTCCCTGGAGTCATAAAATAGCAATACCTCTGCCGCCGTGCGGGAAAATATTTTTCAAAAAGGTCTTTTTAATGTAGATGTTTCATAAGACCCGGGATGGGGTGAAAGTATTTTACCATCTTCGGCGGCAAAAACATTCAGGAAGGTTTACCCGGCACGCTGACCTGTCGCAACAAGTCTAATACAAAACAGCACGAGGCTGTCTCACAAGTCCTTTGGCGCCGAAGGCGACAGAATACTTATGAGACAACCTCGTGCTGAACTCGAAATACAAAATCTTTAGTGTACTTACTTGGAGGATACCGCCAGAGAGTAAATCACTAAGCCGAATCCGATTTTGTTCACGGCATCACCGATGTTGTAGATGATGTCCATTGCTTCGATAGGCAGCATACCAGAAAGCCATCCACCTTCGATTGTCATGTAGCCGATCGGATAGATCGCCCAGCCGACGAGGATGAACCAACCAAGGCTCTTGAAAGCGCCCTGGAGTGCAGGGTCGTTGGAGTTGCTCGCCAGTTTCTTGGCAGGGCCAAACCATACCTCATAGAAAATTGCTGCATAACCCAGCGTCGAGATGAAGCCCCACAGTGGGGAAGCATCCCTGTAAATCGTTTCGCCCAGGTAGCCGGTAACGAGCATCCAGAGGGAGTAAGCGATCATACGCCAGAGGAGGCCCTTGGTCGCACCGAATGCCTTCAGGATGAGGTAGAATTCCACGCACATCAACGGAACCGTCAGGATCCAGTCAATATAACGGAATTCAGTGGGGGATGAACCGTTTTCCGCCCAGAAGCTACGCATGTAGAAGTAGTGGACCGCAGCGATACCCGTGATCATACCGGATACCAGCATAGAATCGCGCCACTTTCCTTGTACCTGTGTCATCTGCACGAAAAAGAACACGGTTGCCGCCAGCATCGCCATAGAGCCGATGAAGAAGGTGAACCCGACGTAGTCGCCTTGTTTTAACGAAGCAAGGAAAAATGTGTTGAAGTTTACTAATGCTTCCATGTCATAAATGGATTGGTGATATAATATAGGTGTTACAAACCCGATTGAAACTGTTGTTAAACGGAATATATTCCAAATGGTTTATTTTTTCTGTCGCTTTATTCAATGGATTTATCCGAAAAAAGCGTCAGGATTGAAATTTAAATTCGTTATATGCCTTCAAAAAAATCTTTATCATATCAGTGGTCCTGAAAATGAGGACGTTCGTTCACTCCCCTGCCATATCTGTTTCTTCCAGGCTATTTTAAGTCAGCCCATCATCTGTCCTGCTACTCCCGTACACCTGGTCAATCAAGAGCATGTGCGGCAGCGTGACCGCTGCGATAAACATAAACAACAGTCCTGGATGCAATACCCCGGAGCCCAGGTACGGCAAGGCAAGATACAGGGCTGTCAGACCTGCCAAAGCCAACAGCGTGTAAGGCGCTGCAGCGCGGATATAATCTTTCCAGCCAAACGATTTCCTGGCCTTACGGAAGAAACCGATTTGATCCATACTGGAACTCAGCGCGTGCCATCCGGCAAAGTAAATTGAAAAACCAAGCAATAAAGGCAGGCTCAGGAACATTGCAAACAGTATCCACAAATTCACGCTTTCCAGAAAAGCACCCCATCTTCCCAGTTTATTCCGGATCACATTCCAAATAATCAACCCCTGATTGAGGACCAGCAGTAGTCCTACCGTCCCAAAACGCAACAGCTCCGGTATTTGTGGTACGTCCTGCCGGACCATAGCCGAAATAATTACCCTACTCGCTTCAAAATGCCATATTACCGGCACAAAAAGCACAAAAGCCCCCCAGCTCAGGTGCATCGGCCATGCCCTTGGGGCAAGATAATTCCAGTTGGACTGCCCAAAGTGATAAACAGACACCAACAGGAACAACATCAGGGCCAGCCAGGGGAGCAACATCCACAATACCCCATAAGCCAGTACCAGGCCAACATAAAAAATATAGAACCGCGGCATAGATATTTTACGCCCCTGTTCCCGCGATAGCTGCCCAAACAGCAGGTGATCAGTAGCCCCGTGTGGCAGACCAATCAACAGGATAAAGGCCAGTGCCAGGGGGTATTCCGCACGCTGTAGCCACCCTGGAAACACCAGAGCGCCCAATACTGCCAGGAGTGCGGCCAGCCAGAGCAACTGATAGAGCAATGGGTATCGCGTAATCATGGTATGCTGTTTTTGTGCCAACTCAGGGAAGGCGCAGCATTTCCCCTTACGCCCGCAAAATGTTTCTCCCATAAAGCCGTCAGGAACAAGCCCCAGGGAAGCGTGGAAAATATAGCCGCTTCCTCATAAATCCGGCTTTGTTCATCCAGAAACCGAAGGATCCGTGGAAAAGGATTGCGTTGAAACAAGGCATCGAAAATATACGCCGCCTCGGTCCCGCGGGTCTGCAAAAGATGTAACAGCAATCCATCATAGAAACTAAACCGGGCAGGATGTGCAGGCATTTCCGGCATCCGGCCTTTGGCCAACTGCCGTGCCAAAACCCTGGACTGTGCCTGGATACGCAAAAACGCATAACCCGTCGTAGGCTTTACCGCTCCGCCCAAAGTCCCGATTTCCACTACGCGAGACCCCCCTTTTGACGGCCTGGCCATCGAAAACATCGGGATTACCCCATGCTCTTCTTCCTGCACGGTATATGGACCAATCGGCACGGTTTGATCCAGGTAGTGCCCAAGCGCACCATCGTACTGATCGCGTGGCAGGAGCTCACTCGAAAAAACTGTATATTCTACAAGGGCCTCATGCGCATTCAGCGGTAAGAGATAGAGAAAATGCCCGCCCTGGAGCTGCGCGGTGCGAAAATCCATCAACGTGGCCTTATGGGCAGAAAAAACAGCCCGGTCGGCCTTTATCCACCATCCCCGGAAATGCTGCCAAAGCGCATTGGAGGGCGCTTGTTCCTGAAGTTCCGGAATAGAATAACAACTATTAAACACCCAGGGTGCCGTGAAGCACACATCATTTACCCATACTTTTCCACTCGACTTGTCACCGTGTATTCCCGATATATGGCCGTATAAAAACTCCACGTTCGGGGCATCGGCGATCCTGCCGTGCGCCAACGCATAGAAATCACTGCTTCGGACCATGCAATAGGTATAGGGGGCAATTGAGCTTGTCCTTTCCACCCCACCTGGTCCGGAAAAATGGACCTCCTTCCAGGTATGGGTCAATATCCCGTCGTACGTAGCAGGCTCGCGCGTCCAGAAACACCAGGTCCTGTCGTTTGCTGCTTTGGGCGCATTGTCAATGATGAGGATTTTCTTATCCCTTAAGGCAGGCTGATTCAGCATCTCCAGCACAAGGCTTAATCCAGCACATCCGCCTCCGGCAATAATAAAATCGTATTTTCTCACAAAGCACTTTGATTTGGTGAAGCCTCCCGGGGGGTATTTAATCGAGAACCCCTTCTGACAGCAAAAACATGGCGTTTAAACACAACTTAGGGCAAATTGTTGTCACATTTCAGTGGCTCGACGAAAGTACAAAATAAATAATTCATCAAAGCATTAAAGTCCAAATAAAATTACGATTGTTTTTCTTTTCGTACTTTTTTAATGCCATGTACCCTTACAAAGCTGAAATATTTATTAATCGCCAACTCCGCTGATTTGCATAATGGTTAGGCCAATAAAAACTTATTTATTTGATATTCAAACATAAAATTTTTGAATACACTATTGGGTAAATCAAATTTACCTCATAGGACTATGGGTGATTTTCCGTCGTGGGTCCTTGTGTACAGAAAAGCCATACACAGCGTTACATCGCACTCAATTGAAGAAACCCACATCCCAACGATAAATACAGAAATTGCAAAGCATGGACCCTTTAGGATTGTCGTCTTTTTTCAACAGATGACCTTCGCAAACCATACGCGAAATACCTATACTTGCGCCCTATCCCCATAATCAGAAAGGAAAACGCTTTAAAATTCCGGGCGTACGGAATCTGGGCCCGAGCTGTTCCCTGAGCGCCTTACACTTTTGCATAAAAACGTCAATGCCACAATCGTGGATATACTGAATGACCCCGCCTTTTGCGGCAGGGAAGCCCCAGCCGTAGATACTGCCCAGGTTGGCAGCCGCTACCGACTGGACCACGCCCTCCTGCATACACCAGACGGCCTCCAGCACCTGGGCGATCAGCAAACGCTCGATAATGCCTGCATAATCTGCCACAGGCGGAGGGGTACTTTGGTATTGTGCCAACCCTGGCCAGAGGCTGCGGCCTCTGCCTTCCGTATAGTCATAAAAACCTGCAAAACCAGCTTTGCCCGGCCTTCTGTGGCGCTCCAGTATTTCCATGACCAGGTCGGCAGCAGGATGCTTGATGTACTGCGGGCCATAGTGGGCAGCGGCCTGTTGTTCATAGGTCAGCACGAGCTCCATACCCAGTTCGTCTGCCAGGGCCAAAGGGCTTCCCGGCATACCCGCCTGACGGCTCAGGTTCTCGACCAGGGCAGGAGCGTACCCCTCCTGGAGAAGTGAAATCCCTTCCAGGATATAGGTGTTGCGCACTCTCGCCGCATAAAAGCCCCAGTCATCTTTTACGATGACAGGCGTTTTTTTCAATGCCCGGACAAAATCAAAAGCCTTGGCTACTGTTTCCTGGGAAGTCTTGTTACCCCGTACGATTTCGACCAAAGGGACTGTATCCGCCGGATGAAAAAAATGAAGGCCGATGAAATTCTCCGGACGCCCGGAAGCCGCCGCCAGATGAGAAATTGGAATAGATATTGTATTAGAAGCTAAAAAAGCGTATTCGTCGAGGTAATAGTCTGCCTCCCGGGTCACCTTTTCTTTGATAGGCAGATGCTCGAATACCGCTTCGATTACCAGGTCGCAGTCTGAAAAATCCCGGGAGTCTTCTGTCGTATAAACCTTGGAAGCCAGCGCTTCCGTACCGTCGGGTAGCAGCTCCCCTGCCTGCAGGGCATCCTCCAGTGCCTGGGTAATCATCGTACTCCCCCGGCCCGCAATCGGCCTGGATACATCTTTGAGTACGACTTCCATACCGTTCCTCAAACAGGACACTGCAATCCCGGAACCCATCTGGCCGGCACCGATGATACCGATCTTTTTAGGCCTGAATTTGCCGAACCCCTTTGGCCGCTCGATCCCGGAGTGTATAGCATTTGCATCAAACCAAAATGCCTTGATCATGTTTTTACAAGTCCGGCTTAGGACTAACTGGGTATAATACCGGCTCTCCAGCCGGCAGGCGACATCAAAAGCTACTTTGGAGCCTTCGGCAAGAATATGAAGAATTGCCTGCGGGGCCGGGTTATTGCTGTAATACTGCCCACTCAGGGCAGCGGAGTATTCCATGATTTGCCGGCCCACCTCCGGCTCCCTGGCAGTACCACCGGGAATCGTCCGCCCTTCGACGTCCCACGGCCTTCGCCCCTCCACCGTCCGAAGGAGCCAGGACTTGGCTTTTTTCATCATTTCCTCAGGTGTAGCGGCCAGCTCGTCTATTATCCCGGCTTGTAGCGCCGCACGGGGATGGTAACGCTTCCCGCCGGAAAGGATACCGTATGCACTGACGATACCAAGCAGCCACATCAGCCGGACGATACTGCCCCCGGAGGGTATCAGTCCCATTTCTACCTCCGGCAAACCTACGCGGATAGTGGGATCGTCGAGTACGATGCGGTGATGACAACCTAAAGCCACTTCGAATCCGGCGGCTATGGCATCGCCGTTGATTGCTGCGACTACCGGGACGCCGGGGCTTTCCAGGTCGCGCAGAAATTTTTTCAACCCTTCTGCCGCCGCAAAAATTTCTTCTGCATCCGCTGCCTGAAAGAGATACTCCAGGTCACCGCCAGCCATGAAGGTCTTTTTTGCTGAAGTCAGGATGACCCCCCGCAATTTACCCTTTACCTTTTCCTGCTTCAACTGCGCCAGTACCGGGATGAACGCCGACCATATTTTCTGGTTGATGATATTCTCGCTCCTACCTTCCATATCGAGCGTGAGCGTTACGATATTATCTGCGTCTTTTTTATAGGCGATCATCAGATGCTTTTTTTGGAAAAAATTAAAGTTTTTCCACCAATAAGGCCGTACCCATCCCTCCTTCTGCCGCAACGGCCACTAATCCGGTTTGAAGCTGCATGCTCTCCAGTTCACAGAGCAGGAAGGTCGCGAGGATCGCTCCGCTGGCAGCAATTGCTTTTCCGAATGCGATAGCCCCGCCGCCAATATTCAGCCGTTCGTCGGGAATTTCAAACTCGTGCTGGAAGTACAAGCTTACCGCGGCAAAGGGCTCATTACAACGCCATAGTCCGACATCTTCCCTCCGCATTCCTGCCTGGCGGAGACACTTGCGGGCAGCCTCCACAGCTCCCTGAAACATCAGGGTTGGCTCGGTACAGGTATGGCTCATGGCCAAAACCCGTGCCATAGGACGAAGCCCCGAAGCACTGCCACGTGCTTTGCTGCCGAGCAGGAGAAGCGAGGCAGCATCTGCGGGCGGTGCAGTATTGCCTGCCGTATGGACAAAAGCGATCTGCTCCACTTCCGGGTAGCGCCCGAGGGCAATATCCGCAAAGCCTGGCGACGTCAGGCCCCGGTTCAACGGAGTGAACGTAGATAAATCGGCCAGCGACAGGGAAGACCAGCGAAGCGCATCTGCATTCAACAGCGGCAGCCCATTCCGATCGGATAAGGCGACCAGCGAAGACCCGAAAATATTTTGCCCCAACGCAGCAGCAGCTTTCCGGAAGGACTGCAGCGCATAGGCATCCACTGCTTCCCTGCCAATACCGTTCATAGTAGCCAGCAGGTCGGCAGCCAATGGCGGCGGTATGTAGCCCGTCTGCGCCAACCACTCGGGGTCGCTGATTGGGCCGGCACCCTGAAAAGGAATGGTAGCTGCACTGTGGCTGTCCACCCCTCCGGCGATGCACAGATGGTCCACTCCCGCCCTGATCTTTGCCGCCGCCAGGTTAATGGCCGAAAGGCTGGAAGTGCCGTTGCGGTTGAGCGCGACCCCGCTCACCGTGGCTGGCCAGCCGGCCTTGAGCAACGCCGCCCGTGCAATGTTCACCCCGTAATACTCGCCAGGGTCAAGGATACCAATCAGCGCGTCTTCTGTTTCTGACGGATCAAAATCATTGCGTGCCTTCAACGCATTGAAAGCCCTTGCGAGCAGGTCCACCGGTTTGATTTCCTGGTAGGGATTGTCCTCTGCCCGGATATCCAGCGGCGTACGGATTGCATCATATATATATACTTCATTCATATCCCTTCCCGGCTGTTATTTTATAGCAATTTAGGAATATCTTTGCAAGGCACAAAAATACTGCTCTATCATGGCACGTAAATTAAAACTCACCGGATTCGCACGGTTCTTTATCCTGATGCTCATCCTCGCCCCGATTGCTTATATCATTGCTTCTTATGCCAATGGCGAGGATGGCGTCCAAAATATTAAACGTCTTATCGGCATTGAACAACCTGCCGAACAAGCACCGGCAGATAATGCCCAGATGCCCCTGCCGTCAAAGGACGAGGCAGCAGCCGAAATCATGCAAAGAGAAATTCAGGCATTGAAAGATTCCCTGATGGCAAAAGAAGTAAAAATACAGGAACTTCAGAAAGAAATTAAAGTGCTGAAAGGCTCCCGAAGATAAGTGTGCGGGGCGTTGCCGGAGGGTGGAAAATTACTTTTGCCGCGGAAGGCGGCATTTATTGTTTTGAATGAGGGGGTCTCAAGAGTATTGGGGCTGTCCGAAAACTATGGGGTTGTGTAAAAAGTATTCCGCCGGCTACGCCGCCAAAGGACGGTCTCCAGTCTTTTTACACAATCCCATTAAATTTCAGAGCCGCGTTTTCAACGATTTTGCTTCGCAAAATCGTTGAAAACGCGGCTCTGAAAAAATACTATTTAGCGGCGTCAGCCGCCAAAGGACGTGCCGGAGGCTTTTCAGACAACCCATCACATGATTTGATTGCCTATTCCGTAAGGATAGATTTCAGACTGCAAAACTTTCGCCGCAGCCGCAGGTTCGCGCCGCATTGGGGTTATTGAACGAAAAGCCTTTACCATCCAGGCCACCGGAGAATTCCAGGATGGTATTGAACAAATAGAGGAAGCTTTTCAGGTCTGTGACCACTTTCACCCCATTATCCTCGAATACCTGGTCATTGGGCTTCGAATCGTTGTCGAAGTCCAGTTGGTAGGTAAGTCCGGAGCAACCGCCACTTGTCACACTTACGCGCACGAAATAGTCATCCCCTAGGTTTTCCTGGAGGCGGAGCTGGGCGATTTTTGCTTTGGCACTATCTGCTACAAAGATCATATCCTTCGGATTATCCGTGAGTTTTTTCGGTCTCGGCAACCGGGATGCCATTTTTTTGCTGATAGTCGGCGATAGCCGTACGGATAGCGTCCTCTGCCAGTACGGAGCAGTGGATTTTAACCGGTGGCAGAGCCAGTTCTTCGACGATATTCATATTATCGATGGTCAGGGCCTCGTCAATAGACTTTCCTTTGAGCCACTCGGTAGCCAGGGAGGAAGATGCGATGGCCGAGCCACAGCCAAAAGTTTTGAACTTTGCGTCCACGATCGTATTGGTCTCCGGATCTACCTGGATTTGAAGGCGCATCACGTCTCCGCACTCAGGAGCACCGACGAGTCCGGTACCTACGTTTTTATCTTCTTTATTGAGCGTACCTACGTTGCGTGGATTCTTAAAATGATCGAGTACTTTATCGGAATAAGCCATGATTTATGGAATTTTAATGTTAAACAGTAAATGGTTGAATTAATCGGATCAAGCTGACTTACGGGCGGCGGGCCTTTAAGGGCAGCCGCGTAAGGGTTGCGTAGCCTAATGCTCCTGCCATTCGACAGAATTCAGGTCAATGCCTTCTTTGTACATTTCCCAGATTGGGCTGAGGTCGCGCATGTGGTTGACCCCTGCGGTCACTTTTTCAATCACGTATTCAATATCTTCTTCTGTGGTGAACCTGCCGAGACTAAACCGGAGGGAGGAGTGCGCGAGGTCATCGCCGAGGCCCAGGGCCACCAGGACGTATGAAGGCTCGAGCGACGCGGAGGTACAGGCAGAGCCCGAAGACAGCGCGATATTTTGGTTGAACGTCATCATGAGACCTTCGCCTTCGACGTGTTTGAAGGAGAGGTTGGTCACATGGGGCATACGGTGGTCGCGGTTACCGTTGAGATACACCTCTTCGAGGCGATTCATCAGTCCGGTTTCCAGTTTATCGCGCAGCTTACTCAGGCGGTCGGCGTCCTGTGCCATTTCCAGGCGTGCGATTTCGGCTGCTTTCCCAAAACCGACGATACCAGGTACGTTCAACGTACCGGAGCGCATTCCACGCTCGTGGCCGCCGCCGTCCATTTGAGCGGTCACCTTTACGCGGGGCGATTTACGGCTTACGTAGAGGGCGCCCACCCCTTTAGGGCCGTACATCTTGTGCGAAGTGAAGGCCATGAGATGCACCCCTGTAGCTTTGGGGTCAACCGGGATTTTGCCGACGGCCTGGGTAGCATCGCTCATTAACAATACCCCATGGCGGGCGCAGATGTCACCGATGGCTTTCATCGGCTGGATGACGCCGGTTTCATTGTTTGCCCACATCACCGATACCAGAATTGTATTCGGTCGGATAGCCGCTTCCAGTGCTGCCAGGTCAATCAGCCCGTCGCCCTCGACATCCAGGTAGGTAACTTCGGCACCTGCTTTCTCCAGTTTGTGGCAAGTATCCAACACCGCTTTGTGCTCTGTTTTGACGGTGATGATATGGTTGCCTTTATTGCGGTACATTTCAAAAACCCCTTTGATGGCGAGATTATCGGATTCCGTAGCTCCCGAGGTAAAGATGATTTCCTTTGCATCCACGTTGATGAGCGCCGCTACCTGTTCCCGTGCATAATCTACCCCCTCTTCTGCTTCCCATCCGAACGGGTGGTTGCGGCTGGCCGCATTGCCGGGCATTTGATAAAAATAAGGGATCATGGCCTCCACAACCCTCGGATCAGTTGGGGTCGTCGCGTTGTTGTCCAAATACACTCTTCTGGTATCCTTGGTCATTTTTGAAGTTTATTTAGATTTATTCCAATTAAAAATTTACGCACAAAGATAACCAACACTGCTGAAAAAAGTTTATCTTTTACTTATATTTATAGTCCTATCCGCGTGGTCAAATCCGCGCGTATGCGGGCTTATGGAAAAAACATTTGAAGCGCTTTTTGCCGAATTCCCAGCCCACGCCCAGGAGGCCTGGGCGCGCCAGGTCGAGAAAGACTTAAAGGGAAAACCCTGGACCGCCCTGCGCTGGTCGCTGGAGGAAGGTGTTGATATTGACCCCGTTTATCACCCCGGCAGCCTTTCCTTACAGCGGGATGCCTTGTACGGCCCCAGGGAAGGCCGAGGGTGGGAGATCGGGGAAATCATCCTGGTAGATGAAGTTGCCCCTGCCAATGCCCTTGCCCGCGAAGCCATCGCTGCCGGAGTAGATTCCCCGGGCTTCCTCTTGCTACACCGCCAGTCGGAAGCCAGCATCTGCGGGCTACTGGATGGCATTGACCCCGACGTGTGTTGCCTCAATTTCGGCGAGCTCTATCCGGATAAAGACCCCTTCGGCCTGCTCCGTCTGCTCCTGGACTGGCATCGCTCCACCGGAAAGGATAAACATCGCTTTCAGGGTTCGCTGGATATTGATCCTTTTCTGGATTGGACGGAACCTCCGCTCGATGCGCTTGCCAGGGCCATCCGCACCTGCGAAACCGAAGCGCCACAATTTAAAATTCTCCAGGTCAATGGCCGTTATTACCATGCCGGCGCAGGGGAAACCATCAACGAGCTCGCATTGATGGTGGCCAAAGGCAGCGAATACCTGGCCTGTATGGAAGACAAGGGCATTCCCGCTGCCACTACCCATCATTTCCTGCAATTTTCCGTGGCCGTCAGCACCCAGTATTTTGTGGAAATCGCAAAACTCCGGGCCCTTCGGATTATGTGGAACAACGTGCTGAAAGGCTTTGGTGTACATCAGCCCGGTGCACCCGAAATTATTGTGCACCTGGCACCGGAAACGCAGGACGAGAATCTGCACACCAATATTATCCGGGCAGGCACCCAGGCCATGTCAGCAGTTATCGGCGGGGCCGACCGCCTGTACATCCTACCAGCCGACGCCGCTTTCCAGGAAAGTCCCTCCCCGTTCACCCGGCGTATCGCACGCAATATCCACCACCTCCTCGATCTCGAAGCCCATATCGGCAAAGTCGCCGACCCCGCTGCAGGAAGCTGGTATATCGAAAACCTTACCAACCTCCTCGCAGAAAAAGCCTGGGCACGGTTTCAGGATTACGACCGTAAAGGGGAATTTAAGCCGAATGCCTAAATCCCCGATTCCTTCATCCGCTCCGTGAGTTTCTGTACGACCTTAAACTGGTTCAGAAACTCCTTGGCAAAAATCCGGAATATCGTATAAACGGGTATCGCCAGAATCATACCGGTCAATCCCGCCACGTTAGCCCCCATCAGTACGATCAGGAATATCTCCAGAGGGTGCGCCAATACGCTTTTTGAAAAAATTGTGGGGGACAAAAAGTAATTGTCCAGCCATTGTGAAGTGATAAACACGCCCAGCACTTTCAACAACAAGGGCAGCATCTCTGTGTAGAAATCGAGCTCGAGGTTGGAAGAAAAGGTGAGGAATATACCCAACGCACCTCCAAATAAAGGCCCCAGATAAGGGATAACGTTCATAAGGGCTGCAAAAAAACCGATGAGCACCGCGTTCTTTATGCCGATGATGGTAAGGCAGATACTCACATATACTGTTATAATCGTGATTTGCAGCAATATTCCCCTGAAATACCTGCTCAGCATCAGCTTGGAATCATCAATGGTTTCCCGGGCCTGTACCTGGTAGGCATCCGGTGTCATGATGAGGATGACATTGGAAAAAAGCCGGTTCTCCTGCAGGAAAAAAAACGTGATGAAGATCGTCGAAAAAATATGGATGAGCGTGTTGCCAATCGTTGTCACCGCCTGTGTCAAAAAGTGCCCGATACGGCTGGGTTCGATCCATCCTTCCAATGCTTTTTGCATGGTAAGCTCCAGGGATTCACCCGGCAAAAGGATTTTATTCTCTTCCAAAAAATGGGACAACCTACTGAACGGCTCGTCCAGCGCTTTCGCTATTGCCGCATAATCTACATGTGCCAGGTTGCTGGCCTGCGTAATGATCATCGGGATGAACAAGAGGATAAACATAACGAAGACCAGGATAAAAGAAAATATCGTCATTACTGCTGCAGCCGAAGGCCCTACCCGAAGCCTGCCAATCTTTATTTTCTGAAACAAATCCATCAGTGGTCGGCCGATCAGCGACAATACCCAGGCGGTGAGGATATATGCCACAATGTTGCTGAAAAAATAGATGAATAGGATCAGAAGCCCCAGGGCCAGTATTCCCAGGGCATAGCGCGTCCAAGATTTCATAGGCATAGCTGTCGTTTTTAGTGATTCTTACAATACATATAGGGTGCCCACTATGGGAACAACATTCCTGGCCCATGCCTCATGAAGGGCTCTCCCCCAGGAAAGCGATATTGCGCTTCAACCCGGAATATTTTGCCCTTTTAACGGCAGAATGCCGAAAAACCTCCCGGAATACTTCTTCTGTCAACTCCAGCCACTCGCCGCGCGGCATCCCCAGCAGATGGGGATGCGGATCAAACGCAGGCTCCCGGTGGGGTGTTGCAAAACGGTTCCAGGGGCAAACCTCCTGGCAAATATCACAACCAAAGGCCCAATTTCCCATTTTTCCACGAAAAGATTCCGGAATGGCATTTTTTAGCTCGATCGTCAGATAGGAAATGCACTTGCTGCCGTCCAGCAGATAGCCCTGGGGAGAGATCGCCCCGGTGGGGCAGGCATCAATACAACGGGTGCAGGTACCACAATAGTCTTTCATCGGTGGGTCTGGCGGGAGTTCCAGGTCGAGGACCAGTTCGGCCAAAAAGAAATACGACCCGGCTTTGGGATGGATAGCCAGTGTGTTTTTGCCAATCCAGCCATTACCACTGCGCCGCGCCCAGTCCCTTTCCAGCAGTGGTGCGGAATCCACAAAACCCCTTCCCTGTACTTCCCCGATTCCCTCGCGCACAGCGCTCAGGAGCGCACGCAGCTTGTCGCGCAGCACAAAGTGATAATCCTTGCCATAGGCGTAACGCGCAATCCGGGGGGCTTCCGGATCTTGCTGCCCCACCTCCGGCGCATAGTTGAACGCCAGGCTAAGAATAGATTTCGCACCGGGGAAGAGCTTGCGTGGATCCGTGCGCAAGTCAAAATAGTTGTCCATGTACGCCATCTCCCCATGATAACCAAGCGCTAACCACTGCTCGAGGCGACGGGCTTCTTCCTCCATAAACTCCGCCCGCGCGATACCCAAATGGAAAAATCCCAGCCGCACGGCTTCTTCCCGGATAAAATCGGCATATTGGGCGGGAGAACGCTGCATTCCTTTTTTACCGTAAAAATATCCGATTTATTTGCAATTTTGTCCTAATTACTCCTTTCAATTGATGCCCGGGCCTCGCGTGACAGAAAATAGACCTGCCCCTGAGAATACCATTGCACTGCTTTTCCGCTGTACGAAGGCTTTTTGAAGAAATATTGCCCTGAATTGAAAATATGTGCGTAAAAGTGCCAATTTTAGCCCGTAATTATCCCTCCGCAACTTCGTCTAATTATCCAAAAATCCAAATGAAGGCTTTTTATTTATTCGTCCTACTTTTGTCCGGAGCAGTGTCTGGCTTGCTGGCCCAGGATAAAGCCCCTGTAGTAACAGCACTCGACCTCCAAACCATCCCGGCAGGTACCCGTCAACACTTATGGGTCCAGATTATAACGGATGCCTTCGGACAACCGGTTTGCGTACCCGTTATCGTAGCAAAGGGGGCTTCACCGGGCCCTGTAGTAGGCATTACCGCTGCCATTCACGGCGACGAACTCAACGGCATCCCCATCGTGCAACGTCTCCTGGAGGGGCTGGACCCCAAGGGGTTGAAGGGTACGGTAGTGGGTATTCCCGGCCTCAACGTCCCTGGGATCCAGCGCGGGGAGCGGCGATTCCCGGATGAAGAGGACCTCAACCGAAACTTTCCCGGTAATCCGAACGGCAGCAACAGCGAACAATACAACCATCGCATATTTTCAGCGATAATCCGGCATGTTGATTATCTTTTTGACCTGCACACCGCTTCCTTCGGGCGGGTCAATGCCTTTTATGTGCGGGCCGACCTCCGGGACAGCGTCATTGCCAAACTGGCCTACCTGCAACCCGCAGATATCATCGTGGATAATGCTGGCCCCACGGCTTCCAGTACGGGGAGCGGCAAGACCCTTCGCGAAGAGGCTTATCTTTCCGGAATCCCCTGCATTACCATTGAATGCGGGGATCCGCACGTCTATCAGGAAGATATGATTCTGCGTGGTGTCCAGGGTATGCGAAATGCCCTGGGTGCCCTGGGTATGATCCCTTCCGGCCCCGGGCCGGACTCAAAAGCCGTAGTTTGCAGGAAATCCTACTGGTTATACACCGATGCCGGAGGTTTTCTGGAGGTAACCGTCGGGCTAAACCAAAAAATCAGGAAAGGGGAGCTGGTGGGTATCCTCCGCAATCCTTTCGGAGAAATCCTCAGAAGATACTATGCACCGGAAGACGGCATTGTGATCGGGAAAAGTACGCATCCGGTGAATATCAGCGGGGGGCGGATATTGCATCTGGGCATTCTGAAATAAACGAATGCCCTGATATGCAATGATGTACCTGAAAAAATCGGTTGGTGATGAAGCCAGCGAAGCGGCCCCTGGATATAGTGCTAACGGGCAGGTTGAGTTCCTGCCAGCGACATCCGGGAGTCGCTTCGCGTGCGGACGAGGCTATCTCATAAGTATTCTCCCGCCTGCGGCAGCAGAATAAAAATTTTTGGAACACCGGTTTTGTTGATTTTGTAAGCAAAATCAACAAAACCGGCGTTCCAAAAAAACAATATTTGGCGGCATTTGCCCCCAAAGGACTTATGAGGCAGCCTCGGGGAGCCATGAAGGGCCCATGGTGGAGACGGCGGGAGTCGAACCCGCGTCCAGAGAAAGCGCAAATTGACCTTCTACATGCTTATCCGATGATTTGGTTCTCGGTACAGGGATGGGTTCATTGGCAGACCGGTCCTGTACCCAGCCCGGGATCTCGGAGCATTGAGCGGGCCACTCAATACGCCCAGCCTGAGTTTAGATGATGTATGGGTGCAGGGCTTGTCAGGCTGAAGCCGGGGCGCACGTAGCGCAGGCACCACATACAGGCGCTAATTAATAACTATACTAATTAGGCAGCCATTGCGTAGCTATTGCCACTTGTTGTTGATCGCCATTTGATAACGGAGTGAACAATCGTGCTCCGGCATGCTTACCAACCCGCCAACGATCCTGTCGATGCCAGTACGTCCCCAGGTTTTGTTCCACGCCTTTGCGTGGATTCAAGGGTATTAACCCCAATGCCCGGAAAAAAGTTTCATCAACCCGGGAAATTCGGCGAAGACCTGTATTTTGGCCGGCGTTTAAAATTTTAAGCCTGAATATTTCAAATTTGGGGTTGTGAAAAAAGACTTTTGCCGCCTTCGGTCGCCAAAGGACAGTCCCTGGGCTTTTCATACAACCCAAGAATGAATTTTACCATTTACCCGACATATAGCAAGGCATCCGACCTGTTGCGACAGGATTATCCCGGGCTAAAAATGGCTCATTTTTCCACCGCGATAATCTATCGAAACAAGTCTATCATAAAAAGTCTTATTTTTCGAAAAAACAAAACGTATGCACGTACAAAGAACAGCCCTTGTAGCGGGCGCAAGCGGATTGGTCGGCATGGAGCTGATCCGGCAATTAGTAGAAAGCCCGGATTACCTGCGGGTGGTTGCGCTGGTGAGGCGGAAGTTAGATATTCAACATCCCAAGCTTATCCAGGAAGTGATTGATTTCGATCATCCCGATCCCGTCAAAATTGTTGGGGACGATTATTTCTGCGCACTTGGCACTACCTTGAGCAAGGCGGGTTCCAAAGTCGCCCAGTACCGGGTGGATTGCGAGTATCCTGTAGCAATCGGCAAAATTGCCCTTGCCAATGGTGCCAGGCAATGCCTGCTTGTGTCCTCCATTGGTGCCGATTATAAATCTTCCAACTTTTACCTGCGCACTAAAGGGGAGCTGGAACAAAAACTCGCTGCCCTGGGCTTCGAGGCTTTCATCGCGGCACGTCCATCCATGCTTTTTGGCAACAGGAAGGAATTCCGGCCACTGGAGCGCATTAGCATACCGCTTTTCAGGTTGTTTGAGCCATTGATGGTTGGAAAGTGGAAGAAATACCGGGGTATCCATGCAAAGACAGTAGCTGCTGCGATGATTGACCTTGCCGGACAAGGTATCCGGGGGACGCGCATCGTCGAATCGGATGCATTAGCTATTCACCGATAATTACAAAAAATTCTGCATCCGCAAGGGTTTCACCTGTCAGACAGGCATTCCGGCTGCTTTTGCGTGCACCGTACTTTAAGGTAATCCTTAGCGCGCCCTTCGTATTTTCTACCGGAGTCTTTATCGAGGTTTTAAGCCCCAGGAAATAGTTGCGGTTGTCTTTATCCACGGCCCAAAGCTGCGGTATATTACCGCTCACATTATAACAGACAAGATAATCCCAGGCACTTTCCCTGATCATTGGGGTCAGGTCAACGGCCGCTGTGTCTATCGTTTCATCGAGAAATTTAATGTCTATGCTGTAAATTTTCCCCCTCCGCAGCCTGATGGTGTCAATTCGTGGCGTTTCTCCGGGCCCGTCCAGATCGCGGGCCTTAAAAGTCAGTACCGTTTCCCGGGTGAAAGATATTTGCATGGTGGTGAACAATGCGGCCGGCTGCGGTGTCAGCGGCTCTTCCGTTTGACAGGAACCAACGGCAAAGAGTATGCTCAAAAGGAGAAGGGGATGGATAAGTTTGCGTAGCATAGCCAACTTCTTTTTCATAATAATTCACAGGATGCCGCAAGGTACGTATTATTTCGGTTTCTCAAAAGAAGGATAGCAACGATTTAATTCTTCTGTGAGGCTGAGCAAAAGGATGAATAAGGGTTGTGCGACAGCCCCCGGCATGTCTTTGGGCGGCGCAAGCCGCCCAAAGACATTTTTTTTAGCGGTTGTGTAAAAAGTCTTTCGCCGCCTACGCCGACAAATGACAAATGAAGGCCTCTGGCCTTTTTACACAACCCCTAAAAAAATTTAAAGGCTGTCGCACAAGTCTTTTGGCGGCTTGCGCCACCAAAGAATATGTAACAGTATTTTGCCGGAGGCAAGAGCATCCTCCCCGCCCTCTTAGTTCACCGACACGGAAAATGTCGCTTCGGCATCTGTTTCGCCGGTATTGCACGGCGTAGCATTGTTCTTATCCGCTTCGTGCTTCAGCGTTACTTTGAGGGATCCGGTACCGGCAGCACCTGTTTTAAAGCTGCTTTTCAGGCCCAGGGGTTTATTTTTTTTATCCTTATCGGTAATACCTGGAAGCGGCATTGCCCCGGAAGCTGCGTAACACACCAGATGTGCATCGGATTCCCCTTCCACCTCGGCAGTAATATTTTCAGCCGGTGTTTTTGATTCATTGAGAAACTGCACGCTCAGCGTATAATCGGTATTGGGTTTCAGGCCTACCTGGTCAATGACCGGTGCAAGGCCCCCTGCCCCATCCTTATCCGCAGCATTAAAAGTAAGCGTTGCCCCACCACCGGTGAAAGTCAGTCGGATTGTAGTAATCAGTTCTTGTTCATTATCGGGATCGGCATCCTTATCCTTTTCACAAGAGGTGATACATGTTGATCCAGTAAGAAGCAGTAGGAGAAAAAAAAGATTCTTTTTCATTGAATGATAAATTAATATGTTAAAAAAATAGGTTTTTTGATATTTATGGGAAATTGCTGGAATGAGGTGGCCTCATACGTCCCCCGGGTGGTAAAAGCACCTTTTTGATACAACCTCATTTTATAATATATGACACGCTCTAAATCTCGGTTTAAAACATTTCAGCATCGCGAAGGCGGTTTTTGAGCAGGTATAAGCGGAAGAAAGCTGCAACGGAAAAATCAAAGCAACATTAAAAGGTAAATTTGGCGCGCACCATGAGGTTCCTACCCATTTCGGCAGTAAAATACCTCAGGCGGTTGAGGTAATCCTTGTACTCCACATCGAGGAGATTGATGACGGAGGCGCCCAGTTCCAGGGGGCGATTACCTATAATCAGCGGCAAAGATGCTTCCAGGTCGAGCCGCAGGTAGCCCTCGGGCGGAGGGGTATAATCAATACCTCCTGGGGCCCATCGCTGGCGGAGTACCTGAATAGCGTTGAGCTGTACGAATCGCTGCGGTTTTTCCGAAAGGGAGTGGAAACGCAGGGTATATCTGAATTGATTGGGTGGCATGAACACCAGAAAGTCCTGCAGTGCTTCGTTCCAGGACTGTAAAACCGACCCCTGGGCTTCTATCCGCCACCTGGACAGGGGCTGAAACGACACGCGGGCATCCACGCCGGTCAGGCGGGCGTTGGCCTGGTCATATCCGAAAGCGGGAAAAGCGCCCCTGATGGTCAGGACCGGGGTCTGCTGTGGGTTCAGGAAGATAAAATTCCGGATAACATTCACATACCCGCTCATGAAGAAACCCAGGGTACGGTCTGGTGCCTCCCATTCGAGGGTGAGGCTATTGTTCCAGGCGCGTTCGGGTAGCAGGCCGGAGTTACCTCGTTCAAAGCTGGCCGAACCATGGTGTACCCCCTCGCTGTACAGTTCGCTGACGTGGGGTGCGCGCCAGGAGGTACCACTGCTGGCACTGAGTTTCCACCCTTGCCCGAAGGTATAAGCTGCCCCAAAAGATCCGGAAAAGCCACTGAAAGCGCGTTGTCTTTGCAGGCTGTCTTTATCTGAAGGGTCTGCGGAAATATGCTGGACGTCGTATCGAAGGCCGAGCTCTGCTTCGAGACGTTTCGGGTAGTGTTTCCAACGTTCGACCAAATACGCCCCCATTACGCGGTTGGTATAATTGGGGAGCAAGCCACCCCGGTCGGTGGTATTGGCCTGTGTCATAAACTGCAACCCGGCATCTCCCTGCAGGTGTTTGAGCCAGCGGTGTTCCCAGTTGCCGCTCAGTTGATGGGTAGTGATTTCCAGGATAATCTGTGCCTGGCCGGCACGATCGGGCAGGGTATTGAACAGCCGATGGGCATCGAATTCTGCTCTGCGGTTAAACTGCCGGCTGGCCTGAAGCTCCAGTTTGCCTTGCCGCCCCACATCGGCCCGCACCTGCCCTTTTACCAGCTCGTGGAGCATTTGTTGGCGGGGCCTGCCGATAAAGTAAGTAAATGCCCCATCCTGCAGGGGGCGTTCGCGTGCGATAGCGTTCTGAAGGTCGGTGAGGTTGCCAATATGGGCATCCTGTAAAATACCGACCTGCCCGGAGAAACGCGCATAAAAAACCTCGGAAGCCCAGCGATCTTGATCCAGCCGTGCAGTCCAGGAAAAATTGTATTCGGCCACACCGGTATTCCGCATAAAATACCCCGGAGTGGAAAGGTTGCCCCCTCGCTTGATGGTACCTTGTAAGCGTCCGGAAAGCGGTAGCTGTGGCCGCTTGAGCTTGCCTTCCAGCAATGCCGACGCAATGCCCATTCGTCCATTGCCCATACCCTGAAGATTGACCTCGCCCCCGATTCCCGGCTCCACGCGCATGGAGGCTGGCTGGACCAGGATAATCCCCCCCAGTGCATCTGCCCCATACCGGATCGCGCCGGCACCTTTGATCACAGCGATCTGCTTTGCCAGAAAGGGATCAATCTCGGGAGCATGCTCGGCGCCCCATTGCTGTCCTTCCTGCCGCACCCCGTTATTCAGGATCAGGATGCGATTACTGTGCAGGCCCTGAATCACAGGTTTGCCGATTGTCGGGCCCGTATTGATCACACTAATACCGGGAAGGCGCCGCAAGCTTTCCGCAAGCCCAAACCCCCGGCCCGCCTCCAGCATTGCACCGGTAATCGTATCGCTCGGCCTGCTCTCAAAAGGCAGGGGCTTTTCGGCACGCACCTCGATCTTGTCGAGCAGGATACCCCCTTCCCGAAGAAAGAGGGTCACCCCCGTATCTTTTGTAATCAGCAAACGCAGCTCCCCACCTTCATACCCTACCCTGCTGGCCATCAGCGTATAAGTACCGGGGCATATCCCCTCCAGATGGAAATATCCTGCACCATCTGCAAGGCCACCATTTCCAGACTCCTGCAATACCACGCTTACCAGGTCAATAGGCTTTCCATCGGCAGCATTTTTGATATATCCGTATAAATGCAGGTGGCATTCCTGTCCCCAAAGCAGTAAAGGAAAAAGTAGATAGACAAATAACAACTTGCCCTTTTTTTGCCCTAAGGCATACTTTTCCATAAATTGTAATTTCCTGGTTCCCGTTCAGGCATCAATGGATTTTCTTTCATCGTTCCCCGTCCATACCATATCGTACGTACCGATGAACAATGGGCTGCCCAAACGAAAAATTTCCTAATTATTTTTGTATCGGAATACCGTAAAGGTGCAGGCACCAGCCCTAAAAGGGCATTTACCGCCTAAATACTGGCAGGCGGCCGGTTCAGGAACAGAAGGGAGGGCCCCGGCTTTCGGGCAGGCAGAAGGATAAGCTGGGCAAAGGCAGGGTCAGTACCGGAAAAGTAACCCCGGCAAGTACAATCTGCTTTGCGTGGATACAATTAAATCCAGGAAGCAGCGTATTAGAAATATGGAAGTCGCATAAAGGGCAATGGTGGGCTTCGTGCTCACCAGACAGCTCCGCAGCCTTGTCTTTCGCATGAGGGCTGTTATAATCAGAAAAGCCTTCGGAAAAGGCATAATCGTGCCACTCTGAAGCGGTCAGCATCGTCAGGAAAAGGATCAGAAGGAAAGATCCCGGTAAGCTATGCCGAAACGAAGTGGTCAATGGTTTTTTATTAGTTGCAAAGGCAAATATACACTATTTTTGCAACAAAGCTTCATTTATATATGGTAAAGGAAAATTCCCGGGAACTCCTAAAGCATCACAAACTCCGGCAAACTGCCATACGTATCCAGGTAATAGAAATATTCCTGAGCCGTACGGGTGCGGTTTCCCAGGCCGATCTGGAGCAGTTGCTCGGCCCTGTTGACCGGATCACCCTCTACAGGACGCTGCGGAGTTTTGAAGAGCAGGGCATTATCCACCGCGCCATAGATGCCACCGGCAAACTCAAATTCGCCCTGTGCACCGGTGGGTGTTCCAACAGCGAACATTTCGATGCACACGCGCACTTATATTGTGAACGCTGTGAACGGACGCTCTGCCTGGACGATATCGCGCCCCCTTTACTTCCCGCACAGGCAAATTTTCAGGTTACCTCCGCATTTTTGGCATTGCACGGCATTTGTGCCGAATGCACGGATAAATAATAAACTTCCTGCGATAGATCATCGTGGTGAGAAAGATGCGTGGTGCTTTTCGTTCACATAAAGGCTTTTTGAGAGAAAATAGCCGGGCTGTGTGCCCGAAAAAACGCAAGATATTAGGCGTAGAAGAGCCATTTTTAGCCCGGGATAATCCTGTCGCAATAAGTCTGATCATTCACCATATTAAAACAAACTACCCATGCCAACACCCAAGTTGTATGCCCTGCTCGTAGGTATTGATGCCTATCAATACCCTGTGCGGCCGCTGAACGGCTGCGTCAATGATGTACTGAATTTTAAAAAGTACCTGGAAAACACCGAAAACAAAAATTTTGACCTGAAAATCGAAGTGCTCACCAATCAACAGGCGACAAAAGCCAATATTGTGAAAGTCTTTGAGCAGCATCTCGGTAAGGCAGGGGGTAGTGACCTCGCCTTATTTTACTACGCCGGTCATGGCGCCCAGGAAAAAGCAGACACTTCGGTATGGCGGTTTGAGCCTGACGGGAAGCTCGAAGGGCTGGTATGTATTGACTCTATACCCGCTACTGGGCAAGGATACAATTTGTTGGTGGACAAAGAACTGCGTTTTCTCATACAACGGCTTGCACACGGGACGGCCGGAACCCCGAAATCCGAAGTACCTCATATCCTGACGATATTCGACTGCTGTCATTCCGGAAGCAATACCCGCAACGTCTATATTGCCAAAGAAAGCAAAGCTGTGGCAGAGCGCCGTTTCAAGCCCATGCCCGCGCCCAAGGGGGAAGCCAGGATGGGTGCCATACTGCCTGCCCGGAAATGGGAAGATTTTATTTTTTCAAAATCGGTCAACCTCGCCGACCTACGGACCAAACCGCTGCAGGAGGTCATTCCGGAGGGCAGGCATATCCAGCTTGCAGCCTGCCAAAGCGATGAGTCGGCGTATGAAGCGGGTGGCTCGGGCGTTTTCAGCCGCAATCTCATTGACGTGTTACAGCGGTCGAACGGTGCTGTTTCTTATTTCGATCTCAAAAACCGGCTGCGCTATTTTATAAAAAATCAATTCCAGCAATCCCCGCAAATTCACGGTGCCGGCGGCCCTGCGGCTGCCGGGGATATTTACCGGGGCTTCCTCAACAAACCTGCCGGCAACAGCCCGCTTTACGGGAATATCGTCTTCAACCCAAAACTGGGTTGGCTGATGGATATTGGTGCGATCCACGGGGTCTCGCTACAGACTTCCAAGGTTAAAGTACAGGCTGTGGACGGCAGTGGGCCGGTATTCGAAGCCGGCATCCAGGCGATCAGGGCTTCAGAGACCCAACTGGTATTTGACACGGCCACTTCTGAAAAGCTCAGCAAAGATAAAACGCTCTACCGTGGATTCATCGAATCGTTTAAGTCGGCCCCGATCCGGGTATTCATCAACAACAGCGATAAAGTAGCCGATACAGAAAATAAGCTAAAGGAAAAACTCGCCACCCAGCTAAAAAACCTGAGCGTAGCGGATCTGGAGCGCGAAGCGGATTACACGGTTCACCTCTTTCAAGGCCGTATTGTCATTACCCATCCCGGCGACCCATACAGGCCACTGATCTATCCCCAAAAGGGGTTTTCGGATACGTCCATACAGCAGGTCGTAAATGACCTTGGGCATATCTCCCAGTGGGAATATGTAAAGAACCTGAACAACGACGGCCCTAACCGCCTGCCACTGGACGCAGTTGCGATCGAGTTTTTCAGGGTACAGCCCGATGGAACCCTGGCACCTATCGCACTCGACGACAGGGGGGAAATAAAAACGCCTTATGCGGAAGGGTATTACAATGGACGCCCCTATGGCGGGAATATCCGGATCAGGCTGAGCAACCGAAGCCCCTTCCCGGTTAATGTCAGCTTACTTTACCTATCCAACACTTTCGAAGTATTTGGAGAGATGTTTACCGGAAAAGTCCAGAAACTGGAGCCGGCAGCGAACAACGGCGCAGTATGGGCGTTCGACGGCGGCGATATCAGCCTAACCTATGAAGAATCCGTCGAGTACTTCAACCATCCGGAAAGCGTAAGTTACTTTAAACTCATTGTCTCCCGGCAGGAATTCCAGGTCGAAAACCTCGAGCAGGGTGCTCTGGCTGATCCGGCATTGCTGGTGACGCCCAGCAGGAGCGTGGGCCGCGGAGTTTCCCGCCCCGCTGCCAATGCCGACGCGGACGCCTGGATTACCTTACTTTATACCCTCAGGCTCCCCAACCCCAGGTTCGACAAAGTGCCGAAAGCGGAGGCGCAACAATGGGCAACAACGGATGCCGCACCTTTTATCTCTAAATTGTACAAGATCTAAGGAGTGGTGTAATAAGTATTCTGCCGCTGAAAGCGGCCAAAGGACTTTTGGGACAGCCCCAACGAATTTTTTTGGGGTTGTGTAAAAAGCCCCTGGCTTTTCACTTGGCGGCTTGCGTCGCCAACAATAATTTCAACGGGCATCGTTTTACCTCATTTTGCTTCGCAAAATGAGGTAAAACGATGCCCGTTAAAACTTTCTTTCGCCGCCGTAGGTGGCGGAATACTTTTTACACAACCTTAGTGTCTTTTACGCCATCTCAACGTATTTCATTGACGCTGTTTCATAAATATTTTCCTTCACTCACAGGTCTTTGAGGATACAGTTGAGGATTTTAAGTGTAATCAGATAAGTTGGTTTGACCCCTTCCATGCCGAGGCTACCCGAGGCCAGGGTTCCACCGGTTTCGAGGGGGTTATCGGAAGCGTAATAGGCGTATCGGATGGGTACATCGGGCGGGATATTGTTGCGGATACGGGAAGCTGCCTGAATTGCCTTTTGATAATGCGCCCCTTCCATTTCGAGGCCGATTGCTTTCCAGGAGGAGTGTAGGAAGTAGCTGAGGATATCCCGATTTTGGAGGGAGGTACCCAATACAGTAATCATGGGTCCTTCAAAGACTTTAAGCCCGAAACCCTCAAAATCCTTTTTTGCAAACTGGTTGTCGAGGGGATAATTATCGGCGGTCCCTTCAAAGACATGTGCGGTGGGCACCATGAGGTCGCCTTTGCCCCCTTCGAGGATACCGGCCTTTCCCATAATACTCAGGGAGGCGATATTGAGGTATTGCCGGCCTTCTTCTTTTTCGAAAGGTTTGAACAGTTCATCGAAAGATTCGTAGGCCTGCTCGCCGAAGGCGTAGTCCATGACCAGCATAATTGGTTGTTGTTGCTGGATTTTTTCTGCATCCCAATGGATATCAGGGTGGAGCGTTTCGGGGTCAATTTTGGCGAGGTCAAAGAGTTGTACTGAGATATTGGTACCGCTTGTATCGTCCAGCTGAATCATCCCGTTGCGCAATGCCCAGTCTTTGACTTTTTCCCGCAGGGGTGCATTGCCTTCCTGGCTGAGTTCTTTGGCCAGTTCCTCGAACGGACCTGGTTTTGCGAGACGTTTCAGGGCGGCCGGGGCATAGAGATAGTTCATAAAGCTGTGGAGGTTGGCACTTATGATATGAATCGGGCGCTTAAGCCAGCCATGCTCCAGGATTGCCGATTTGATGTTGGATGCCCACAGGCCGCCATAAACATGGTGGCCGATTTTTTCGCGCAGGGCGAAAGAGAAGCTGATTTCCCGGTCTTTTTTGAGGTTAAACTCGTCTGTCGAGAGGCGTCCCAGCCAATAGACGACATGAAAGAGGCTGTTGCAATTCCCATCGGAAGCAAAGCGCCTGGCTGCTTCATGGATTTCCTGATACGTGCGGCCCAGCAGTGTGCTGAGGTAGGTCAGGGCGACTTCCAGATCGAAATCCTCGCCTAAATCTTCTTTTTCCACTGCCTTTTCCAGCATTTCCCACTCCCGGTTTTTACGGCCTTTATGATCTTCGCTATTGCGCCGGATTTTTTCGGATTCGACGTACATGAACGTCAGGTGGGTCAGGATATCATAGATGTCGCTGCGTCCGCGCGTCATCTCCACAAACATTTGCTCCTCGTCAATGCGGTAGCAGTTGCGTTTGCGCTTAGGGGGGACAAGGGCTTCGAAGCTGGAATTTTCGAAGCCTTCCCTGCTGATAAGCCTTACGAAACGGCATTCTTCGATGCCTTTTGGGAGGCGCTGAAAAATATAGAGCAGCCCATCCAGTTCGATCCGCTCGGGATCTGTGATAGAGCCATATATTTCTGGCCGCAGCATCATCAGGGCCTCGATCATCGCCTCTCCGGATAAGCCCAGGGGCTTGTAGCTGCCGCGGATAAACAAGTGCCGCATGGCGATGTAGAGACGTTCGACGGCCGTTCGCGATTCCTGAGCCCTGGATCTGGCAGAAGCAGTCATATCATAATCAGTTTTAAGTTATTCCCGATCCAGCATTTTGAGCATCCCGACGACACCAGCCTCTGTATTCAGGTCCGCGCCCTCTAAATTTGGGGGCAGCGCCAGTTTCCAGGCAGAAAGCTGTTTTTCGACCGCGCTGGCGCGAAGGCGGATTTTGGCGTAAGGGCCATCATCAATACGGAGGAAGTAGTGGATTTCCTCTACATATTCATCATACCTGACCTGGGTGGAATATGCGCCCTTGTAGTCTGCCTTTCTGAATTCCCGGCTGACGTATTTTAGGAAAGTGAAGCGTTTCCCTTTATACAGCAATCCGTAAAATCTGAGATCGCTATTCCTTGCAGGGTCAACGAGGTTCCCTGGGAGTACGATAAACTGCAGGGGCCCTTCATCCGAATCGAAGGACAGGTACTCCAGTCTATTTCCCGGGAGGACACCGATACTGCCATTCAGGTAACAGACCGCAGCGACTTGCTTTTCCAGGTTAATGTTGAGTTTTACCGGAGTAATCGCCTGGTCGTTGCCTTTGATCTTGAGGGTACCCGCTTTCCAGGTCTCGAACAGCAGCGGGGTTCCGCGCACGCCTTCGTACCGGGTATCGAAAGCAGTGGCAACCGGCGCCATCCCGCCCGACTCGGTCAGGGCTCTGACGGTCAATTCATTGTATTGATTTTCGACAGCAGACTGCCCCATTGAGTGCAATGCCAGGCACACCATTACAAGCATCAACGTAGATTTGTGGTTTATTGTCCTGCCCATAAGCTCAAGGTGTTTAAATATCGGCGGGTGCTGAGACTGTCGCGTGCCGCCTGTTTATTTTTCCGGATAGAGTACCGCCTTGATGCGGTTGGGGCCACCGAAAACCAGTCGGGCCGCCTCGCGCAAATCCACGGTCGTAAGGGCATCTATCCGTTCGTTGTATTTCAGAAGGAGTTGCGGGTCATCGCCAAGGAACATGATTTCTTCCAGGCTGGCGAGCCAGAAAGCATTTTTCCGGAGGTCTTCCCGATAGCCCTCCCGCCATTGTTGTTTGACTTTCTCCAGATTTTCAGCGGAGGGGCCATCCTGCATGAGGGCATCAATTTCTGCCTGTGCTGCGGCGACCAGTTTATCCACATTTTCGGGGCCACAGGGTAAATTAAGGACCAGCTGGAAATTTGCGTAGGGATACCTGCTCAGCCCCCCGGAAAAGCCGCCTCCGTAGATCCCACCGAGTTCTTCGCGCAGTTTTTCGATGACGCGGATATTGAGGATTTCTGTCAGGGCCCTGATATGGAGCTTTTGCGCTTCGGAATAGGTTGTTTCCCCAAACCACATCATCTGGATCAGGCTTTTCGGCTCTGTACCTTTAAAGAAAGTAAGGTCGCGCTGGCCTCCGATCATGCGCAGCCCGTTATCTTTCCAGGGGGTTTCGGTACCGGAGCTCGGCAGCGCCCCCAGGTACCTGGCGATGAGGGGCTTCATGGCCGTTTCGTCCAGGCTGCCGACGATGGTAAAATGCATTCCGGCGGCATCGCCGAGGCGTTCCTTGTAGATTTCCATTACACGGTCGAGATTGACCTTTTCATAGACCTCTGGCTTGGGCAAGAGCGGGGCGTAGGGGTGACTGCCGAACATAAATTTATACAACGTATCTACGAAGGCAAACTGTGGGTTAGCGCCCATCATTGCCCACATAGCGTTTTGTTTATTTTTGAAAGCGTCGAAAAGCCCGTCGTCGCGGCGCGGTGCAGTAGCGTGGAGATAGACCATTTGGAGCATCGTCTCGAAGTCTTTGACAGAGGAGCTACCCCTGAAGCCACTGGTAAGCTGGCCGAGTACCGGGTTGACCGAGGCGATCTTGCCTGAATTGATTTTGCGCAGGTCAGCGGGCGTAAACTCGGAGAGGCCCATTTCGCGCAACACCTGTATCGTATTCAGGCTATTGTATTTATCTTCAGGGGAATAGTTATTGGTACCGCCTTTGCGCGTGCCGGCAAGGAGGATTTCGTCATTTTTAAAATCGGTGGTTTTTAACGTTACAGAGACCCCGTTGCTCAGTTTGAGCAGTGTGACCCCGAGGTTTTCATCGCGGGCAGCGGCGACGATAGTGCCACCGTTCTCCAGCGGTGCCATCAGTCCTTCTGCCACTGTTTTTTCTTCATACGGCTGAACCTTTTGCTGTACGGCCTTTTGGAACAAGCGCAGGAGCCCTGCGTTATCGGGAAGCGGGATATCGCCTTTTTCCGGTGCCGTCAGGACCACAAAAGCATTGGCATCGAGGTTGAACGTAGCGGCAAGCGCATTGATATCGTTCAAAGTGACTTTTGGTATGAAAGCCTTGAAATATTCGGACTCTTTTTCTATACCTGGTGCGGGTTCGCCGCTAAGGAAATGGCGGGTAAACTCGGTGGCGTATATGCCGGATTCTGTCTTGTCCTTTTCCTTCAGGGCTCTTTCTATGGAGGAAGCCCTACGCTGCAGGGCGCGTTGTAGCTCGGGCTGTGTGAAGCCATACTGCCGGGCCTGGAGTACAGCACCTGTGAGCGCATTGACAGCCGTTTCCACGCCATCTTTTCCGATACCTGCATAAGCATTGAAAGCACCATAGCCACGGACATAACCTCCATAACCTGCTGAGGCAAACAGGAAAGGCGGTTTTGCGGATTGGCGGAGGTCATTCAGTCGTGCGTTCAACATATCGTTAAACAGGCCTCGCAGCAACATCTTTTGATAATCTGCCTGGGTTTTAGCTGCCGGCATCTGTGAAGCATCAAAATAGATGTTAAGGTCATAAGCAGTCGCTTCAGGATCGGTCACCACCAATGCATCCGATGCTGTACGGGCTGGTACGGTCGCATAAGTACGTTTAGGCGCACCGGCGGGATTTTTGATCTCCCCGAAATGTTTTTTCACCAAAGACAGTGCAATATCTTTATCTACATCGCCGACCACTACCACGGCCATAAGGTTGGGGCGGTACCAATCCTTATAAAAGCTGCGGATTGTCTTGTGGGAGGCATTCTGGATAATCGCTTCTTTACCGATTGGAATGCGTTCGCCGTACCGGGAGCCTGCGAAGAGCTGAGTTTGGTACTGCTTGAACATACGGTCTTCCGCCCCTTTACCCTGTCTGGCCTCTTCCAGGACTACCCCGCGCTCCTTATCAATTTCCACGGCATCATACAGTACCTGATGGGCCCAGTCTTCCAGCACCTGAAAGCCTTTTTCGAGGTTTCCGGGGCGGTCGGTAGGGATAGGCAGGAGATAGACTGTTTCGTCGAAAGAAGTATAGGCGTTCAGGTCAGCGCCAAAACGTACACCCATCGCCTGGAGGAAGCTCACGAGTTCATTTTTGGGAAAACGCTTAGTCCCGTTGAAAGCCATGTGTTCGCAGAAATGTGCCAGGCCCTGCTGTTTATCTGATTCCAGGATACTCCCCGCGTTGACCACGAGGCGGAGTTCCACCTTTTTCTCGGGTTTGGTGTTGGGCAGGATGTAATAGGTCAGGCCGTTGTCCAGTTTTCCGGTCGAAACCAGGGGATTAAAAGGGATTATTTCTGTAGGGGCCTGCTGTGCCGGTAGGGAAAACACGCCCACCAGGAAGAAAAGAACCGTAATTGTCCGCATAATATTCGTAGGTTTTGGATAGCAAAAATAATGTAAGAAAATAATGATTGGCAGAGACTTGTTGAGACAGGTCGGCGCAGCGAGAAAAATATGCTGTTTTTAGTCCACACGAAGGCATTTCGGGGAGACATGCACCAGTTACACCCCTGAAAGATGGATAAAAAAGCGTTTTTTCAGCCCATGAAAATCCTGTCCGTAAGCGTCTGTTATCACCATTCTATCATAACGCCTATACTCGGCAAAAGTGTGCCCTGGGCATCATTTATCGTTTTGACTTTATACCGCTGTAGTTCTTTGGGGGCATTCGGGTTTGCGATCACAGGGCCGCCGATGGGTTTTCCATTTTCATCGAGCGGGCGGTCGAGGATAAGTTGATCGGTACCGATAGCATTGGCGGTAAGGTTTTCGAGGTCGAGGTAGAGGTTAAGGCTCCATTTATCAAAAAACCAGCGTTTATCTACCCGTACATCAATCGTATTACCGGGGGAACGGCGGAGGGAGTTGAGCTGGTCGTAATCCAGTATCCCGCGGAAGTTGACGTTCCAGTTGGCCACGAGGGCAGATTGATCGGAGAAAGGGGTAAAGGGCAAACCTGCCTGGAAGCGCCAGTTGACGCCCAGTTCCCAGTTTCGCTTGAATTGTTTGCCCATTGTGAGGCTCATGATGTGGCGGGAATCCCAAGAGGAGGGGACAAAGCGGCCATTTTTATCCTGAAATTCGCTCCATCCCAGGGTGTAGGAAGCGATTCCATAGAAGCCCTTGTAGAGGCGTTGCTGAAAGAGGAATTCCAGGCCATAGCTCCTGCCATCGGCAAAAGGGATGGCGGGTTCGTTGCCGATCACCCCAAAGTCGCCACCCAGGTTGGCCAGGGCGACGCTATCGCGCAGGAGGAAGGGATAATCTTTCCAGGTTTTGTAATATCCTTCGATGGTAAAGCGGGAATTAGCCGCCGTATTGTACTCAAATCCGGCCACGAGGTGGTTATTGCGGACGTAGTCAATATTGTAGTCCCGGTTGACGAAGCGGCCGTCCTCCTGGTAGCCGATGAGGGTATAGGGTGGAAGCTGGTAGTAAACCCCGGTATTGAAATTAAGGGACAGGCGTTCGCTGAGGGCATAAGCAAGGGAGAAGCGGGGGGAGAACTGGCCCAGTGGATTGCGCATTTCCCGGGAAAAAGAATTTCCGTCCATCCGGAAGCCCAGGGAAGCCGTCAGGCGCTCGCCGAAGAATTTCTGGCTGCTTTGGGCGAAAAGGCCAAATTTACTGAAGGCCAGGTCGGAGGCATAGTTGATCGTTTGCGGGCCGATCCCTGTGAAAATCTTGTTGAATGTCCGGTTGTTATATTTGACATACTCGTAATTGACCCCATAGTTGAGCTTGAACCGTCCGGTGCGGAGGGTGCGTTCTGCACGGAATTTATTTTCGATCTCCTGTGATTTATAGTCGAGGATCAGGTTGTCCGGGCTGCTATCGTCGTTTCCTCTGTATTTGAAGGATTCGTTATTGAGCATATTGCGGCTGAGCACGAAAGTCCAGAACCCTTTATCGTCGTAATGTTTCCACACCAGTCCATTGGTATAGTTCCATTGAGGTGAAGTGGGCAGGTTATCGAGGAGTGCTTGTTGTTCTTCTGTTTCGTTGGCTTCGAGGTTGAGCGAGAACTGGTCTATCGCCCCGAGGCCGATGAAGGTAAGTTCGTTGCGTTTATCAATGCGGTATTTGACTTTTGCCTGGAAATCATTATAGGTTGGCAGGAAGGGCAATCCGATTGCTTTGAAGAGGAACTGAAGATAGGAACGGCGGGCGGAGACCAGGTAGGTCGCTTTATCGCCGAGGGGGCCTTCCATCGTCAGGCCGATATCAGTAGCACCGACCATGAAGGTACCGCCGATACGGTCGTCGCGCCCGTCGCGCTGCCTGAAGTTCATTACGGAGCTAAGCGCATTGCCGCGGTTTGCGGGAAATGCGCCGCTATAAAATTCCACTTCGTTGATAAAATTCACATTGATCAGGCCTACCGGGCCGCCGGACGCGCCCTGAGTAGCAAAGTGGTTGATATTGGGTACTTCCACATCATCGAGAAAGAAGCGGTTTTCATTTGGCGCCCCCCCGCGGATGATGAGGTCGTTGCGGAAAGAAGAAGGTGCGGTAACCCCGGGCAGGGTCTGGATCACCCGGGAGATATCGCGGTTACCTCCGGGGTTGCGCTGGATTTCCGCCACGCCGATCGTCCGCAGGGATACCGGGCTCTCTTCGGTTTTGCGAAAGGGGGAAGCCTGCACCGTCACTTCTGTCAATTGCTCAGCCGCCTCCTCCAGTTGGACATCAATGATTGCCGGCTTGGCATTGGTCACCTGAATTTCGAATACGGTTATTTCCTCAAATCCGATAAAACTGACATTAAGATCATACAAACCAGGGGCCAGTCCTGTGATTTCATAAGTACCATTTTCATCTGTAGTAGTACCTTTCCCCGTTTTGGTTTCGAGTACATTCGCAAAAGCAATCGGTTCGTTGGTGAGTTTATTACTCACTTTTCCACGAATGACCCCGGACTGGGAAAACAACAGATTGGCAGCTCCCAATAATAAAACCAGGCAGGTAATTTTTTTCATCGTATGAATGATTAAGGATATGATAACTACGCCGTGTTAAGACAATCCTTTTAAAAAAATGTTGAAAAATCCACTTGTTTTTGCGTCAAAGCGAAACGGACAAATCACCTGGCTTCACGATTCGACCTGGGGTTGTGATAAAAGCCAGGATGTGGCTTCACAAGTCATTTGGTAGCTTGCGTTGCCAAATAATATTTTGAATGAATTCCTTCTGATTAGTTTTTAAAATTAGAATTAACAAAAAAATTATTTTTTTAGAATATTATTTTGTCATTAAATACCGCGAAAGTCGAAAGTCTTTTCACACAACCGCTGTAACTGATCGAGCGAAGCGATTTTTTCCGTTGTAACGACCCATTGCAACAAGGCTGTTCTTTCGAACAAAAAGCATATTTTTGTGCCCTATAAACAACCATTTATGTATCTACACCAGAAATCGGCATTTGGGGAATACACCCGACATGAACTGTTGGACGAAGCCAGTGGCAATGCGTTGAGCTTTGTCCCTGCATTTGGCTCCTGCGTCCTGAACCTAAGCCTCAGGGGGGTCCCTGTGCTCGATGGCTATCACACCCCTGTAGAGATGGAAGCCAACCGATGGGCTAAAAACACCGTGTTGTTCCCATTTCCCAATCGCCTGGACTATGGCACTTACCAATGGGAAGGCGCAGAGTACCAGTTTCCGGTCAACGAACCACTATCTGAAACGGCCTTACATGGTTTCGGGCAGGATAAACCTATGCAGGCGTATCGTTTTGAGCTAAAAGAAACATACGCTATGGCCGAGTGCCGGTATTCTGACAAGGGGGATATGCCCTATTATCCCTTTCCCTTTACCTTTTATATCCGTTTCCTGTTGAAAAACCCGGGTATTTTAGAAGTAGAGATGCGTTTTCAAAACGATGGCAAGCAGGCGTTGCCGGTCGGCCTGGGCTGGCACCCCTATTTTTGTCTTGCCGGGCGGATTGACGATATGTCGCTGAAAATGCCTGAAAGTCAAATGGTCGGGGTTGATGCCAGAATGATCCCTACGGGAAAGAAATATCCGTACGCGGAATTTGACCAGTTGCACAAGATCGGCGCGACGGTACTCGACAATTGCTTTGCCCTGCCTGCAGATGCACCCGGCCATGCCGAAGTACTGCTCGAAGGTATTAAAGGACGCCTGCGGTATCGTCAGGAAACGGGGCCTGGAAAATTCAACTTTTTGCAGGTGTTTACGCCACCAGACCGCAACGCGCTGGCGATCGAACCGATGACTTGTGGCCCCGACGCATTCAACAACCACGAAGGGCTTATCCGTCTGGAACCAGGGGAAGTGGCAAAAGCATCGTTCAGCGTGGAAGTATATTAGGCTTGTTGCGGGGAGAATCGCCGAGGAGTCAAAAATGCCGCTTCAGGCGGCAACCGACTTGCAGGACCGCCCCGGTGGGAAGCAACAATCAGGAAAAGGAGGCTACAATACGCTCTGCCAGTCTGAAGTTGGTGCTGGAAGATAAAGTGGCCCTTTGCAGCACGCCACGCTGTTGCGCCACGTAGGCTGCACACAGGTGGTAGTTGCCATTGGCGTCGCGGGTGCAATAGGCCCCGAAGGCTCCGAAAGCATCGTGCCCCAGGTGCCTGAGTGCCATACGTTCTATGTTGGTCACTGCGGAAACCCCGGGATGGTGGATGGATTTCAGCAGACGCTGAGTAGCTGTATCACCGGCAAAAGTGATCCAGGCCGTTACGCCTTGTGCAGGTAAAGGGACCATTTCCATGGGGTGCAGGCGGGTCACCTGAAAAGGAAGGAAATCCCGGGAAAAAGAAAAAGCAATATGCGCCGGGATGAGTAGCCCATCCAACTGCCCTTCCCGTAAAAGTGCCAATGCCGTGGCAGCGCTATCCTCCCCTACCCTGGTCACCTCCAGGTCAGGACGGAAATCCACGAACTGCGCCATTTGCAGTGAGGAAAAACAGCCCACCAAAGCCTGTGCCGGCAGCCCAAATAGTTGGCCTGCAGCCTTTGCGTCCGGACGGACGAGCAAGACATCACCCGGATCCCGGCGCCCGGAAACAGCGGCGATTTTCCACCCCTCTGGAAGGAAGGGCGGCAAAGTGGCCATGTCCACCGGAAAAACGTCGATATCCCCGCGCAGCAGCGCTGTTGGGTCTTCAACCTCGGAAACTTCTGAGAGGATGCCCGCTTCAGACAACAATTTTTGCGCCTGGAGCGCTTCTTCTTTTAGTGCCCCTTCGGCAAAAACAGCAATGCGGATAGAATTTGTCAAAGTAAAACTATTTTATTTACAAAGATACGGCAGGCGGTGCGTATATCCCGCTCAAAACGGAATTTACCCATTCGTCCTGTTTTTTTAAACACCATTTTTCTACATTTGCTTCATGGAAATTAAGATAAGCGTCCTTGCCACCATCCTGAACGGTGAAATTGAGGGAGATCCCGATGCCATCGTCACCCATCCAAGCCGTATTGAAGAGGCGGAAGAAGGGAGTATCGCCTTTTTGGGCAACCCTAAATACGAACAATTCGCCTATACCACTACAGCCTCCGCTTTGTTGGTCAGTAAGGACTTCAAGCCCCGACAGGCCGTTAAGCCCGCACTTATCCGTGTCGAAAACGTTTACGAGGCCGTAAGCCTGCTGATGGAAAAGTTCAGCCAGAAAAATACAGCTAACACCGGGGTTTCTGTACACGCCGCATTGAGCGATACTGCAAGCGTTGGCGAAAGGACGAGTATCGGCCCGTACGCCGTCATTTCCCAGGGTGCAGTCCTCGGTCCCGACTGTCTCATCGGAGCACAGGTATATATCGGTAAAGATGTTAAAATCGGGGCACGTACCACCCTTTACCCCGGAGTACGTATTATGGACGGCTGCACCATTGGCTCAGACTGCATCCTGCATGGAAATGCCGTGATCGGTGCGGATGGTTTCGGATTTGCCCCACAGGAAGACGGCAGCTACCGGAAAATCCCTCAACTGGGCAACGTGGTAATCGAGGACAATGTCGAAATCGGGGCCAACTGTACCATTGACCGGGCAAGCCTGGGCAGTACGATCATACGAAAAGGGGTCAAACTTGACAACCTCGTACATGTTGCCCATAATGTAGAAATCGGCGAAAATACCGCCATCGCTGCCCAAACCGGTATCGCCGGGTCTGCCAAAATCGGCAAAAATTGCCAGATTGGCGGACAGGTAGGCATCGCAGGGCATATCCAGGTCGCCGACCGCACGAGGATCCAGGCACAAAGCGCCGTTGCAAGTACCGTCAAAAAAACCGATACCGCGATCTGCGGCTACCCCGCGATCGAATATAGCCTCTACCTGAGGGCAATCATGATATTCAAACAATTGCCGGATTTCTACAAAAGGTTCCTGGCGATCGAAAGGGAATTTAACAACAAGGGCTAACTCGATATGAAACAAAAAACAATACGGCAAAACGTCACCGTCAGCGGAATTGGCCTCCATACGGGTAAAACCGTAAACCTTACCTTCCATCCCGCACCCGAAAACCACGGACGCAAATTCCAGCGTACCGACCTGGATAACCAACCGCTTATCAATGCCGACGTCGGACGGGTGCAATCCACCAACCGGGGAACAACGATTGGCGATGGCCCCCTGGCTGTCAGCACCATAGAACATGTCCTGTCGGCACTCTCCGGGCTCGGCGTAGATAACGTCCTCATCACCGTGGACGGTCCGGAAATCCCCATCATGGACGGCAGTGCCATGCCCTTTGTAGATGCCCTCAACAATGCCGGTATCCTCGAACAGGAAGAAGACCGGGAGTATTTTGAAATTACCGAGCCTATCACCTACTTCGACGAAAAAACAGGTGCCGAAATTTCAGCTTTTCCATATGATGGGTTTGAAGTGATCACCATGATAGACTTCAACAGCGATGTGCTCGGCCAGCAGTATGCGCGTTTGCGCGACCTCTCCGACTACGCCGAACAAATCGCGCCCTGCAGAACATTTGTATTTGTACACGAACTCGAATCCCTTTTTGACCAGAACCTGATCCGAGGTGGCGACCTCGATAATGCCATCGTCATCGCCGATAAACCCGTTCCACAAGACCGCCTCGACCAGCTCGCCCTTAAAATGGGTAAGCCAAGTGTCAAAGTGGACAAACAAGGCGTTTTAAACACCCTTGAGCTCCGTTTTAACAACGAACCGGCCCGCCACAAACTCCTCGATATCATCGGCGACATCTCCCTCCTGGGAAAGCCCATCAAAGGAAAAATCATCGCCAATAAACCTGGCCACGCCGCAAATATCGAATTTACCAAATTGCTCAAAAAACAATACCTCGAACAGCGCAAGTTGAAAGGTAGGCCCAAGTATGATCCCGACAAAGAGCCAATCTTCGACACGGCGGCCATCGAACGCTGGCTGCCCCACCGGCATCCCTTCCTGCTCGTGGACAAAATCATCGAACTGAACGATCAATATGTAGTAGGGGTCAAAAACGTCACCTACAACGAACCATTCTTTGCCGGTCACTTCCCTTCTAACCCGATTATGCCCGGTGTACTACAGATCGAGGCGATGGCACAAACGGGTGGCATATTTGCCCTTTCTACAGTCGAAGACCCGGGTAACTGGGATACTTATTTTCTGAAAATCGAGAATACGAAATTCAAGCAAAAGGTCGTCCCCGGGGATACCCTGATTATTAAGATGGCGCTCATGGCACCCATACGGAGAGGTATCTGCCAGATGCAGGCCACGGCATTTGTTGGGAACAAAATCGTTTCCGAAGGGGAGTTGACCGCCCAGATCATAAAGCGTTCCCAGGTATGAGCATCAGCAACCTCAGCGTAATACATCCGGAGGCCAAAATCGGGGAAGGCGTGACCATCGGCCCTTTCTGCTTTATTGACAAAAATACGCGGATAGGCGATGGCACCTGGATCGGCCCAAATGTATCTATCTTTGAAGGGGCACGTATCGGCAATCACTGCACCATCTACCCAGGCGCGGTCATCTCCGCTGTCCCTCAGGACCTTAAGTTCAGGGGCGAAATTACAACCACGGAAATCGGAGACCACACCTCTATCAGGGAATATGTCAGCATCAACAGGGGAACGGCAGCAGCAGGCAAAACCGTGGTCGGGAGCCACTGCCTGATCATGGCTTATGTACATGTCGCCCACGATTGTATCCTCGGCGACCACGTCATCCTGGCCAATACCGTCAACCTCGCCGGGCATGTGGAAATCGAGGATTGGGCAATCCTCGAAGGCCTGGTCGCCGTGCAACAATTCACCAGGATCGGTGCACACAGCTTCATCGCAGGTGGGTCTAAAGTACGTAAACATGTGCCCCCTTTTGTGAAAGCGGCACGCGAGCCACTCAGCTATGTCGGTATCAATACGGTTGGTTTGAGGCGCCGGGCTTTCAGCGATACCCAGATCAAACGTATTGAAGATATTTACCGCGTGCTCTTCGTACGCGGTTATACCCTTTCCAAAGCCATGCATATCATCGAGTACGAACTACCGCCAAGTGAGGAAAAAAACCAGATCATGGCCTTTATAAATGTTGCCGAGGGACAGGGGATTATGAAAGGATTCCGGAGCCTAAATGGTGTCAGGGCCCATGAAGATTGAACTCGATGAAGCTGGTAAACGCTACCGCAGCGAATGGGTATTCCGAAAAGTAACGGCTACCTTCGAATCACCCCACCGATACGCCATAACCGGGCCAAACGGTGCCGGAAAATCTACCCTCATGCGCCTTTTAGCCGGCCACCTCAGCCCATCAAAAGGGAAAGTCCGCTTCTCCTTAATGGCTGAAGAACTCGACCCTGCTCTGGTCTATAAATCCATCGCTTTTGCTGCTCCCTACATGGAGCTTATCGAAGAGTTTACCCTTCAGGAAGCCCTCCATTTCCACCAACGCTTCAAACCTTTCGATAAAGGCCTCAACCCGAAAAACATAATCGAACGACTGGGCTTCCAGAAATCTGCTGCTAAACAAATCCGTTTCTTTTCTTCGGGCATGAAACAACGCCTCCGCCTGGCACTGGCCATCTGCGCTAAAAGTGACGTCCTCCTGCTCGATGAGC